>ENA-UOWE01003639-UOWE01003639.1-activated-sludge-metagenome-genome-assembly--contig:-NODE-3639-length-15573-cov-5.113932_pt1 | contig 15573 bp, 11 predicted proteins | sample MGYA00249841_ERZ761562 | MGnify/ENA primary metagenome ERZ761562 (study PRJEB28883, sample SAMN05720200) | activated sludge metagenome | isolation source: Anaerobic digester | place: Japan... | reverse complement strand
CAAATAAAGATTCTACGAATTCTTTTTTTCTAAAAAATTGTAAATCATTTATACCTTCGCCTACGCCAATATATTTTACGGGAATTTTAAATTGGTCTGATATACCTATTACTACACCACCTTTGGCGGTTCCATCTAATTTTGTAATAGCGAGTGCGTTTACATCGGTAGCTTTCGTAAATTGTTTTGCCTGTTCAAACGCATTTTGTCCGGTAGAACCATCGAGAACTAATAAAATTTCGTGTGGAGCATCGGGTACTATTTTTTGCATTACACGCTTAATTTTAGAGAGTTCGTTCATTAAATTTATTTTGTTATGAAGTCTACCTGCTGTATCTATTATTAACACATCGGCATTGTTCGAAACCGCAGAGCTAAGAGCGTCGAATGCAACCGAAGCCGGGTCTGAACCCATTTGTTGTTTAACTATAGGTACTTGCACTCGTTCTGCCCAAATAGTAAGTTGGTCTACGGCAGCTGCTCTAAATGTATCTGCGGCTCCTAAATATACGGTTTTCCCAGCTTGTTTAAATTTATGTGCTAACTTACCTATGGTTGTAGTTTTGCCCACGCCATTTACACCTACCACCATAATCACATATGGTTTTGGCATGTGTTCAAGAAATGAATCAGAAATATCATTTTCGTTTTCGGTAAGTAAGGCTGTTATTTCTTCTTTGAGGATGGTATTGAGTTCATTTGTTCCCAAAAATTTATCACGAGAAACACGTGCTTCAATTCGTTCAATAATTCGAATGGTGGTATCTACACCAACATCTGAAGTAATAAGTATTTCTTCTAAATCGTCAAGTACTTCGTCGTCTACTTTTGATTTCCCGGCAATAGTTCGTGTTATTTTTTTAAATACTGAATCTTTGGTTTTTTCTAAACCTTTGTCAAGTACTTCTTTTTTTTCACCTCTAAAAAAATCAAATAGTCCCACGTAGTTTATTATTTAATTGATTGTAAACATTTGTGCAAATATAGAAATAATTATTTATTGTTAATTATTAATTATTAATTGTTAATTGTTAATTGAAGTATGTTTGGAAGCTAGGGGTATTTGATATTGAGTGGGGCGGGGGGGGGCGTTCAATGTGTAATGAATTGTGCGAACGATAGAAATAAAAAAAATACCCTTATCAATGAGTATTGATAAGGGTATATGTGAGTTTATGAGAAACTACTATTTGCTCAATACAGATTGTACCATTGCATTAGGTACCATTTCTTCTTTAAATGTATACGCTCCGGTTGTTTCTGATTTAATACAACGAACTACTTTAGTAAATTCTTTACCGGCTCCTTTTTGTAACGATGCAACTACTTTCTTTGCCATAGTCTTTAATTATTTAATTTCTCTGTGAATAGTCATTTTTCTTAAAATGGGATTGTATTTTTTCATCTCCATTCTGTCCGGTACATTTTTGCGGTTTTTTGTAGTAATATATCGTGATGTTCCGGCCATTCCGCTTTCTTTGTGCTCTGTACACTCAAGAATAACTTGTACTCTGTTACCTTTTTTTGCCATTGTTTATTTGTTTAGAAAGATTTAATATAACCTTTTGCTTTAGCGTCTTTTAACGCATTTAATAAGCCTTTTTTATTTATAGTTCTAATACCGTTTGCAGATACTTTAATGGAAACCCATCTGTCTTCTTCTGCTAAATAGTATTTTTTATCGAACAAGTTTACATCAAAAACTCGTTTAGTTTTTGTGTTGGAATGCGATACATTGTTACCTGTCATCGCTTTTTTTCCTGTTATTTGACAAACTCTTGACATTTCTGTTATTTATTTTTGTAACGTTCTTAAAAATCGAGGTGCAAAATAATGGATTTTTATACTAACAAACAAACTATTTAACACTTTTTTTTATTGTTTTTGTTATTTTTAATTTCAATACTAGTTTAATACTATAATTATTAGTCTTGTAGTGCCAAATTTATAGATTGTAATTTTGAAATTTATAGTATTAAAATCTGTTTTTATTGCTTTTAAAATTAAAAACGGGAGCAATTACAAATGCTCCCGTTCTGTTTTATTTTAAAACTGATTAAATGTTTTTTCAATAATTGCGACACATTCACGAATTTGAGCTTCGTTTATGATAAGTGGTGGTGCAAAACGCACGATATGTTCGTGTGTAGGTTTTGCAAGCAATCCGTTTTCTTTGAGTGCTAAGCAAAAATCCCACGCTGTTTTGCCATTATGAGGTTCTATTACTACCGCATTCAACAATCCTTTACCACGTACCAATTTTTTCATTGGGTGGTTTATTTTGTTTAATTCTTCGCGGAACAATGCACCTAATGTTTCTGAATTTTCACATAATTTTTCTTCTTTCAACACTTCTAACGCAGCAATAGCAACTTTACCAGCCACAGGGTTTCCGCCATAGGTAGAACCGTGTTCTCCGGGTTTAATGCAAAGCATCACTTCGTCGTCGGCAAGGGCACATGATACGGGTAAAACACCGCCGCTCAATGCTTTTCCTAAAATCAAAATATCGGGACGAACACCTTCGTGGTCGCATGCCAACATTTTACCGGTACGTGCCAATCCAGTTTGTACTTCGTCGGCAATGAATAATACATTATGTTTTTTACACAATTCGTATGATTTTTTCAAAAATCCACTATCGGGTACATACACACCAGCTTCACCTTGAATAGGTTCTACAAGGAATCCTGCAACAGTTTTTCCGTGTTGTTCAAGCACTTCTTCCAATGCTCTGGTATCGTTGTATGGTATACGAATAAATCCCGGAGTAAGCGGACCGTAGTTTGCAAACGAATCGGGATCGTTAGACATAGAAACAATAGTAATTGTACGTCCATGGAAATTTCCTTCGCAGCAAATAATTTTAACTTCTTCGTTTGCAATACCTTTTTTCTTAACTCCCCAACGGCGAGCAAGTTTCAATGCAGTTTCATCGGCTTCGGCACCGGTATTCATAGGCAATACCTTGTCGTATCCGAAATATTTTGTTACATACTCTTCAAATTCGCCCAATACATTGTTGTAGAATGCGCGTGATGTAAGAGTGAGTTTTTTTGATTGCTCTATGAGTGCATTAATAATCTTAGGATGACAGTGTCCTTGGTTAACTGCAGAATATGCCGAAAGAAAATCATAGTATTTATTTCCTTCTACATCCCACATATACACACCTTCGCCTTTTTCCAACACTACCGGAAGCGGATGATAATTATGCGCACCATACTTGTCTTCGCGTGCCATATAATCTTGAGGAGTCAATTGAGCCATACGCTTTGTTTGTTTTATTTAAAAATTAGTACTAAAAAATGAGAGCCAAAAGTATATAAATAGTTATGGGTATGCAATTTTTTTTTGTAAAAAATTGATGTGTAGGGGGATTTTAATTTTTTCACCCCTCTGTTTTGTCAATAAACACAAAATTATTGCTTTTGGCGTATGCTTTTACTTGTTCCAAAAAAGTTTTTTCGGGTATAAATATGTCGTGCGTTTCTTGTAATCCTTGTTTGTGATATACAAACGAAAGTTTTTTACGTACATCGCTTGCCAATGTTTGATGTGCCGATATATACAACAAGTGTTTGGTTGGTATAATATCTTTAGTGCCCCACAGCATACTTCGGAAAAGAATATAATTGTCATAAAATTCCATACGGCGTGCGGTGAAAAATTCTATAATTTTTGCAATATTATATGTTGAAACAAAGAATATTATTGGCATTGCCGACCCCGATTCAAAACTTTCATATAAAAGATAGCTTATAAGAATTGCCGAAAATATTGTTATCAATGCCAATTGTTTCATATGCATGGTTTCGGTAAATTTTGGTTTTGTGTAATTGTTGTGTGTAATCGGTACCCATGTGTGGGGCAGAGGTTCAATAGGATTTTGATTCAATATAATACACATATGCTTGTAAATCATTGGCAGTTTTGATGCAAATTCGCGAGGCCGTTCAAAGAAATTTTCGATACATACCGCAAAGAATTCATGTGTATTGGTTATGCCATATTTTCGTATAAATGCATGTTCTTCTTTGTCAATAGAATAATCAGTGGTTTCTTCTGTTGCATGTATCCATTTGCTTACTAAATCTTTGAATAAAAACGAAAAAGAATTATTGCTAAGGATAATTTGTTCCATAGCATGAGCCATTTCGTGCAATCCAAGATGAATTCCATCGGATTGATTGTTGTGTCCTTCAATAAAATGTTTTACCGACACATGCACCACGCCATGTGGATGAAAAAAACCTTTGACATATGTATTGCGTGAACGAATATACATGAGGTCGGGATACAATCGAATTTTTTTTATTTTGAGCGACAAGCAAACATTCAATCCAAATGTAATTTGGACTGCACAGGCAGCAATAAGAACTCGCAGTACATTTGTTAGTACAACTCCCTCGTATACATTGTATTGGGTGTGTTGCATAAAATACATGGTGCGTTGTATAAATTTCTTTTTTTGTTCGCTGTCCAATTGTATATAGTAATTGCTAGACGTATGAAGTATCTCTTCAACTTCTTGAATTACTGTTAGTTTTGAAACTCGTTTGTTTTGAATCTGTTCCTTAAACGATTCTTGTTTGCTTCGCAGTTTCCAAATCATTTCAATAAAATCTTTGAGCACGCCTAAGCCATAAATGGCAAGGAATATCAAAGCAATTGAAATAAAAAATACTTCCATAATTTTTTTAGAGTTTTAATTATATTTAAAACTTTAGGCAAAAATATACAATGTATTAATCATATCTAATAAAAAATGTAATTCTCCTCAAAAAACTGTAATGAAAAGCCTTGTTGGAAGTCTATACAATTAAACCTTTAAAAATTACAGATATGTTTACCAAATTTTTAGTTATAGTAGTTTCAATTAGTGCATTGCTTCTTACAGCAATATTTTTTATATAATCAAAATGTAAGTCCTCTGCGAAATTCTTTTTATATTTGTAACCAAATTTAATGTATATGAAAGAATTAGTAAGATGCAAGCCATGTGGCTATATTATGGAGAAAGATAAATTGGGTGATGAATGTCCTGCCTGCGGTGTGTCGAGTAAAGTTTTTGAACCATATAAAGACCGTATGTCGGAAAATCGTAGAAAATTCCTTGATTTAGATTTACATCCCATAGCTGTTCATTTCCCGCAAACTATTGCAGTGTTTATCATGCAATTTGTATTGTTAAATATTGTATTGCCTGATTTTAAATCCCAAGAAATAGCTGCGTTTGTATTGTTTTTGTCGGTATTGTTACCGTTTTCTGTAGTGGGGGCATTTGTAAGTGGGGTAATAGACGGTAAATTGCGTTTCAAAAAACTAAGCACGATTGCTTTACGACGTAAAATTATAATAGGATCGGCTATGATATTGAGTTCTATAGTCGTAGCAGTGATTGCTGTGGTGTATGAGTATACGTTTGCAAGTAAAATTGGTATTTTAGTATCAAGCATTGTTACGCTTGCCTTGGCAATATCGCTTGCGGTAACCGGCAAAAAATTAATGTATGCAGAAATGCCGGGCTAATGGCATTATGTTTGAAAAGCGAAATGGTGAGGTACTATTCTCAAAATCATTTATTTTTACTCAGTAATTTTTAACTACTATGAAAGCATTTACATCGTCGGTTATAGCAATTCTTTTGTTTTCTACATCAGTATTGTTTGTTCAGTGTTCGGGCAAAAAAGCCTTAGAAAAAGGTAATTATGCCGAAGCGGTTTTGAAGTCGGTACAAAAACTCCGCAAAAGTCCTACAAACAAAAAAGCAGCATCTACACTTCGTCAGGCATATCCTTTGGCTGTAAGTTATTATAAAGAGCAAATAGAATTGTCGCTCAAAAGTAATGACCAGTTTAAGTGGGGATATACCGTTCAGTATATGGAAACGGTAAACAATCTGGCAAATGAAATTTCGCGTTGCCCGGCAGCAAAAAAAATAGTTCCTTCGCCGTTTCGCTACGAGTCGGAGTTGAATACAGCAAAGAAAAATGCTGCCGAAGAATGTTATGTGGCGGGTAAACGAGAATTCGATAAAAAAACTCGAGAATCAGCCCGCGAAGCCTATTATTTATTTGTGAAAGCCGGTAATTATGTTGCCGGGTACAAAGATATAGAAACACTGATACCTCAAGCAAAAGAATTGGCAACTCTCAAAGTAGTACTCGAACAAATTCCCGTAGGAGCAGGTCGATTACAAATAAGTGCCGAATTTTTTCAAAACAATATTGAAGCATATATAAACGATATGTTCAAATCACGTCAATTCCTTGAATTATATTTGCCACGTCAAGCCGAAAAGCTAAAATTAGTTCCCGATCATGTGATTCGGATTCAATTTGATGATTTTATAGTTGGAAATTCTAAATTGACACAGAAAACGATTACCGTTACCAGCAAAGATAGCGTGAAAGTAGGTGAATATACCAAACCCGATGGGACGAAAGTCCCGGTTAAAAATCGAGTTACAGCCGAGTATACCTCATTTCGTAAAGAAGTAATATCAAAAGGTTTGGTTGATGTACGAGTGATAGAATTTGCTACCAAAAAAATATTGATGCAAGACAAAATGCCTGGAGAATTTATATGGATAAGCGAATGGGCAAGTTTCAACGGCGATGATAGAGCACTAACGCAACAACAGTTAAATATGACAAAACAACGAGAAGTACAGCCACCTGCACCGCAAGATTTGTTTGTGGAATTTACAAAACCTATTTATGATCAGGTAACGAGTAGATTGTCATCGTTTTATTCGAGATATTAGATAGAGAAGCTTATTGAATGCTCATTTTTTTGATATGACTTGCAATATCTTCCATAAGCCATTTAGGTGTTGATGTAGCTCCGCATATACCTATAGATTTAGCTGTTTTAAAAGGTACATCTTTAATGTCTTCGATATTAGCAACAAAATATGTTTGAGGATTTACTTGTTTGCAAATATCAAAAAGCACTTTGCCGTTTGAACTTTTTTTACCGCTTACGAATAAAATGAGTTCATATTGTAATGCAAATTTTTTTAATTCTGTTTCCCTGTTTGCAACTTGTCGGCAAACAGTATCATGAGCAATAAAATGAGGAGCAGGAATATTTGAATTTTGAATTTTGTCTTGAATCGTTTTCTGTAATTCGCTAAATTCATTTAAACTTTTAGTCGTTTGTGAAAACAACTCGATAGGTCTTGTAAAATCAACTTTTTGTAAATCGTCTATATTAGAAATTACGATTGCATTATTTTGAGTTTGCCCTTGTAATCCAACAATTTCAGCATGCCCTTGTTTGCCGAATAATAGTACTTGACCATTTTGTTGTTTTTGTTGTTCGTATCCTTTTTTAATTTTTCGTTGCAATTGTAATACTACAGGGCATGTTGCATCAATAATTGTAATATTATTTTGTTTTGCAATTTCGTAAGTTTCGGGTGGTTCACCATGAGCACGGAGCAATACAGTGCAATTTTTTAATTTAGCAAATTCTTCGCGGGTTATAGTTATTAATCCCATATGTTCTAATCGGGCTACTTCGGCACCATTGTGTACGATGTCACCTAAACAGTATAATGTCTCGTTTTCGGCAAGTGCTTGTTCGGCTCGTTTTATAGCGTTAATTACCCCAAAACAAAATCCCGATTTATTATCTATTTGAATTATTTGCGAATTTTTTCCAGTATCCATTCCAATTGTTGTTCACGGGTTACATTACTTGTGTCAAATACAATAGCATCTTCAGCTTGAGTTAGTGGGCTTTCGGTTCGAGTGGTATCTATCAAATCGCGTTGTTCAATATTGTGTAGAACTTCCTCAAAATTTACTTGTTCGCCTTTTGCCAATAATTCGTCGTATCTGCGTTGTGCTCTTATCTGAGCCGAAGCTGTTATAAAAAATTTATAATCAGCATGAGGAAATACAACAGTGCCAATATCTCTGCCATCCATAACTATATTGCCATGAGCTGCAAGTTCTCGCTGCATAGCAACAAGTTTTTGACGTACAAATCCAATTTTACTTACCGGACTTACCCAATTTGCGACTTCTAATCTTCGGATTTCATGTTCTACATTTACTCCGTTTAAATAGGTTTGTTGTGTTTGCGTTTGTGCATCGTAAACAAAGCTTATATGTATAGTGTCAATATATTTTTTTAGTAAAAATTCGTTAATTTCATTTTGTTGAATACTATTGTTTTGTAAACAAAATAAAGTAACTGCACGATACATGGCACCGGTATCTATATATGTATATCCTAATTCTTTGGCAATTCCTTTGGCAATTGTGCTTTTGCCGCACGATGAATATCCATCTATTGCTATAATCATAATGGTGTGAATTTAGAAACTATGGTTTGAATATTTGTAGTGAGAGAAATGAAATGTAAACCTCCAGCAACATGTTGTTTCGACCAACCGTAACTTATGTGAGCGAATGGCGTTTTTATGCGAGCTCCGGCACTTATTCCTGTACCTTTTTTCGATGCTCCAAACGACATTTCTTCTGAATTTCTATAATTATATCCGAGCAAAAAATCAATATGTTTAAAGAGTAAAAGTTCGGCCGAAAATTGTAGATGTTTCATGGTGTTAACTCTGATAGTTGTAAATAGTTTATCATCAGATGTTTGTTCTTGGTTTATTAAGTTGGTTTTTTGTTTTAAAATATTATCGTAATCTAAATTGAACTGTTGAATATCTAAATATGAAATTGTAAACCGTAAGGGAGCATGTTGTAATCGTTTTGTAATACCTAAATCTATACTGTAGGGGACAGATTCTTTTTGTTGCGATGTATAGCTTGTAATTTGGGTACCAATATTACGTGCTATAAGGCTGATTGATAGAAATTCCTCGGGGCGTTTATAGTGGAGTGCTATATCGCCTAACAATCCGTAAGAACTGTATGATTCTAAATACGATAAGATTGGTTTTATCGAAACGCCTCCGTACAGATGTTTATGCAATTGATACGACCCGCCTAAAATAATTTGGTAGTCGGATCCGAAAAATGTTCCGGTATAATTGCCGTCTTCGTCGTATCCGAAAAATCGTCCGTAATTTATAAATTGAATACCGGCAAGTGCGGTAACTTTTGGATTTACTGTATATGCACAGGCAAAACTGCCTGCACCAATATTTGTTTGAGCTATATGAAATCCACCCCATGTGCCGCTAAATGCATACGAGTATGACGTGTCGAGTAAAGACGGGTTTTTTAAAGCTAATGAAACATCACCATCGTTCAATGAAATGCATTCACCCCCTAAGGCATTTTCGCGAGCAGAATAAGGTATTTTTACAAATTCATATACTGATGTACCCCCCAACTGAGCATGAGCTGTTGAACAAACAAATAGTATAAAAAAGTAGATACTATATTTCATTATATCATTATAAATTCATATTCCAAAAACTTCGATTGTTTTGGGATTACAAAGTAACGAATTTTTATAGATTGTGGTATACATATAAAAAAAAACCTGAAAAATTCATTTCAGGTTTTTTTGTGATTCAGCTGGGATTCGAACCCAGGACCCCATCATTAAAAGTGATGTGCTCTACCGACTGAGCTACTGAATCGGTCTTTGTTGTTTTTTTAAGACGGTGCAAAAGTACTATTTTTTTTATACAAGCCAAATGTTATGATAAAAAAAATAAAAAAAAGTAAAAAAATAATGATTACGTGTTTTTATAGTTGATATCTGAAGGTTCATTGTTATAATGTCGGAATGCCTTAATGTCTCAGTGTCTTAAAGTCTTTGTGTTTAACCCTAATTTAATACTATCTATTGATGTTTACATGCATAGAAAGCTCCGGAGGAGTGACAGTATGGATGTTTAGTGCATTAAGCTCCGTTGGAGCGACATTATTCTCCCCACACAATTCGTATATAAATAAATTGTTTGGTGTTAATATCGCCGTTAGGTACGGAACAAGTATGTTTATCAATGTTGTTTCAATGTGTACAAATACAAAAGGCTGCCCTTTTGAGACAGCCTTTCGTATATATAGCTTGATTTTTATTTTAATGAATATCTAGATTTCTCTTTTGATTCAAGGTTCGAATAGCCCATCAAAAAAGTGTCGATTGCTACGGCACATTCTCTACCTTCGTGTATTGCCCATACCACGAGCGATTGTCCGCGACGCATATCGCCGGCAGAAAAAACTTTTGGAATGCTTGTAGCATAATCCCCATAGTTAGCTTTTACATTTCCTCGTTCATCATAAGCAACAGAGAGTGTGTCTAATAAGCCTTCGTGTTGAGGATTTACAAAACCCATTGCAAGGAAAACAAATTCACATGGAATTTCTCGTTCGCTTCCGGGAACCTCTTTAAAATTAGGGCGTTGTCCAGGTTTTGGTGTTTCCCATTCTAAATCAACAATTTTTACTGCTTTTAAATTACCTTTACCGTCACCAATAAATTCTTTTGTGCTTACCGACCACAATCGTTGACAGCCTTCTTCATGTGAAGATGAGGTGCGTAAAATTTGTGGCCAAAGTGGCCATGCGTCATCTGTTCCTCGTTCTGTTTTTGGTTTTGGCAATAATTCTATTTGAGTTATAGATTTAGCTCCATGACGGTTTGATGTTCCTACACAGTCGCTACCGGTATCGCCACCACCAATTACAAGAACATTTGCTCCTTTTACGTTTATTGGTTCATCGCGTAAAATTTTGCTTCCTTGTACCCGTTTACTATTGTCTTTAAGAAATTCCATTGCAAAGTAAATTCCCTTATTTTCTCGTCCCGGTGCAGGTAAATCGCGAGGAATAGTAGATCCGCCGCAAAGTGCTACCGCATCGTATTCCTGTAATAAATAGTCTACAGTAACATCTACGCCAACGTTTACATTTACTTGGAATTTTATACCTTCTTCTTCGAGAATTTGGATTTTTCGGTCAATTACCGATTTGTCTAATTTAAAATCGGGTATACCATACCGAAGCAAACCACCAATTTTATCGTCGCGTTCATATACAGTTACTGTATGTCCAGCTTTGTTGAGTTGTGCTGCCGTAGCCAAACCTGCAGGGCCAGAACCTACTACTGCTACTTTTTTGCCTGTACGAACTTGCGGTGGACAGGCAACTACCCATCCGTTTTGGTATGCTTTTTCAATTATTGTTTTTTCGATATGTTCAATAGCTACCGGAGGTTTGTTTATACCCAATACACATGAAGCTTCGCAAGGAGCCGGACATATACGTCCGGTAAATTCCGGAAAGTTATTGGTAGAACTTAAAATTTCGTATGCTTGTTTCCAATTTTGGTGATACACAGCATCGTTAAAGTCTGGTATAATATTTCCAAGTGGGCAGCCATTGTGACAAAATGGTACACCGCATTCCATGCATCTGGCAGCTTGAGTTTCTGTTTTTTTGCTGCTAAATTCCAAATAAAACTCTGCGTAGTCTTTTATACGTTCGGCAGGAGATTTATATTGAGGTAATTCTCTATCGTATTCTAAAAAGCCTGTTGGTTTTCCCATAGCTGTAATTTTTTAATTGTTCTTCAATAATAGTAATTTTTATACCGATGCTGCTTTTTTTAATTTACGTTCTTCAAGCACTCGTTTATAGTCGCGTGGGAATACTTTTACAAATTTGTCAATTGAATCGTCCCAATTGTTTAAAATGTTTGTAGCTAATGAACTTCCCGTGTAATTTTTATGATTTTCAATAAGTTGACGTAATTCCGGAATGTCTTCAAAAGCTACATCTTCTAAATCAACCAATTCTTTGTTGCAGGTCTGCGGAAGTATACCTTCTGGGTCGTAAATATAAGCTATACCACCACTCATGCCGGCTGCAAAATTACGTCCGAATTTGCCTAACACTACCACGATTCCACCAGTCATGTATTCACATCCGTGACTGCCAATTCCTTCGATTACAGCTTTTACTCCCGAGTTTCTGATACAGAATCGTTCGCCTGCCATACCTTTAATATACGCTTCGCCATTTGTTGCACCATAAAATGAAACGTTACCTACAATCACATTTTCTTCGGAAACAAGCTTCGCATCTCTGTCGGGAACAACTATTAATTTAGCTCCACTTAAGCCTTTGCCAAAATAGTCATTAGCCTCGCCTTCGAGTTCGAATCGAATACCTTTTTGACTGAATGCTCCAAAACTTTGTCCAGCCGAACCTCTAAATTTATATGTTATGGTATCTTCAGGTAATCCCTCGCCACCATATAATTTAGAAATTTCATGCGATAGCATAGTTCCAACAGCTCGGTCGGTATTTATAATAGGAAATTCTGCGGAAACTTTTTGTTTTTTCTCTAATGCAGGTTTTGCTTTTTCTATTAATGTGCGATCTAAAACATCTGCAATTTTATGTTTTTGAGCAATAGACTTATATAATCCAACTCCGGGTTCTGCAGGTACTTTGTATATAATAGGACTTAAATCAAGTTTTTTAACTTTCCAGAACGATACATCTTCTCGTTGTCGTAATGAATCGCTTTGACCAATCATTTCATTAATTGTTCTAAACCCGTTTTGAGCCATTATTTCACGTAATTCCTCAACCATAAATGTTATAAGATTAATTACATGCTCCGGTTTACCTTTGAACACTTTACGTAAGTCTTTGTTTTGTGTTGCAACACCTACCGGGCAGGTATTTAAATGACATTTACGCATCATGATACAACCTTCGGCAACCAAAGCAGCAGTAGCCACACCCCATTCTTCGGCACCTAAAAGGGCTGCAATAGCAAGGTCTCTACCTGTTTTCATTTGACCATCGGCTTGTACAATAATTCTATCGCGTAATTTGTTTAAAACTAATGTTTGGTGAGTTTCTGCCAATCCCAATTCCCACGGTGAACCTGTGTGGTGAATAGAACTGATAGGTGAAGCTCCGGTTCCACCATCGTGTCCTGAAATTAAAACTTTATCGGCAAAAGCTTTACAAACCCCTGCGGCAATTGTGCCAACACCAGCTTTCGATACTAATTTTACACTAATTTGAGCTGTAGGATTTGCATTTTTTAAGTCGAAAATCAACTGAGCTAAATCCTCAATAGAATAAATATCGTGATGTGGGGGAGGAGAAATTAATCCAACACCCGGAGTAGAATGGCGAACTCGTCCAATCCAATCGTCAACTTTATGACCAGGAAGCTGTCCACCTTCACCGGGTTTTGCTCCTTGAGCCATTTTAATTTGTATTTCGTTGCAATTTGCTAAATAGTTGCTGGTTACACCAAAACGACCCGATGCTACTTGTTTAATAGCCGAACGTTCCCAGTCTCCATTTTCTTTTTGAACAAATCGTATTTCATCTTCGCCGCCTTCGCCTGAATTTGAGCGTCCACCTATGCGGTTCATAGCAATAGCCAAAGTTGTGTGAGCTTCGTGCGAAATAGATCCAAACGACATTGCTCCTGTTGCAAATCGTGGGAAAATAGCACTTGCAGGTTCTACTTCGTCTATCGAAATTGCTTTGCGATTGCCTTTGAATTCTAATAAACCACGGAGTGTAAATTGTTGTTCTGCTTGGTCGTTTACTTTTTTAGCATATTGTTTATAAATTTCTTTGTTACCGGTACGAACTGCATGTTGTAACAATGCAATAGTTTCAGGGTTAAACAAGTGTTTTTCGCCACGATGTTTCCATTGGTGAATACCGCCTTCTTCGAATCGTTGACTTACTATTGGTAATTGTGGATATGCTGCTCTATGACGAACAAGTACTTCGCGAGCAATATCGTCGAAATCGAGTCCGCCAATTTTTGATACAGTTCCGTTGAAGCAAGCTTCAATTACTTGTTTACCAATTCCGTAACACTCAAATATTTGAGCACCTTTGTACGATTGAAGAGTTGAGATACCCATTTTTGAGAAAATTTTGAGTAATCCTGCTCCAATAGCATAGGTATATGTTTTATTCGCTGATTCTATGTCAACATCTTTAGCTATATAGCGTTCGTCTGCCAATGTGGTAATAGTTTCGAAAGCCATATATGGATTAACGGCATTTGCTCCGTAACCAATAAGAGTTGCAAAATGATGTGTTTCCCATGCATCGCCTGCTTCTACTATAAGTCCTACACGTACACGTAATCCGTTTTTAATTAAGTGATTGTGAAGAGCTCCGGTAGCGAGTAGTGTTGGTATAGGTGCTGTGTTTGCATCGGTATTTCTATCAGAAATCAATAAAATATTCGATGTGTAATCTAAAATAGCTTTATCGGCATCGGCACACATTTTTTGTAATGCTTTTTCTAAATCACCCGAAGTTCCATTTGCAGGAAATACCGCATTTATTTGAGTTACGCGAAAATCAGAATGACTCATATGTCTGAGAGCATCTAATTGAGCATTGGTTAATACAGGTTGGTCAAACGTAATTTGTTTGCAGTGAACAGATGATTGCGAAAGCATATTAAACGAACGGCTTGCACTTGTTTTAAGCGACATAATTATTTTTTCGCGAATAGCATCAATAGGAGGGTTACTAACCTGTGCAAATTGCTGTTTGAAATAGTTCGATAAATGTCGACTTTGTTGAGATAATATAGCCAACGGTGTATCGTTACCCATAGAACCGATAGGGTCAGTTTTTTGCGAAATCATTTCGGCAATATTTTCTTTAACCGCTTCGGTGGTATAGCCATAACAAATTTGTCGTTGTTTTAATGTTTCTGTATTGTAGGGGTATGTTGGTTGCTCGGGAGCAGGGATTTTGTTTATATGTACTTCGTTTTGCTCAAGCCATGTGCGATATGGTTGTTCGCCGCATATACGTTGTTTAAGCTCTTCGTCGCTGATAATACGTCCTTGGTCGAGGTCTACAACAAACATTTTCCCCGGTTCCAAACGTCCTTTTTTTACCACTTTTGCTTGGTCTACAGGTAATGCTCCTGCTTCCGAAGACATTACTAAAGTGCCGTCGTCGAGTAAGCAATAGCGAGATGGCCGTAACCCATTACGGTCGAGTGTAGCGCCTATAATGTGTCCATCGGTAAAACTAATTGATGCAGGGCCGTCCCACGCTTCTACTATTGAACTGTGAAATTCGTAGAATGCACGTTTGGGGTCAAGTAATGCTTCGTCGTTTTGCCATGCTTCGGGAACCAACATCATCATAACGTGAGGTAATTCGCGACCGCCCAATACCAACATTTCTATCATATTGTCGAGGTTGGCCGAATCTGAATTTTCATGATCGCAAATAGGTAATAATTTTTCGATTTCGTCTTTGCTAAACAACGAAGATTCAAACAATGTTTGATTACAATGTGCCCAGTTTACATTGCCGCGTATTGTATTAATTTCACCATTATGTGCAATATATCGGAATGGTTGAGCTAATTTCCATTTTGGAAATGTATTCGTAGAAAAACGAGAGTGAATCATAGCAAATGCCGAATCCAAACGCTCGTCGCTCAAATCTAGAAAATATTCGCGTACTTGAAATGTTGTTAACTGTCCTTTGTAAGTTATATTTTTGTATGAACTAGATACTATATAAAAGTCGTCTTTGTTTTCAGGAAACTCGATACAAAATTGATGATAAGACCAATTGCGTAATACGAAAAGTTTTCGTTCCAACG
>ENA-UOWE01003630-UOWE01003630.1-activated-sludge-metagenome-genome-assembly--contig:-NODE-3630-length-15590-cov-6.905954_pt1 | contig 15590 bp, 15 predicted proteins | sample MGYA00249841_ERZ761562 | MGnify/ENA primary metagenome ERZ761562 (study PRJEB28883, sample SAMN05720200) | activated sludge metagenome | isolation source: Anaerobic digester | place: Japan... | reverse complement strand
GGTGGCAGGTCGACCCGTCGTGATCGTCGAGACGACCACGGGGTCCGAGGGGCCGACGACGGCGGCCACCGTGGTGGATCTCATCGACTGCGGCACCCGGCCGCTGTAGCCGCCGGTGACCGCCACAGCGTAGGCTCGGCGCCCATGGCCAGCCCCGATGTGCACTCCTCGACGCCGTCCGAGCCCGACTGGACCGATCAGGTGACCGACCTCGTGGTCGATCTGGTCGACCAGGTTCGAGACAAGGCGACCGGTCCCATCATCAAAGGCGCTCGCGGCATCGTCTACGGCACCGTGGCCGCCGTCGTCGTGCTGGTGCTCGGCATCGTCGGCCTCGCGTTGGGTGGTCGAGCCCTCTCCCTTCTCCCGTGGGAAGAGTGGATCAGCTACACCGGGCTGGGAATCATCTTCTGCGTGCTTGGGTTCGGCCTGTGGAGCAAGAGGTACGCATCATGAGCGAACATCGCGAAGTCGTCATCATCGGGTCGGGCCCTGCGGGGCTCACCGCCGCCATCTACACCGCCCGGGCCAACCTGAACCCCGTCATCTTGGAGGGCGAGCCGTCCTCGACGAGCGATCAGCCCGGCGGTCAGCTCATGTTGACCACCGAGGTCGAGAACTTCCCGGGGTTCCCCGAGGGCATCACGGGCCCCGAGCTCATGATCAACCTCCGGTCCCAGGCGAGCCGCTTCGGAGCGACGATCCTCACGGTGAAGGCATCCAAGGTCGACTTCTCCGAGCGCCCGTTCAAGGTGTGGGTCGGCGACACCGATGCCGAGCCCACCTACATCGCCGAATCCGTGATCGTCGCCACCGGCGCCCAGTCGCTCATGCTGGGCCTCGAGGCCGAGCAGCGCCTCATCGGGCACGGGCTCTCGACCTGCGCGACCTGCGACGGGTTCTTCTTCCGCGGCCACGACATCTGTGTCGTCGGTGGTGGCGATTCCGCCGTCGAGGAGGCCACGTTCCTCACGCGGTTCGCGGATTCGGTGACGATCATCCACCGCCGTGACTCACTGCGGGCGTCGAAGATCATGCAGGACCGGGCCCTGTCCAACCCGAAGATCAAGTTCCTGTGGAACTCCGTCGTCGACGACGTGGTGGGTGAGACGTCGGTCAAGGCCGTCCTCGTCCGCAACGTCGACACCGGCGAGGTGACCGAGCATGCCTTCAGCGGCATCTTCGTCGCCATCGGCCACCGTCCGACCACCGACCTCTTCGCCGGCCAGCTCGAACTCAAGGACAACGGCTACATCGTGACCGACGGCAAGAGCACCCGCACCAGCGTCGAGGGCGTGTTCGCCTGCGGCGATGTACAGGACGACTACTACCGGCAGGCGATCACCGCGGCGGGCTCCGGTTGCGCCGCGGCCATCGATGCCGAACGTTGGCTCGAGGCGCAGGCCGGCTGAGCCCGCCGCGTCGACGACACCTCCCGATCGAACGAAGGAACCTCACGCACGTGACCACGACCGAGCCCGCACCCGCGCCCCGCGACGTGGACGACCTCATCAAGTACGACGTCGTCGACGGCATCGCCCGCATCGTCATCAACGCCCCGGGACAGGGCAACGCCCTGGCAGGTGACATGCGCGACCGCCTCGCCGATCGATTCTTCGAGGCGTCCGAGGACCTCAACGTCCGCGCCGTGGTGCTTCGTGGTGCCGGCGATCGCCACTTCTGCACCGGCGCTGCGCTCGGTGGCGCACAGCGACCCACACCGCCCAAGCCCGAGGGTGCACCCGATCGTGCCTCCGGCGATGCGGCTCGCCTCATCCGGACCGGGTGGCAGCGGCTGGTCGGCTCCGTCCTCGATTGCGAGAAGCCCGTGATCGCTGCGGTCAACGGGACGGCCGCCGGCGGCGGCGCCCAGCTCGCGCTCGCGTGCGACCTCGTGGTGCTCGCCGACAACGCCAAGTTCATCGAGGTGTTCGTGCGTCGCGGCATCATGCCCGACGCCGGCGGTTGTTACCTGTTGCCGCGCCTCGTCGGCATGCAGCGGGCGAAGGAGCTCATGTTCCTCGGTGAGGACTGCGATGCCGTGACTGCAGAGCGAATCGGGCTCGCCAACCGGGTCGTTCCCGCTGCCGACCTCGACGCCACAACCGATGAGCTCGCAGCAAAGTTCCTCACGCTGCCGACCCGCGCCATCGCGCTCACGAAGCGACTGACGAACCGGAGCTTCGAGTCGAGCCGCGAGCAGTCGTTCGACGACGAGGCGCTCTTCCAGGAGCTCATCACGGGGACATCGGACTGCCAGGAGGGCCTCGCTGCGTTCGCCGAGCGCCGCACTCCCCAGTTCCGGGGCTGGTAGGGCACCGCACCTCGCGGAATTTCGCCCCCCGTCCCACTGTTGAAGCTCACGAACCCCCCATGAAAGGACATCCGATGGCTGCGGGAATCTCCCACCTCACCGATTCGACCTTCTCCGAGGAAGTGGTCGCCTCCGACGTTCCCGTCCTCGTCGACTTCTGGGCCGAGTGGTGCACCCCCTGCAAGATGATCGCCCCGATCCTCGAAGAGATCAGTGCCGAGAACGAAGGCAAGATCCGCATCGCCAAGATCGACGTCGATGCCAACCCGGCACTCGCCCGTCAGTTCGACGTCATGAGCATCCCGACGCTCATCCTGTTCAAGGACGGCGAGGTCGAGCACCGCATGGTCGGCGCCAAGGGCAAGGCCCAGCTCGTGGAGGAGCTCTCGCCCTACCTGTAGGGCCGATTCCGCCTCGGGGTCGCTCCGTTAGGCTGGGTCACTGCGCTCCCTGCCAACACTGGCCCCTCCGCCGGTCGCCCCGAGGTTCCCGCCCATGTTCCAACAACTCACGAGCGGCGATGCCGGGCCCGAAGTCAGCGAGTTGCACGAACGACTCCAGGCACTCGGGTTCCTCGCGCAGCTCCCTGATGCCTACGAGGACGCCACGCGCGACGCGGTGGCGTCCTTTCAGCGTTCCCGCGGCCTCGATGTGAGCGGTGTCTGTGACCCCCACACGTGGCGTGCGCTCCTCGAGGCAGAACACCAGTTCGGTGCACGGGCCCTGTACCTGTCCTCGCCCATGCTGCGTGGCGACGATGTCGCCACACTCCAGCTCCGCTTGGGGTCGCTCGGCTTCAACGCCGGCCGCGTCGATGGGATCTTCGGCCCCAACACGCAACAGGCTGTGCGCGAGTTCCAACGCAACACCGACCTGATGGTCGACGGTGTGTGCGCCCGGGACACGGTGTCGCAGCTCAATCGCCTCACGGCGCGGAGCAGCAACATCTCCATCGCCGGGATCCGCGAGCGCGAATCCCTCTCGCGCCGCTCACCCGACCTGGCCGGTCTTCGCGTGGCGGTGTGCCACCAGGGCACCGACAACGGGCTGGTCGGCGCGCTCGGCGCCGACCTCCATCTCGCCGAGGCCGTCGTTTCGGTCTCGAGCAGCGACGATTGGTCAGCGCTCGCCACGATCACCAACGGGTTCGACGCCGACGTGTGCCTGGCGATCGAGGTCGTCGACGCCCCCGGTGTGGAGATCGCGTACTACGCGACCGACGGCTTCCAATCCGAGGCGGGTCGCCTGCTGGCCGAAGCCCTCATCCGTCAGCTCCCCCATCCACCGGGGTGGGGTCCGAGCGTGGCCCACGGCATGCGGCTGCCGATCCTTCGTGAGACCCGGTGTCCCACGGTTCGCATCAAGCTCGGTCCGGTTGCTGAGATCGCCGAGATGCACTCGCTGCTCGTCGCAGCGGCGAATCGCGCGCTCAGGTCCTGGATCGAACCGACGCCGTAGCCGCCGTCGCGTCTCGGCGACGCGCTCAGCGTGTCGAACCGTCCAGTTCACGGTCGGAGCCTGTGGACAACCGACCCTCAACCCTCGGCCTCCACCTTCGGATCGCACTTATCCCCACCTTTAGCCACAGGCTGTGGATGAAGGTGAGTTATCCACCGATCGTGCCGAACCTCCACACGACGGTGAGGCCGAGCCGAATCAAGTCGTCGACGAGTTGATGATGCGGTAGATGCGCTCGAGGTCCTCCAGATTGGCGAACTCGATGTTCATCTTGCCCTTCTTGGCGCCCATCTCGACCTTCACGCGCGTGTCGAGCCGCGCCGACAGCAACTCCTCCAGCTCGAGGAGGCCAGGTGGACGCAGACGGCGGCGGTCCGGTGAGGGGTCGGGGCTCGTCGGGGCGAGTTGCTCCTCGAGCTCTTCGCGTTCGCGGATGAGCTGCTCGGTGGCGCGCACCGACAGGTCCTCCGCGACGATCCGCTTGGCGAGCGCCTCCTGGTACGCGCGGTCTGGGGTCGACAGCAACACCTTGGCGTGTCCGGCCGAAACCGATCCATCGCTGATGGCTCGCTGCACCGTCGGAGGCAACTGGAAGAGCCGGAGCAGGTTGGCGACCGAGCTGCGGCTCTTGCCGACGCGCTTCGCGGCCTGCTCCTGCGTCAGACCGAAATCATCGATCAACTGTTGGTACGCCGCCGCTTCCTCGAGCGGGTTGAGGTCAGCGCGGTGCAGGTTCTCGACGACCGCCTGCTCCAGCGCACCGAGCTCCTCGACCGCCTTGACCACGGCGGGGATCGTCTGCAGACCGGCACGCCGGGCAGCACGCCACCGACGCTCGCCCGCGATCAACTCGTACTGGCCGGCGTCCTCGCTCGGTCGCACGAGAACGGGCTGAAGGACGCCAAGCGACCGCACCGACTCGACCAGGGAGTTCAGCGCTTCCTCGTCGAACACGGTCCGGGGTTGATGCCGGTTCGCATGGATGGCACTCACGGGGAGGTCCCGGAGACCTTCGATGGAGGAGCCACCGCCGGTCGCGGCCCCCTCGGTCGGGATCAGGGCGCCGAGCCCCTTCCCGAGCCCACTACGACGAGACACGGTGCACCTCCCTGGCCAACTCGCGGTACGCCACAGCGCCGCGGGAACTCGGATCGAACGATGTGATCGGCTGGCCGTACGACGGGGCCTCCGACAAGCGGATGTTGCGGGGGATGACATTGCGGCACACGACGTTGCCGAAATGTTCGCGCACCTCCGTCGAGACCTGTTCCGCCAACTTGGTCCGCCCGTCGTACATCACCAGGATGATGGCGCTCAGCTCCAGCGCAGTGTTCAGGTTCTTCTGCACCAGGTTGATGTTGCGAATCAACTGACCCAACCCTTCGAGGGCGTAGTACTCGCACTGGATGGGGACCATGACCTCATCGGCCGCCGCGAGCGCATTCACCGTCAGGAGACCGAGCGACGGGGGGCAGTCGATGAGGATGTAGTCGTAGTCGTCCTTGACCCGACTGATGGCATTCCGGAGGCGCATCTCCCGGCTCATGGCGGGAACGAGCTCGATCTCCGCACCCGCCAGATCCAAACTGGCCGGGGCAATGAAGAGGTTGCGAACCGAGGTCGACTCGACGCAGTCCTCGAGCGGCACCTCGGCGAGGAGGACGTCGTAGATGGAGAAGTCGAGCGCCCGCGAGTTGATGCCCAGTCCGGTGGTGGCGTTCCCTTGGGGATCGAGATCGATGATCAGGACGCGGTGGTCATCCTCGGCGAGCGCTGCGCCCAGATTGATGGTCGTTGTCGTCTTGCCGACCCCACCTTTCTGGTTGGCGAGGGCAATCACTCGGGGAAGGGGCCGCGGCTTCAACGGCGCCTGGTCGGGCAGGGGGTCGGACCCAGCCTCCTCGTGGTGAGCGACGTCGTCGGCGTCGACGTCGTCATCTGCCGGATCCTCGGGCTCATCCACCTGATGGGCATCCTGAACAGCGTCGTCCTGAGTGGAGTCGTCGACCGTTCCGGCCACGAAGTCGGCTGCCGGGCTGATGTTCTCGGCAGCGTCGGCCTCGGCGGGCTCAGAATCGGGTGGGCGCTCGTCGGAACGAGATTCGGAGACGAACTCGCCCGCAAACCCCGGTGACTCCGGGCGATTGACCGCTCGTGTGAACGAGGCAGGGCCCGCCAGGGGCCCCTGATCACCCGCCGCGTCGCCAGCGGTACGATCGTCGTGCTGGGCGTCGGTCTCCGGGGCAGGGGGGCGCTCGTTCAACTCAATCGGCCCCGGCACGGGGGTCGGCGTCGTTCCCCAGGTGAGTCCGGACCCCGGCGAGGGTGCGCCGGGGGCTCCGCCGGCGTGGTCGTTCTCTGGCGACGGGGGAGCCTGGACTGCAGGAGCCTCGCCGGGCGAACGATCGGACTGAGGTGCTTCCGATCCTGGTGGCTCCGTCGCGCTGCCGTCCTGTCCAGGAGCCCGGGAGGATCGACCCCAAGCGCTGCGCCATCCGTAGTCACTCCGCGACTCTTCGCTACTCACATCCAACTCCAAGACCGTGGGGCACGGGCGCGCCGCGCAGACAGTCCATCTTCCCGGGTGGGGTGTGGGGAGTCAAGGACCCCCACCAACGTCACGGCCGTTGTTCCACGTGGAACAAACGAATCGCCGACGTCGACCAACGTCCCGCGTCAGCACACTGCCACGCCACCTGTTCCACGTGGAACATCCCCGAGTGAGTCACGTGACCGGCGTACCAGTGAGCGGTGAACGCCCCCCGACCGCCGCCTGTTCCACGTGGAACATGACCACGTTGGCCCTCGAACGTCAGAAGCGAGGTCGCTTAGCTGGAACTCCGACCGCCCGAGGGACCTCCACCAGTCCGACTTCACACCGGCTCAGCTCCCTGATCGTCGCGGTCGTGAGGTCGTGCGTGCGGCCCGGGACCAACCCGAAGACGGCAAGGCCCTCAGCCGGCCACCGGTCCTCCGAGCCCTTGGGTTCACTGACGAAGAGGCGGGCATCGAGGCGAAGGAAGGCGGCGACGCATTCGGCAGTCACCGCGGGGTTTCCGAACGACCGGGCGACAGCGACGTCGAACTGCTCACGGAGGTGGGGGTCTCGTGCAAGCGTCTCTGCCCGACCGCCCACCACCGACACGGAGGCACCCAGATCCAGCTGTCGAACGGCATCACGAAGGAAGGCGACTCGACGCTCGTTGGCATCGAGCAACGTGAGTGACAGGTCGGGTCGATGAACGGCCACCACCAGCCCCGGCAGTCCACCCCCCGAGCCGAGATCCAGCACCTTCGCACCCGTTGCGACGGTCTCGAGCACCTCGACGAATCCGACAGCGTGTTCAACGTGAGCAGCGACGTCGCCGGGACCGAGGAACCCCAGCTCTCGGCTTCGTTCGAGCACCGCGGACAGATCGGCATGGGTCATGGCGGCAATCTATCGACTCCGAACGCGACGATGCCCCACCCGCCGGAGCGAATGGGGCATCGTGGAGTTCGTTTCCGGGGTCGAACCCGATGTGCTCAGGCGGGGCTGAGCACCACCCGGCGCACCGGGTCCTCACCCTCGGAGTGCGTCCGGAGATCGGTCGCCGTCTCGGCCACACGGTCGTGCACCAGCTTGCGTTCCCCGGCAAGGACCACATCGAGGACATGGGGCTGACCGGAGGTGCGGACCTTCTCGATGACCTCGTCGACCAGGACTTCGAGGTTCGGGCGCCGTGAGGCGCGGTAGCCGCCGATGTCGAGGCGGAACCGAGGCGTCGAGCCACCGGACGCGACGTGTTGCAGCCGGGTGCGGGTCAGCTCCTCGATGGCGGAGATGATACCGCCGCGCGGGCCGATCAGCCGGCCGAGGCCGTCACCGACGAGTTCGGCGCTGAGATCGCCTTCCTCGTCCACCGTGATCGTGATGGTTGCCGTGGCGCCGAAACTGTCGAGCAGGCCTTGCAGGAAGGCCTCGGACTCGGTCGCGGCGACGTCGCTGGCGAGGCGGGGGCCGGTCTCCTCACGCGGCGGACGCTCCTCACGGGGTGCACGCTCTTCACGCGGTGCACGGCCGTTGCCCGATGCCTTGGGCTCACGAGGGGCTTTCTCAGCCTGCGCCTTCTTCTCAGCCGGAGCGGCGGCGTCGTTCGTCGACTCCGCCTTGTCCTTGCCCTTGGCCGGCCTGCGACGCCGATCGTCACGCGACGGCGGGGTCTTGGGACGAACGCGGGCACGAACCCGTGCTTGGCCCTTCGTACGGCCGAAGAGCCCTGGCTTGGGCTCCTCCAGGATCTCGAACTCCGTCTCCGGCTCGTCGACACCGAGCTGGTCGAGGAGCAGGTCCTTCGCCTCCTCGATCGTGCGCGCCGTGGTCTCTACCCATTCCATGTGGTCATCCTCTCTTGCTGTCGTCGAGCGAGCGGCTCCAGGCGGCTCGCTCCATCAGGTCGGTGTTACTTGCCGGAGCTGGGGCGGGTGCGACCCGAGCCCCGAGGCTCGCCGGACTTGCGGCCGGCTTGGGTCGGTGCGGCCCCGCTCGCCTTCCGTTGGACGGCTGCGCTCTTCGCTGACTTCGGGGCGGCCGGCTTGGCGCCATTGCTCGCCGGCTTCTTGGCCGGCTTTGCGTCCCCGCTGGTGGCCTTCTCAGTGGACGTCGTCTCCACCGGCATCGATGCGTGATGGGGTCCGTAGACCGCCCGGGTGATGTAGCCCTGCAAGCCGATCCGGCACAGCCCCTGCACGAAGTAGTAGAGGCCGAGACCAGCCGGAAGTGTGAACGAGAAGATCGGCAGCATGAAGGGCAGGAACTTCATGATCGCCTGCTGCTGGGGGTTGACCTGGGCGTTCTTGTTTCGGCCTTGGATCTGACGGTTCTGGATGATCTGGCTCACCAGCATGACGGCCACCAGCGCGAGGAACGGGATCGCCGTCGTGATGCCGAGCTTGAGTGCGTCGAGCGGGCTGATCGACAGGTCGACACCCAGGAAGCTCATCTTGGTGGAGGAATGCAGCGCTTTGTACATCTCACTGCCAGTGCTCAGGTGCTGAGGGCTGAAGACCTGATCGTGCAGCTTCCACGGCTTGAACGGCGAGTCGCTCGCGATCAGGCCGGCAACCCGGCCGATACCACTCGCGCTGCCACCGCTCCGGGTCCCGATGCCACGGAGCACCTGGTAGAGGATGATGAAGACCGGTGCCTGCATGAGCACTGGCACACACCCACTGAGCGGGTTGATGCCGTTCTCCTTGTAGAAGGCCATCATCTCGGTGTTCAGGCGCTCGCGGTCGTCCTTGTACTGCGCCTGCAGCTTCTTGAGCTCCGGCTGATGACGCTGCATCTGCAGCATCGAGCGGGTGCTCTTCAGGGTCAGCGGGGCCGTCACCGTCATCACGATGATCGTGAGGATGATGATGGCGCCGCCGTAGCTGTTGGTGACCTGGAAGAGCAGGCCGAGGAAGCCGGCGACCGCTTCGAAGAAGCCTTCGAAGATGCTGGCGGCGAAGATTCCGAGGTTCATGAGATGCCTCTCGCGGGGGGGACGGGGTCGTATCCCTGGCCACCCCAGGGATGGCAGCGGGCCAGACGGCGGATCGACAGGAGGAGACCACGCACGACGCCGTGGCTCGAGATCGATTCGAGCGCGTACGAAGAACAGCTGGGATCGAAACGACACGGCGAGGGCCGACCAGCGGTGAGATGCTGGTACATGCGAATCGCAGCCAGGAAGGGCCGAGAAGCCAGTGAGGTCGTGGTCACGAGCCGTTCACCGCTGACACCGGCCCGAGCAAACGGTCAACATGAGCTTGAAGTTCACCAAAACTCAGTGAAGGTACGTCTGGTGATACGACGAACAGGTATCGCCCGGGACGAAGCTGTCCCGACCGATCCGCAGTGCGGAGGATCTCCCTCAGCTGCCGGCGGACTCGGTTCCTCACCACCGCAGATCCCACGGAGCGTCCGATCGCGAACGCGACGCGCGGCCGATCGACATGGGCCGGGCTGAGGGGGTCGTCATGGGTTGCCTGCCGGAGTCCCAGCGGGCCACTTCGCCGATACCGACCAGCATCTCTGAGGAGTTGGAACTCCCATCGATACGTGATCGAGTCGATCAAGCGCTGAGCTTGTGCCGACCCTTGAGCCGACGGGAGCGGATGACGTTGCGGCCGGCGCGGTCGGACATGCGCTGCCGGAAGCCGTGCTTCTTCGAACGGCGGCGGTTGTTGGGCTGGAACGTGCGCTTCACGGTGTTCTCCTGCAGGGGTCGCGGTCTGTCCGCTGTGGCGAGTCGTCGCCGACTGTCGTTGCATCAACCTGCGTTGCAGCAACAGAGCGGGCCGCGTTGTCGAGGCGATGGTCGCCCCGACACGGATACCACGAATGATACGGGCACGAACGAACACCGGGCAACTACGCCACGGCGAGGTCACCAACGGACGACCGTCCCCAGCGTCCCAGATTGAACCAGAACAGCGACGTGATAGGGTTCGCGGCCCGACTGCGGGTGGTTTCCCAGCAGAGGCGGACATTCATCATCGCCGGACGGACCCGCCGCTCGACGTTTTCCACAGCTGTGGATGCCACTGTGGATGGTGAAAGGGTGGATCTAGCGTGACTGTTGTGAATCCGGCGGAAATCCTGTGGACAGCCGCCGGTCGCATTCTCAACGATCAGGTCTCCGACGGCGTCTGGATGGCGTACTTCGCGGACACATCCGGCCTGTACCTCGACGAGAACTGCCTCACCATATCCGTTCCCAACGCGATCGTGAGGGACCGCATCGAGCAGCGCTACCGCGAGCTCGTGCTCTCGGCAATCTCCGACGCCGGGCATCCCAGCCTGGGTCTCGAACTCCGGGTCAACGACCCCGAACCGGCCATCAGCAACAGCGAGTTCGACGTCGACCTGTCGTCGTTGGCCGCCGATGCCATCGGGACGCCGCCGACACCCGAACCGACACCCGGCCCCGATCCCCAGGCCAGCCCTGCGGCCGCCGGCGACACATCAGCGCACCGCGAGCGCCCCAACAACCTCAACACGAAGTACTCGTTCGAGTCGTTCGTCACCGGGCCGTCCAACCGCTTCGCGCAGGCCGCGGCGTTGTCCGTTGCCGAAACGCCCGCACGCTCGTACAACCCGCTGTTCGTCTACGGCTCCGCGGGTCTGGGCAAGACGCACCTCCTCCAGGCGATCGCCCACTACGTCAACAAGAACTACCCGTCCTACCGCGTGCGGTACATCTCCACCGAGACGCTCCTCAACGAGTTCATCGACGCGATCCGCAACAACAAGCAGGCCGAGTTCAAGCGTCGGTACCGCGAGATCGACGTACTCCTCGTCGACGACGTGCAGTTCATGGAGGGGAAGGAACAGCTCCAGGAGGAGTTCTTCCACACCTTCAACACGCTGCACGAGGCCAACCGGCAGATCGTGCTCAGCTCCGACCGCCCACCCGACGCGGTCGCGACCCTCGAGGACCGGCTCCGCAGCCGCTTCAAGATGGGGTTGGTCACCGACATCCAGCCGCCCGACTTCGAGACCCGGTTGGCCATCCTCCGCAAGAAGGCGGAGCAGGGCAACACGCCGATCCCCAACTCGGTGCTCGAGTTCATCGTCACCCACGTCACCAACAACATCCGCGAACTCGAAGGGGCCCTCAACCGGGTCACCGCCTACGCCTCGCTCAACCAGACCGAACTCACGATCGAGGACGCCGAACGCGTGCTCGGCGACATCGTCAAGTCCGGTAAGCGGCAGGTCACGCCGACACTGATCCTCGAGACGACGGCCGCCCGGTTCAACTTCACGGTCAAGGAACTCCAGGCGCAGGACCGACGACGTCCACTCGTCATGGCCCGGCAGATCGCCATGTACCTGTTCCGGGAGCTGACCGACCTCAGCTACCCCGAGATCGCCAAGGAGTTCGGTGGCCGCGACCACACGACGATCATCTACGGCTGCGACAAGATCAAGGCGCTCATGAAGGAGCGTCACTCCGTGTACGACGATGTCACCACCCTGATCCACGAGATCAAGAGCGGCTGACCTCGAACCACATGTTCCGACCGAACGTACGCGCGGTGAACAACGTGCGAACAAGCGGTGGACAACCCGGGGACAGTCGAGAGCCGGTCCCCAGCACCCCGTGAAATTACAGACCTGTCTGGGGAGGAACTCGGACAGGCACTGGAAGAAGGACTCCCGAGATTTCGGGGCTCCGGCTAGGTTCTCCCCAATCCACAGGCCCTACTACTACTAGAGCCTGGTGATACACATCGAAGGTAGAAAGAGGCAGCAACGTGAAATTCCGCTGTGAACGCGACGTCCTCGTGGACGGACTCGCAACCGCAGGACGCGCCGTGTCGAGTCGTGGTGGCGCTCTCCCGGTCCTGTCGGGCCTTCGCGTGCACCTCGAGGGCGATCAGCTGCGGCTGACCGGCAGCGATCTCGATCTGACGATCACGGTCGACCTCATGGTCGCCGGTGACACCGACGGCGAGATCGTCATCCCGGCCAAGCTGGCGCTCGACATCGTGAAGGCGCTCGAGCCCGGGGCCGTGCTGATCGAGACCGAAGGCGACGAGGCCAAGATCAGCGGCGGCCGGTCCGAGTTCTCGGTCAACCTGATCCCCGCCGAGGAGTTCCCCCAGCTGAGTGCCCCCGCCGCGGATTCGGTGACGCTCAGCGCTGCCGAGTTCTCCGAGGGTCTGCGCCAGGTGGTGTCCGCCGCATCGACCGACGACTCCCGGCCGATCCTGACCGGTGTGTTGCTCGCTGCTGAGGGCACCGGTCTCCGCCTCGTGTCGACCGACTCGTACCGACTCGCCGTGCGCGACCTGCCCGGCGCCACCGTGCTCGACGAGGGCCAGACGGTGTTGGTGCCGTCGCGGGCGCTCAACGAGGTCGTTCGGGCCCTGGGTTCCGCCGACTCGCTCACTTTGGTGCTAGGCGAGCGTGAAGCGTCGTTCGTGATCGACGGCATCCGTCTCACCACCCGGCTGATCGATGGCGACTTCCCGAACTACCGGGGGTTGATCCCCCAGAGCCAGCCCAATCGACTCACCATCGGTCGCGCCCCGCTCATCGACGCGGTGCGTCGCGTGAAGCTCATGGCCCGGGAGGCGACCCCCGTCCGACTCACCATGCGCGACGGCAGTGTCGAGCTGGTCGCCATCACCCAGGACATCGGCCAGGCGCATGAGGAACTCGACGCCACCTACACGGGCACCGAGCTGACCGTGGCGTTCAATCCCGAGTACCTCCTCACGGGCCTCGAGGTCACCCCCGGTGACGAGATCTCCCTCGAGACGGTCGACTCGTTGAAGCCGGCGTTGTTGCGCTCCACCGAGAACGCCAACTTCCTGTATCTCCTGATGCCCGTGCGGGTGTCGTAGTTGGGGGCGAAGCCCTCCGACGCGCCTTGATCTGCGTTCGGCACCTCAGCCTGCGCGACTTCCGGTCGTACGAGGAACTGGAGCTGGACTTCTCGCCGGGGCTGACCGCGGTGGTCGGCGAGAACGGCAACGGCAAGACCAACCTGATCGAGTCGATCGGCTTCATGGCGCGGCTCGCGTCGTTCCGTGGCGCGCCGAACGACGCGCTGATCCGTGTTGGTGCTGATCAGTTGGTCGTGCGGTCCGACATCGTGGCCGGCGATCGTGAGGTGTTGATCGAGGTCGAACTCCCGCGCCAGGGCCGACTCCGCGCCCAGGTCAACAAGCAGAAGCTGGTCCGGCGCGGTGACCTCGCCGAGGTGCTGACGACCACGGTGTTCTCGCCGGACGATCTCGAGATCGTGAAGGGCGGGCCGGCCGGTCGCCGGGACTATCTCGACGATCTGCTCATCGACCTCCATCCGAAGAACGACGCGGCGTGCGCCGACTTCGCCAAGGTGCTGAAGCAGCGCAACGCCTTGCTCAAGCAGATGGGCGGTCGGCGATCCCTGGAGGCCGAGGTCACCCTCGACGTGTGGGACCAGCGGCTCGCCGATCTCGGTGAACGGATGGCGGTGCTGCGGTCCAAGCTCGTCGACCAGCTGTTGCCGCTGGTCGCCGAGTCCTATGTGACGGTCGCGGGTCCCGCGGCCGGTGGTGACGTCGGCCTCGCCTACCAGGCACCCTGGCGTGATGTCGGCCTGGCCGCAGCGCTGGCGGCCAGTCGCGACGACGACATCCGCCGCGGTGTCTCGACGGTGGGGCCCCACCGCGACGACCTCGACGTGACGATCGCGTCGATGCCGGTGCGGACCCACGCGTCGCAAGGCGAGCAGCGCTCGATGGTGTTGGCGCTGCGCCTGGGGGCGCACCGTCTCGTGACGTTGGCGCGGGGCGAGGCGCCGGTGCTGCTCCTCGACGACGTGTTCTCCGAGCTCGACGATCGTCGGAGCGTCGCCTTGCTCGAGAGCCTCCCCGACGGGCAGAAGATCCTGACGACCGCGACCGGCCTGCCGCCCGGAGCGGTCGCCGATGTCGTGATCAACATCTCCGACTCCCGAGCTAGCCTCGCCTGATGGCTGGTCCCGATCGTTCCGCAGCGCCGATCGCCGCGAGTATCGACCTCCTCCGACGTCAGTTCGGGCTCGGTCGTCCCGACAGTCTGGCCACACTCGAGGCCCAGTGGCCGGAGCTGGCCGGCGAGAAGGTCTCCACTCGTTCCAAGGTCATCGACCTGCGTCAGGGAACGCTCACCGTCGACGCCTACGATCCCGCCACCGCCGAGGTCCTCAACTGGTCCAAGCAGCGGCTGCTGGGGGCCGTTCAGGCGTCCTGCCCTGGCGAGAAGATCATCGACATCACCGTGCGTGTGCGGCGTGCCGAGCGGGCCCCGAACCGCTGATCCGACCCCCTCGATGATGGTAAGATCCATCCGTGCAATTTGAATCCGGCAACGCCCGTTCCTCCGGGCGTTCGGCACCGTCGTTCCGGCCGCCGGCACGATGAACGACTTACGTGAGCAGCCCGGATTCCCCGCAGATTCTCTTGTCCGAAAGGGCGCGTCGTGACTCAGGAAGAAGGCTCCTACGGAGCTGACCAGATTCAGGTCCTGGAGGGCCTGGAGGCCGTCCGGAAGCGTCCGGGCATGTACATCGGGTCGACCGGTCCGGCCGGTCTGCACCACATGGTCTACGAGGTGGTCGACAACTCCGTCGACGAGGCGATGGCCGGTCACTGCACTCGCATCGACGTCCGGCTCCTGCCGGGTGACGACGGCGACGGGTGTGAGGTCGTCGACGACGGCCGTGGGATCCCGGTCGACAAGATGTCGGGCCAGGACAACATGTCGGCGGCCGAGGTCGTGATGATGGTCCTCCACGCCGGCGGCAAATTCGGCGGCGGTGGCTACAAGGTCTCCGGCGGTCTCCACGGCGTGGGCATCTCGGTGGTCAACGCGCTGTCCAAGCGCGTCGAGGTCGAGATCGACCGCGACGGCATTCGCCACGCGATGAAGTTCGCCGAGGGCGGCAAGCTCATCGAGCCCTTGCACGAGACCGGCCCGTCACCCGACGGTCGCACCGGTACCACCGTGCGGTTCTGGCCCGACGGCGAGGTCTTCGACGAGACCCACTTCCGCGCCCAGACGCTGATCGAACGCTTTCAGATGATGGCGTTCCTGAACGCCGGACTCGAGATCACGTTCACCGACGACCGTCCCGACGGCCACGGCGCGGTGCAGTACCGCTACGACGGCGGCATCCGCGATTTCGTGCGCCATGTCAACGCGTCCAAAGAGGCGTTGTTCAGCGACGTCGGGTACTTCCAGCAGGTCGAGGAGACCATGGAGGTCGAGATCGCCTTCCAGTGGAACACGGGCTACAACACCGACGGCATCCAC
>ENA-UOWE01003625-UOWE01003625.1-activated-sludge-metagenome-genome-assembly--contig:-NODE-3625-length-15594-cov-5.484458_pt1 | contig 15594 bp, 7 predicted proteins | sample MGYA00249841_ERZ761562 | MGnify/ENA primary metagenome ERZ761562 (study PRJEB28883, sample SAMN05720200) | activated sludge metagenome | isolation source: Anaerobic digester | place: Japan... | reverse complement strand
AGATCTTTTGGATGCAGTAAAAAGGATATATGCATCTCTGTTTACAGACGATGTTGTGGCATATGCATCGAAAATGGAAGTAGATTTGTCAGAGGTAAAACTATCTGTTGTAGTTCAGAAGATGGTTCAATCCGAAATCTCTGGCGTAGTATTTACAATTGATCCAATTACACAAGATGAAAGTAAGCTAAGTATAGAGGCTGTATATGGTCTTGGAGATGTCATATCCCTTGGTGAAGTTACACCAGATTCATATACGCTTAACAAGAGAGACTTGAGTATCGTAGAGAAACACATAGCCCCACAGGAATGGATGAAGGTTAGGACAATGAACAGAGGAAGAGGTGCAAGAGGCAATGAAGAGAAGATTAAAATCTCTAACGCTTGGAGTCACAGGCAGAAATTAAATGACAAAGATATGCAGGAGATATCTAAGATTGCTTTAATAATTGAGAACAAATCTAGAGAAGTTCAGAATGTAGAATGGGTAATCTCTGGTGGAAAAGTATGGGTTTTACAAAACAAGCCATTGTTTGCAGAACACAGAGACAGAATTACAGTGGGAGATATGAGTATGGCAAAGAGAACACTAAGAGATGTAGTTGTTGCACTCCTAGAGAGGTATCGTAGCGAAGAGATGCTTCTCTCTCAGGCTATGTCTGAGGCTCAGAGAATTGTTCAGAAGAGTGGCAATGAGGTAGGAAACAAGTTTGAAGAACTAGTAAGCATTGCAAAGCAGAAGACAGAAGATATTAAAGAAAACAAAACTGAGCGTAGCGATTTTGTTCTCTCAGGTATAGGGGCAAGTTTTGGAATTGCAGTTGGGAAAATCACAGTAGTAGATGAATTTGTAAACAAACAATTTAATAGCAGTGATATTTTACTTGTAAAGAGATATTCCTCTGAAATGGAATCCATGATTATCTCCTGTGGAGGTGTCATCATGGAAACAGGAGGATTAACAAGCGACACAGCTATTCTTTGTAGAGAGTGCAAGATACCAGCAATTGTTGGAGCCCAAGGGGCATCTGAAATTCTTAAGGATGGGGATATGGTTCGAGTAGATGGAAATACTGGCAGTATATACAAAGAGGTAGAAAGAAAAGAAGAAACGCTACATCCCGTTGTAGAAGCATACGGAGATGGGAGTGTTGTAAGTGTAGATCTTTTGAAGAAGAAAGAAGAAGTAAAGGTTGAGGAGGAGAAGCCAAGTCTTCTAATTCCAAGAGATACTACTCTTTCCCCCTCTGCTACAAAAGTCTTCTCCATGTGTACTCTCCCTGCTAAGGATATGTTGGATAAAGTTGGAAATTCAAATGGTATTGTCTATGTAGATTTAGATGAAATAATGCTTGCAGATGGAAGACATATACTCTCACATGTAGAGCAGAAGAAATTTGTAGATTACTCTACTAAGATATCTGAGAAGATATTAGAATATGTAGATTTGGCACAGGGTGATGAAGTAGTTCTTTCGATAGGTTCTGGTACTGTTGGTCAATTTAAAGCTCTTGTTGGAGGAAAAGAGTTTGAAAACAATGCTCTTTCAGATGAGGTCTTTGGTGGAACACACTATATAAATAATTTAGAGATGTTAAGACGAGTTCTTAAGATAGTAAAGAGAGTTAGAAATATATACAAGAAAAGAAATGTATCATTGGGTATACATGCTCCAATGAATGAAGATATTATGAAAGAGTTCAAAAAGATTCTTTTAGGAGAGAAACTTCGAAGAAGTTCATCCTTTAGTATCTATGCAATACTGGATAACCCATCTGAAGTTATACTTGCAGATGAAATTGTGGCTACGAAGATAGATGGCTTAATTCTTAACATGCCAAGAATTGTTAAACAGATGCAAGGTATTAAACTAGATGCCAAGAATGCTAAGTATGACTTAGGAAGAAATAGTGTGTTTAAGGTAGTTGAGAATATTATAGAAGTTGTAAAAGACAGAGAAGCTAAAATCATAGTTATAGTAGAAGATAGTAATTCTCTTTTAAGGTTCTGTGTTCAATCAGGAGTGTATGGAGTTGCTGTTTTACCAGAGGATATCGTAGAAGCAAGAAAAGCAGTCTCAGATGAAGAAACAAAATTAATACTAGGTAAATAACCTGTAGTCTAAATATCCCTTTTCGTGATATACTTTTTCTCACATGGAAGATACACCTATGATGAAACAATATCTGGGTTTTAAGAAACAATACCCAGATAAAATACTACTTTACAGAATGGGAGATTTCTTTGAAACATTTGGTGAAGATGCAAAAATTACCTCTAAAGTATTAAACATTACCCTTACGACCAGAGACAAAAAAAACAACCCTACTCCACTTGCAGGATTTCCACACAAGGCCATAGACCAGTACCTACCAAAACTAATTGAAGGAGGTTACTGTGTAGTTGTAGTTGACCAATTAGAAGATCCTAAATTTGCTAAAGGTATAGTTAAAAGAGGCATAACAAGAATAGTTACCCCAGGAACTCTAGATGGAGAAAGAGCAAAAAGTTCTAAAAACCAGTACCTTGCTGCATTCTTCAAAGAAAAAGACTTTACCTCTGTTGCTCTCTGTGATGTCTCTACTGGAGAGTTTCTCTTAGTATCTGGAAACAACAAAAAAGATTTAGCAAGCAGAATACTTACCTCGTATGATCCAGAAGAAATTCTTCTTGTAGAAGGAGAGGAGAATTTTAAATTTGATGATAAGCCAGTACATTTTGTTTCCAAAGGGCTGCGAAAGAAAGAGTACTCTGAAGAAGTATGTAAAGATTTTTTTGATTTAAAAAGTATTGAAAATCTAGGTTTAGAAAATGAATCCTTGGAAGTAGTCTCTGTTGCTATGGTTTTGGAATATATCAAAGAGACACAGCTAATGTCTCCAAAACATATCCAGAAGCCAAGGAAGATTAGTATAGACAATACAATGATACTAGATAAGGCCACTATACGAAATCTAGAATTAATTAGAAATGCCTACTCTGGAGATATATCCAACTCTTTGCTAAGTATATTAGATGAGACCTCTACTCCAATGGGTAAGAGATTACTCTTCTCATGGATTTTAAATCCATTGTTAGACAAAAAAAGTATTGAGGAAAGATTAGATAAAGTAGACAAATTATTTGCAAACAGAAATGGTCTAGAACAAATTAGAGAAAAATTAAATGAAATAGGAGATGTGGAGCGTATTGTTGGAAAAATTGGTCTTGGAAGAGTTAATGCTAGAGACTTCAATTCGTTACAACTTTCTCTGAAGAACTTCTTAGAGATTACAGATATTCTAAAAAAAGATTTCAATATATCTTTTGACATTGACGAGAAATTAGTAAAAGGATTAATTGAAAAAATAGAAAAAACAATTTCTGACTCTCCCCCACTCACAATCTTAGAAGGAGACATATTAAAGACAGGATTTAACAAAGAGGTAGATGAATTAAGATCACTTGCAGGAGATAGTAAAACATGGCTAGCAGAATTCGAAGCAAAGGAGAAGAAAGACACAGGTATACCTTCTTTGAAAATTAGCTTTAACAATGTCTTTGGGTACTACATAGAAGTTACAAATGCACAAAAAGAAAAGGTCCCAGAGAGATATATTAGAAAGCAAACTCTAGTAAATGCAGAAAGATATATTACAGAAGAGCTTAAAGAGAAAGAGAATATTATCCTTAATGCTCAGGAGAAAGTTTGTACATTAGAATATAATCTGTTCTGTGAATTTAGAGATTCTTTCTTTCCAGTATTAAATGATTTGCAAAAATACTCTAATTATCTTTCAAATATAGATGTACTTGCTAATTTTGCATATGTTGCACACAAGAACAATTACTGTAAACCAGAGATCTTTGAAATGGGTGAAAAAGATGGAGTAATCATGATTGAGAAGGGAAGACATCCTATTATTGAGAATATTGTAGAGGAGGAATTTATCTCTAATAACACAGAATTGGATTCCAAAGAAAACCGTATGTGTATTTTAACAGGACCAAATATGTCTGGGAAGTCCACATATATTAGACAGGTTGCTATTATTATTCTCATGGCACAAATTGGATGCTTTGTACCAGCACATAGTGCAAAGATATCTCTAGTAGACAGAATATTTACAAGAGTTGGAGCATCAGATGACTTAGCAAGGGGGAGAAGTACCTTCATGGTAGAAATGGACGAAGCTGCAAATATTGTAAACAATGCAACCAAGTACAGCTTAATTGTTCTTGATGAAATTGGTAGAGGCACTAGTACTTATGATGGTGTAAGCATAGCTTGGGCACTAGCAGAGTATCTAATCACAGAGGTTCAAGCTAGAACACTTTTTGCTACACACTATCATGAGCTTCTCAAGCTAGAGGAAAAATATCCAGAGAGTGTAAAAAACTACAATGTCATGGTTGAAGAAAATGTAGAAGAAGGTACAGTCATATTTTTAAGGAAGATTATCAAGGGTGGTACAGACAGAAGTTATGGAATATATGTTGCAAAAATGGCTGGCCTACCAAACAAGGTGATTAATAGAGCCAACGAAATACTGGAAAGCTTCGAACAAGAGAGTATGTTTGTCAAAAAAAATGAGCTAAGAGATATTAATGTACTGAATTCAACAAAAGGTGTTGGCAAAAACGGTAATTCAGGATTTCAGTATCCACTATTTACTGCTAAAGACTCCGAGATTGAAAAAGAAATACAATCCCTTGATTTGGATAACCTAACTCCAATTGAAGCATTAAACAAGATAGTCAGTTGGAAAAAGAAAATTTAAACAGATATATAATATCCAAAACCATTTCTATTCTTTATCAGATTCACACCTGTATGTTTAAATATTTTTTTGCGCAACCGAGATATATTGACAGTTAAATATGCCAGAGAGATTTCTTTACCGATTGTTTTAGACAGATGATAGATTAACTCTTCTTTACTGCAGACAGAATTTTTCTTAAGAAGATATTGTAAGATCAGCATCTCAGTTTTAGTTAGAAATATCTTACATCCTTTGTATATAACATAGTTACAATTCAAATAGAGAGAAATTCCCCTATCCTTAAGAACAACCCCATCTGGTTCTGGTATTAAATGAAGAATTCTCTCAATAGTTGGAACAAGAAAGATATTAATACTAGAAACAAAAAAGAGGTTTGGGATACAATATCTACAGTATTTTAAATGTCAGATTGGGTAATTTCTTCGAAGAAAATAATTGTTAGGTCAGAGTAATTCTTTCTGAAAATTGCAAGCAAAAGAGTATTGTATTGTAAACAATCTGTTCTTTCTATGTTACTATCTATAATGATGGCTAAAAGGTGATCTTCTTCAATATTTCCTATGGCCGAAGATATGTTTTTACAATGTAGAATCGTTCCATACTGTTGTATATTCTCTCTTACAATCTGACAAAAAGATTGTGAGTTAGAAAGAACTAAAAATCTTGTTTGTTTGAGATTTTTCATACCTAAATATTTTAAAGCCAACAACCTTACAAAAAGATTACAGAAAGTAATTATTCAGGCTTGAAAGTTTAAGTCAATTCAGATATATTAAAGTATTAATTAATGTAAGATTCTCAATGAGATATAGTGTAGGCATAACGAATAGTTCTAGAAGGAGAAATGGATCTACATCTAGTGATAAGTTTCTCAAAAGGATGGATTTTGCGAGATATAACAACTTCAAGAAGTATAATTCAACGAATATTAGTAAAAGAACAAAGTCAAACCAAGGTCCTAAAACAGCAGGGAAAACGACACCTTTCAAAAAGAAGCTCAAAAAAGCACTATATATTTTTGTTGGTGTCGGGTTCTTTTTGGTTTGTATTGCTTTACTTGGCTTAGGTCTTTATCTTAAGAATTTACAAAGTTCTCTACCCTCTCCAGATGAGCTAGTTGAGAGAACTTCTGACCAGAGTACACAGATTTTTGATAGAAATGGAAAGCTTCTTTATACAGTATATGGGGATCAAAACAGAGAGTTTGTTTCAATAGATAAGGTGCAAGAGCATACAAAATGGGCTGTTTTAGCAGCTGAGGATATTGAGTTCTACCAGCATAAAGGTGTTGATTACATGGGTATTGCGAGAGCAGTAATACAGAATTTTACAGCTGGAACAGTTGTTAGAGGTGCAAGTACAATTACACAGCAATTGGTTAAGACAACAATTTTGTATGATGTTCTAGGAGAGGAAGCCTACAAGCAAACATACTCAAGAAAGATTAAAGAGGTCTTGATTACAATGCAGGTAGAACAGTCTTTCTCTAAGGATGAGATTTTACAGATGTATATGAATGAGATTCCTTTGGGAGGTGTTAACTACGGATTTGAAGCTGCAGCAAATGCATATTTTGGAAAAAATGTAGAAGATTTAGATCTTGCGGAGAGTGCATTGATTGCAGGTCTAATACAGAGTCCAGGAATCTACTCTCCTTTGTACGGTACTAATCCAGATTTAGCAAAAGTAAGACAAACTTATGTGTTAGACCAGATGCTAAAGCACAAGAATCTGACTGGTGTTACAGAGGAAGAGATACAGGCTGCTAAGGACCAAGAATTGGTTTACAACACAAAGAGAATTGATATTAAAGCTCCACATTTTGTTTTCTATGTTAAGAGCCTTTTAGAGAAAGAATTTGGTGTAGATCGTGTCGAAAGAGGTGGATTAAAAGTTACAACCTCTCTTGATTACTCTATTCAGCAGATAGCAGAAGAAGAGATTGCCAAAGGTGTAGATAATGCAAAAAGATATAATGTACATAATGGCTCTATGGTGGTTATAGATCCTAAAACTGGACAACTTCTTGCTATGGTTGGTTCTGTAGATTATTGGAATGTAAAAGATCCAAGAGTAGATGGAAATGTAAATATTGCATTAAGTAATAGACCAATGGGTTCTTCTGTTAAGCCTTTTGTGTATTTAACAGCTATTACAAAAGGATATGGGCCATGGATGGTAGCACCAGATTTAAGTGAGATTAAATTTGGAAAATATGATCCAAAAAATTCAGATAGTAAATATATGGGTCTCATAACATCCAGAAAAGCCATTGTTGAATCTAGAAATGTTTCTGCTGTGTATAATCTTCAGCTTGTTGGAATTGATGCATTTCTCCAAACGATGCAAAAGGTTGGTATAACAAATTTCTCAAATAAAGAGTCTTACGGTTTGAGTCTTGCACTTGGCTCTGGAGAAGAAAAGCTTTTGGAGCATACTGCAGGATTTTCAGTGTTTGCAACTGGTGGTATTAAAAGAGATATTGTTCCCATACTTAAAGTTGAGGATTCCAAGGGAGAGATATTAAAGGAAGCAGGTGAAAATAAAGGACAGAGAATATTTGACGAGAAAGAGATATATCTTCTTAACTGGATGCTTTGTGATTTAGGTGGTATGAATGATAGACCTAATAATTCAAAATATACTGTCAATGGAAAGAGAGTCTGTGGAAAAACAGGAACAACAGATGGTCCAAAGGATTTAACAACAATTCTCTATCACCCTAGTTTAGTCGTTGGGGTGTGGAATGGAAACAATAATAATCAAGTACTTCCAGGTGCATGGGGTTCAATTGTACCTCTAGGGATTGCTAATTCATTCATGACAAGAGTAGCGTCGAGATATGCACCATCTACCTACAATAGGCCTGCAGGAGTTCTCTCAACCGTAGTATGTACAGATACAGGTGCTACTCCAGCCGATGGTGTCGATTGTAAAAAAGAGGCATCAGTATATATTTCTGGTAGAGCACCACAGGTAGATAACAGAAAAGTATATGAGATATGTAAGTCTAATGGATTAATACCAGAGAACTTAGAAGCTGCAAGAAAATATGGTTTAACAACGACAAAAATTGTTCTATCAACTACTTTGGAGAATCAATACCAAAGAGATGCATATATGAAATATTTGTTAAGCATTAAAAATTCCCCATACCTTCCGAAAGAACCAGCTACAGGGATATGTCCATTGCCTTTGGGCCCAGACAATGCTCCGTTACTCGAATTGACAACTCCAGTTAATGCCCAGAAAGTTGTAAAAGGAACAAATCTTGAGATATCTGGTTCTGTAAGTGTTATGGAAAGCATCGCTACCTTTGAAGCTAAGTTTGATGGTACTAACATTGTAGGTAGTGCTGTTAGTGCAAATGGAACTTTTGTGATTAATTATTTTGTAGATCCATCTGTAGCTCTTGGAAATCATACAGTTACAGTAACGGTAATAGATAATCTGGGGAAAACTACTACTAAGAGTGTAGTTATTGAGGTAGTAGCAAATGGGGGGGCTCAGATAATGCCAGAATGAAATTTATCTTTCAAATTCTTTCCAATCTTTCCAATGATTTCTGTTATATCTTTATTATCTAGAGTTTTATGAAAGTTTCTAAGATTTAATCTAAAAGTAATTCTCTTTTTTCCATCTTCTTTGTCTTTTGAGTAAATATCTATACATGTAACTTCTCCCCACAGATCTCCTCTATTTACAATTTTTCGTATCTCGTTTTCTAAATCTATATATTTGATATCTCTATCTACCTCTACACAAAGATCTTTGATACTAGACGGATATTTAGGAACCTCTTGGTAGATCTTTGTTTCAGGTTCTATACTTAGCAAAGAGTTAAGATCTATCTCAAGACCAGCAGAGTATACTGGTAGTTTAAAATTATTTTTTACTAGAGTACTAAACTCCCCTATTACACCAAGGATTTGTTGTTTGTATGTAATTAATGCTGCTCTATTTGGTTCAAATGAATAAACCAAGTTTTTAATATTTGATGGAAGATCTTTTTCGCTGCTTTCTGAAACCAAAGTATACTGTATATCTTCGATATGTAGCGTATCAAGGATTTTGTTCAGATATCTTTTTGCTAAGTAAAAAGCAGATGTATCAGAAGTATTGGTAGAATCTATCATTACTGTAGAGAGATACCATGATTCTAATGGGAGTCCTGTACCATCTGTTAGATTTCTTTGATGGGCTATATTCATTTCAAAAAGTACAAACCTGTTAAATCCTCTTTGAATATTTTCTTCACTCTTAGTGAGTAAAGAGGATATTAATGAGGTTCGCATAAGTGAAAGCTCTGGGGCTAGAGCGTTCTTAATTCTGAATGCTAATTCTGGATCTTGGTTACATTTTTTTAATGTTTCAATATTTGTAAAGCTGTATGTATCTGTCTCGTTAGCACCGCTATTTGAAAGAATTTCCCGTATTTTTCTCTTAAGATTGTAAAGCTCATTAGCTCTAGATGGTTGAATATCTCTCACAGGCAAAGATATTGGGATATTGTTGTAGCCATATATTCTTCCTATGTCCTCAAATATATCTTCTTTAATATCTATATCCATTCTCCAGTACGGAATTTGTACTTTGATATCTTCCTTCTCTTTCTTATCTACTTTGTATTCCATATTTGAAAGGATTGTTTCGACAGTATCTCTTGTAAGTTTAGTTCCTAGCAGTGTATTCAGAGAGTCTAGAGAGAAAGAAAGAGATTTATTATCTAGTGGTAATGGATATATATCTACAATCTCAGAAGCTAAGGAAGCCCCAGAGAGCTCCTTGATGAGCTCTACTGCCTTTATTAATGTAGGAATGCAAGTATATGGATTGATTGCATGTTTAAACTTTGTAGCAGCTTCTGTGGAGATACCAAGTCTCATGGAAGTTTTTCTAATGGATGTCTTGTCAAAATTAGCACACTCAAGTACGATTCTTTTTGTACTTTCGTCTACTTGAGTATCACTACCACCAATAATACCTGCTATTGCTATTGGATTTGTACTATCTGCAATTACCATTGAGTCCTCATCTAGTTCATAGAGTTTATTATCTAGGGCAAGTATTTTTTCTCCGACTTTTGCCATACGAATATTTATATTTGCGACTCCTTTTGCATTTGGGTCATTTTTTACTAGTTTGTCATAGTCAAATGCATGAAGAGGTTGTCCAATTAGATGGGAGAGGTAGTTTGTAATATCTACGATATTATTTACAGATGCAATTCCAGATTTAATGAGAAAAGATTTTAACCATATGGGAGACTGCTCAATCTTGATATTGTCAAGAGAGATTGCTGTATATCTTGGACATAGTGCTTCTGCATCATTTGTTATATTTATATTTAAACAGCTTGTTTCTTCTGTATAGTGTATATTGTCCTCTGTGTACCACTTTGGTGATTCAAAACGATTGTTTGTAATAGCAGAGAGTTCTCTCGCTAATCCAAGTATCCCGAATAGATCTCCTCTGTTGGTTAATGCTTTGTTTTCTATATCTACAACTGTATCGTCTAGTTCGTAGTATTTTGAGAAACTCTCTCCAACTGGAGCATCTTTAGGAAGTCTTAGAACATGGGTGTAATCTGGTCCAATGTTTAATTCTTTCTCAGCACCCATCATACCATTGGATTCAATGCCTCGCATTTTTCTTTTTGAAATTACCACAGGTTGAACTTCTGTATATATGGTGTATGGAACTTTACTACCTGGTCTTAGATACACCACTTTGTCACCAATCTCGAGAGTTTTGTCCCCTGCTAAGACTTGTATTAATTTGTCTTTACCATCTGAAATTTTGTAAATACCTAATTTGTCTGCATTTGGATGTTCTTGTTTCTCAATTATTTCTGCAATGACAATATCTTTGTAATCGTTTCTTAAGTCGTGGAAGTCTTCTACCTGTCCAATGTGTTCAGATATTAATTTAACAATTTCCTTGTCATCTAACTCTACCCCGCTTAGTTTTTTTAGTAAATTAATTGATGCTTTCATATTAGAATTGTCTGAGGAAATTAAGATTAGAGTCTCTAAGAAGACGGATGTCTTTTATTCCAAGTTTAATCATTGTTAATCTATCTACACCAAATCCCCATGCAAAGCCAGAATATATGTCTGGGTCGATCCCTCCCTGCTTGAGAACATTAGGATGAATCATTCCACATCCCATTAACTCTATCCAACCAGAGTGATTACATGTTGAACATCCTACTTTGTCACAGAAAGGACAGCTAATTATGAATTCACAATCTGGTTCTGTGAATGGAAAGAAAGCTGGTTGTATTTTTACTTCTAATTCTTTTTCGAGATACGCTTCTAGAAATGTTTTTATAGTTGCTTGCATATTTGCAAGTGAAATTCCTTTGTCAACATAAATGCCCTCTATTTGGTAAAAAGTATGTTCATGACTAGCATCTGTTGCTTCGTTTCTAAAGCATCTCCCAGGAAGTACTACTCTAATTGGTGGAGGGCCGAATTTCTTTAATGCTCTGTTTTGCATTGTAGAGGTATGTGCTGGTAGTACAAAACCGTCCTCTGTCCAGAAGGTGTCATACATGTCTCTTGCAGGATGTCCTTTAGGAAAATTGAGGGATTCAAACATATGGTAGTCATCGTCAATTTGTCTGCTTTCCAGTATGTCAAAACCCATATCTTTAAATATATCTGTAAATATTTCTACTTCTTTATGTAGTGGATGTTTAGAACCTTTTAAATCTAAAATCTCAGGCAATTTGTCTGAAGGTGTATTTATGTCAAAGGGTGCTGTTGGGTCAATCTTTTTGCTTGTATGTATTTTCTCTTCTTGTAATTTTTTCTTTTGGAGAATATCGTTACAAATGTTTTTTATTTCATTTATCTGTTTCCCATACTCTGCCCTATCCTTTTTGTCTATGGTGGTGATATCTTTTAGTGCAAGTGTAACAAGACCTTTTGTTCCAAGATATTTTTCTTTGAATTCAGAGTAAGTACTGTTGCTTTCTAATATCTCGGTTTTTATCTTTTCTAAAGTCTTTAATGTATGCATGCTTCTTATATTGTATATTTTTATCTTAAAAAGAAAAAGGACTCCTTGTAGAGTCCTTTAAATGTCAAAAATCAAGGTACTCTACAGAGATGTTACTATAAAGGAAAATACTTCTGGATTATTGTATGCGATGTCTGCTAGTACCATTCTATTTAATGTACTCCCTTTTTTCTTAAGACCATCGATTAAATCATTGTATTGAATATTATTATTCTTGCAAGCTGCATTTATTCTGGAAATCCATACTCTTCTCATCTCACTTGCTTTTCTCTGTCTGTGATTGTATGCATACTGCCCTGCGTGAAGATATGCCTCGTGTGCAACCTTGTAAAGGTTGCTCTTTGTCATTCTATATCCTTTTGTTGATGCTAGGACTTTATTATGTTTTCTACTTCTTACTTTTCCACCTTTTACTCTCATGTTTGTATATCTAGATGTTAACTATTTTTCTTCTAATCTTTCTATCATTAGTTTTACCAACAATGGCATTAGAAAGCTGTCTTCTCTTAGATCTTGAAGATCTTTTTGTCTTCAAATGACCCTGGTGACTTTGCTTATATCTTAATTTCGGCTTTCTGTTCCCCCTCGGGTTGGATAGCCTGATTCTTTTCTTCGCTGTTTTGTTTGTTTTTTGTCTTGCCATCTGATTTAAAAGTAATTGAAATTCTGTTTCCTTCACTCTTTGGTTCGGCTTCGATACTACTATAATCCGCAAAATTAGTCAATATTTCAGTAAAAACAGACCTTGCTTGATCCATACTCTGTCTACCTTTTTTGACCATGGTCAATCTAACAGGGTGTCCTTTAAGAAGAAACTCTTTAGCTCTTTTAATTCTGTAGTCTGTATCACCCACATCCATTACTGGAGTGAATCTAAATTCTTTCTGCTCTTTCATTTTTCCTCCCTTGTTCATTCTTTTTTTCTTGTTCTGCTCGTAAAGATACTTGGAGAAGTTCATTATTCTGCATACCGGTGGTTTAGCACTTGAACCTACCTCTACCAGATCTAATCCTGCTTCTAGTGCTAACTTTTTTGCTTGCTCTGTATCTACAATTCCTAAATTTTCTCCTTTGTCATCTATTAATTGTACCTGTGGTACACGAATGTAATTATTTACTCGGGGACCGAAATCTTTTTTAAGCTCTCTTTTCTCTTCGTAAGACATTAAATATATATTGTATTAATTTAAATACCAGAGTTAGTTCCCTTTGTTCGGACTTCCTCTTTTAATGTGTCTATGAATTCTTGTATTTTCATCAAACCATGTTCATTGCTTTTTCTAGCTCTAATGGAGACAGTTTGGGTATCTACTTCTTTATCTCCAAGGATTAGTATGTAGGGGATTTTTAGCTTCTCTGAATCCCTGATTTTTGATTGCATACTCTTGTTTCTGTCATCTATTTTTACTCTTAGATGTGCTTCTTTAATACTTTCGTAGACCTGTTTGGCATAGTCGTTGTGTTTCTCTGAAATTGGAACGATGTAAACCTGTTCAGGTGCAAGCCAAAGTGGGAAATCTCCACCATGATGCTCTATGAGGAAGGCGAAGAATCTTTCAAATGAGCCAATTAGTGCTCTGTGGATGATATATGGCTGTTTCTCTACTCCATCTTCATCTATATATTTAATGTCAAATTTCTCAGGGAGATTGAAATCTAACTGAATAGTTGAAATTGAGTCTTCTTTTCCAAAGACATTAACGGCTTGTACATCAATCTTTGGTCCATAGAAAGCAGCATCTCCTGGCATCTCTTCAAATTCTAATCCTCTGTTGTTAAGGACTTGTCTTAAAGTTTGTTCTGCAAATTCCCATCTCTTTGGATCTCCTGCATATTTGTCTGCTTTTTGCTCCCAGTCAGAGAGAGAGAGTCTAAATTTGTAATTGTCGAAGCCAACATCTTTGTAGAAAGTATCAAGTAAGTCTAATGTCTCATTAATTACGCTATCTAGTTGGTCAGGAGCACAGAAGATATGTGCATCATTTTGTGTAAAACCTCTAACTCTTTGTAATCCTTGTAATTCACCAGTTTTCTCATATCTATATACAGTACCAAACTCTCCAAGTTTGTATGGAAGATCCCTGTAGCTTTTAGGAGAGAGATTGTAAACCATCATTCCTGCTGGACAGTTCATTGGTTTAAGGTAGTAAGTTTCTTCATCAATCTTAATTGGTGGATACATAGAATCTTTATAGAAGTCTAAATGTCCAGAGGTTTTAAAGAGAATCTCTTTGTTAATATGTGGAGTTAAGATATGTAAGTATCCTGCCTCTTCTTCTAAGTCGAGCATATACTCTTCTAGAATTCTTCTAATTTTGTATCCTCTTGGAAGCCATACTGGTAATCCCTGTCCAATTTCTGGGATTATGGCAAAGAGTTCTAGCTGTTTTCCTAATTTTCTATGGTTTCTCTGTTCTGCGAGTTGCATTTTTGCAAGAGCATCTTTTAATTCCTCTTTTGTTTCAAATGCAGTTCCATATATTCTAGTTAACATTTTTTCTTTTTCATCACCTTTCCAGTAAGCTCCTGCAGTTTTTGTTAATTTTACAAACCCAATCTCTTTTGTGCTTTCAACATGAGGACCTCGACAAAGATCTGCAAAATCATTACTTCCTGTAATGTAGAAACTTAGCTCTTTGTCAGGGATTTCTTCAAGTAATTGTAATTTATATGTCTGGTCAGTTTTCTGTAAATATTCCTGAGCTTCTTTTCTCTTCATGAAAATTTGTTTGATTGGTAAATCCTGTTTAATTATCTCTTTCATCTCTTTCTCAATCTTTGGAAGATCTTCTTCTTCAAGAGGTTCAGAGAATTCAAAATCATAGTAGAAACCATTATCTATTGCAGGTCCTATCCCTAATTTAACATCAGGGTAAAGTTTAAGTACTGCCTGTGCCAATACATGGGAAGCTGAGTGTCTTATTTTTTCTAATTTTGATTTTTCTTCAACATTACTATTCATATATTTAAATCTAAAAGTTTATATTTAAGGGAAAAAGTCTCATTAAAAAAAGAGTTGTGTTGTAAAAACTGTTTTGCAGATTTTTTCTTTGTGCAGACCTGTTTTATTGTACATTTCCCTAATTCTATATTTTTCCAATTATTTTTGCAATTATCTCTTAGAATCAACGATAAATATTGATATACAGTTTAGACCAATTGTGTAAGTTTCTAAAATTCTCATTTTGTCTATGGTTATCTTCTCAATTGGGTATCTTCTTGGATGCTTAACGATTAGTGCCCCTTTGAAACGATTTGTTTTAGGGTTTTGAATTCCGATTATTAGTTGAGACGCCATTTTCATAACTCTTTCCATTTTTATGATATTTTTTGTATTGAAAAGTTTGTATGGAGGATCCATAAAAACAATATCGAACTTTGGCTTTTTCTTCTGGTTTGTTTGTTTGAAGAGGTAGTCTTCAGTTTTTGATTTTATTACCTCTGATTCTGGAAGATATCCAGTATGGGCTATATTCTTCTGTAGTACGAAGTATGCATTTTTAGATGCATCTACAAATGTTGCTGATTTTGCTCCTCTGGAGAGTGCTTCTAGACCGAAAGATCCCGCTCCTGCATATAGGTCCAGAATGTCTTTATTAACGATGTCTTCCCTTAAGATGTCGAAGATTTTTATTTTCATTCTGTCTGTTAGTGGTCTTGTTGTTTTTGGAATTTCAAGTTTGAAGTTTTTTGTCTTTCCTCCTGATATTCTTACAAAGGTATCTATGGTTGGTTCTTTACTCATTAAGCGTTTCTTGAGGAAGCTATCTTCTCTTTCCTCGAACTCTTCTGGAGTGTCTACTTT
>ENA-UOWE01003610-UOWE01003610.1-activated-sludge-metagenome-genome-assembly--contig:-NODE-3610-length-15634-cov-6.208036_pt1 | contig 15634 bp, 12 predicted proteins | sample MGYA00249841_ERZ761562 | MGnify/ENA primary metagenome ERZ761562 (study PRJEB28883, sample SAMN05720200) | activated sludge metagenome | isolation source: Anaerobic digester | place: Japan... | reverse complement strand
CCGCGCCCGCGGGCTACGAGGACGCCGAATATTCCCTGGTTTTCGCCGTCGAGGCCTGCCAGGTCAGCCTGAACGACCCCAACGAGAACCAGCAGGCCGTCTGGCTGAATTTCACCAAAACCTACACCGTCAGCGGCGGCACGCTCACCTGGAGCGACTCCGCGCCGTAACATGGGATTCAGAAAAAGCAGGGGAGGAGGAGCCGTATGGGCAAGAACAACACCAAAAAACACCGCGGATGGCTGCATCTGGCGCTGATATTGTGCCTGATGGCTGTTTTCACGTTCGTCCTCGGCGCCTTCGCTTATTTCGGTGAGGTCGAAGAAGCCGAAAACTACCTCCCGCCCGCGGTGCTGAAAGTCGACCTCATCGACGTGTTTGAAAACAACCGCCTGACTCTGCCGGGAGACACCCTGAACAAGGACGTTTCGATGAAAAACAACGGCAACCTTGACGCCGTGGTCCGCATCCGGCTCAGCCCCGCCTGGACGCCCGCTCAGGACGCGCAGGCCAAGCCCCTGCTGCCCGACGCCGTCGCCGTTGCCTTCGGGCCGGCTTTCGCGACGGACTGGACGCTGCTGGGCGGCTGGTACTACTACAACAAGGTGCTCAAGCCGGGCGAAACGACCTCCCTGCTGGTGGACGCGCTGAAACTGCAGGCGGTTTCCAACGACCTGCACGCGGCGGACTACTCCGGGGCGTCTTACAACCTCAACATACTCAGCGAATCCCTGCAGGCCAAACCCGCGGCGGCGGAGGACACATGGAGCGTTACCTACACCCTCAACGGCGAAATGCTGGAATGGGCTGCAATATAAATAGGAGGTTCCTCTCATCTTGAAAATCTTCGGAAAGATCCTTTCTGTATTGGCCATTCTCTGTTACATCCTCATTGCCGGCGTTTTATTCGTTGCCGCCCCCATGGTCAAAGGTTACAAACCCGTTGTGATTCTCACAGGCAGCATGGCGCCCGCTTATCCGGTCGGTACCGTCGTTTATTACGAACCCGTCCCACAGGGGGACAAAGCGGCCCTTGAAAAGTATATCGAGGAGAATATCAAAAAAGGCGACGTCATCTCCTTCGGCAAAAGCGACGACAAAAAGAGTATGGTGACCCACCGCGTTGAAGCCGTTCTGGCCGACCGGAACAAGATAAGCACCAAAGGCGACGCCAACAACAGCGCGGACCCCAGCCCCATCAACTACGGCGACGTATTCGGCAAAGTGATCCGTTACCATCTGCCGTACGCGGGCTACGTCGTGAAATACCTTCAAAACTACTATGCCGTCGGCGCCGTCTTTGTCATTCTCCTGGCAAAACTGGTTTTCAACCGCTTCGCGGACCGCGAGGACGGCAGCAAAAAAGCAGCGGCCGGCGCGGCGCAGGAAATCCCCCCCCGCGGTTCAACCGCAAACACCCGCGCAAACACCCGAATGGGCGCGGCCCGCAGAAATACCGCCCCCCGATTTCAACAATACGACACCTCCCGTTGTGCCCGTCCGGCCCTGGCCGCAGCAGCCTTCCCCGCCGCCGTACGTCAGCGAAACGCCCGCTGTTGCGCTGCCGCAAACGCCGCCCGAAACCGTTGCGCCTCAGCCTTCGCCGGCAGCCGAACCCGAGTCAAGCCCCGCGGCTTTTTCCATAGACGTGCCGCCCCTGCCCTGGGCGCAGGATTCCCCGCAGGAGGCGGCGTGGGACCCGAACGCATCGACGCAGATCCTGCCCCCGGAAACCGGCCAAACGGATGTTGAACAGTGAAAGGGCTGTTTACATAATTAATATTCAAATGGAGAGAAGAACATGAGCAAACTCAAGAAATCCCTGCCCGCCATCGCCTTGGCGCTCGTACTGCTTGTCACGGCCATCGGCGGCACCTTCGCCTATTTCTCACAGACGGATGTGGCGGAGAACTACATCAAGGTCAAAGACTACAACTCCCAGCTCACTGAAGAATTCGATCCGCCCCCCGACGGCCTCGCCCCTGAAATCGAGGTCTCCAAAGTCGTCGGCGTCACCAACACCGGTGAAATCCCGATGATTGTCCGCATCACCTACACCGAGTTCTGGGATGCCGTTGAGAACGCGGGCCTTGTTCAGGAAGAAGCGGTGGCCGGCGTGTATGACGGCGACACCGAGACCGATTCCGTCGTGCGCAAGTATGCGGGTTCCGGCTGGGTCTACGGCGGTGACGGATACTACTACTTCATGAGCATCCTGGCTCCCGGCGCGTCGACCGGCTCCTGGATTACCGGCATCGAACTGAAGGATTCCTCCGTCGTCACAACCACCCTGTATGACGTCACCTATTGGGACGGCGCTGCCTTCCAGACCGTCACCGGCTTGAGCGAAGCGGCGAAAGACGCCCTGATCGCCGGCCTGGTCGACCCTGCCTATGTTTCGCAGATTATCACCAACACCACGTCCGTGAACACCTCGGGCAACGACTATATGCTCAGGATCACGACCGAGACACTTCAGGCGATTGCTGAAGCTGCGGCGACATGGACGCCCACGACCCCGGCGGTTCAGGCTTTCCTGGCCAGTGTCTAATCGTCAGCAGTCGTTCCAACGGCTCTGATCGCGAAAGTATTTGACCTCCCCTTTCAGGCAATTACTCAGTGAGTCGGATACCGCGGCATCACAGCAGCTAATTCATTGAGTGCAAAGCCCGGCGCCTAACCGGCGCCGGGTGGCGCCCGAAGAAAATCCCCCGCGGAAAGAAGGTGCGCAGCAGTGAAAAGACACCTTTCGATATCGCTTTCGGCCCTGCTGGCCGTTATGCTTGTGTTCGGTTCGGCGGTCATGCCGGCCCGGGCCGAGCCGGCCACCGCTGCGCAGACGACGACCACCGGCGGCTGGCTGACCGACCTTGACGGCAACCTGGTCACCGACAGGGACGGCTACTATGTCGTCTACATCATGCCGAACATGGTGACGGCCAACACGGTCAGCCTGAACCTCAACCCCTTCGCCGCGCTGTTCCTGAAAAGCTTCAAGAACGTTTCCGACTCCGACGCCACCTATAAACTCAGGATTGTCAACAACTCCGGCAAAATCCTCCGCTACGTCGACTACGCCTTCACGACGGAAAATCTCCTCCCGCGCACCGCCAAGGTGTTCAGGCCGCTCAGCGGCTCGCTGACGGACGTGCCCGCTCTTGACCGCACTTTCGGCTCCGCTTTCACGGCCATGCTTCCGACCATTACCGAACCCGACACTTACACCGACCGCTGCCTGGATGTCAAGTGTTTCGACGGCAAAAACATCAATATGATGATTGCCCCCCTGCGCTGCGTCAACGACGCCCTCCTTGACTTTTACGGCGCCGCTGAAACCTATGAGATTACGCTCCCGCAACTGATGAACCGCGACCAGAACCTGCGTGCGGCCGGTTACACGGGCTACGCGGATTATCTGCGCCAATACTACGGCGTATCGAGCCTGTACGACCTCACGGCCGAAACGGCCTACAACGTGCTGGGCACCACGCGCAACGCCCAGACGGGCATCACCTGCTGGCGGGACAATACCGCCGCAGGCAAGCCGATACCCGCGGCCGAAGTGAACCTCTTGACCGAAGAGTTCAAAATCTGGGGCCTGATGGAAACCGGCAGTTCCGCCGCCTACCCTTACGGCCCGAAATATTTTATGCTCGAAACCGATCCGGAAGTGATTGAGTTCGCTTACGATTTCCTATACAGCCAGGGCCTGCGTTTCACCTTCGACTCCGTCCGGCAGCCCTTTGACCTGACCGACTCCGAGACGGGCCGGGGCGGCGACTTCGCCATCAAGGCCTATATGAATAAAACGCCGGGCGCCAACGCCCATGTCAACGCCGTTTTCGGCGGCGAGGTGCTCGACCAGGGCCAGTATATCGCCCTCGACCATGTGACGGGCGGCTATTACGCGCCCAACGCGTGGAACCAGTACCGTATGGTCGACTACGGTTTCAGCCTCCTGTTCAGCGCCTGCGACATTCCCGTGACGACCACGCAGCCGGGTGAGACCACCACGCAGAAGCCGACCGAACCGCACGGCGAACTGCCCGACACGGGCGACAATATGCCGATATTCCTCGTCTCCCTCGCCGCGGTCGGGCTGGCGGTGCTGCTGGCAGTCCAGGTGATTTTGTATTACAACAGGAAGAAAAAATAAAGCCCTGATTCGCCGGCGCGGCGGACAGGATACCCGGGACCGAAAAACAGCGCCGGGGGTTTAGCATTCCCCATAAGAAGTTTTTCCTCCCGCGTCCGCCCGGAGCGGGAGGGTTCTTTTTTGCCCGCTGCCGGCATAATGCGAAGTGACTCTGCCGGTGAGGGGACCTTTGCGCCGCAAGGGAAAAAAGCTATGAACATCATCATCAACATCAACAATCTGCTGACGGCGGCGATGCTCGAAAAGTATCTGCTGCGCCATTCCCTGCGCGCGCATGTCGAGCAGTCGGGACCGCTCGACCCCGCGCTCCCCGGGATGGACGCCGCCATATATTTTGCCGATAACATTTCGGCGGTGCCGCTCATCGAGTTCCTTCAAAAGGCCGAAGGGAGCAGCCCCTTTGTCAAAAAACTGCTTTTTGTGAAAAAAGAAGACGCCGCGCTCTTCGGCGCGGAAATAACAGGCCAGTTCGACGAGGTCGTCTGCCTGCCTGTCAACGCGGCCGCCCTGGTACAAAAGCTTGCTCTTTTGTGCCCGCATGCGGCGAAAGCCGCCATGCAAGCCAATGGGGAAGAGATCCTGCCGCCGGCGCCCTCTCCGCGGCAGCTGCCGACGGATAAAGCCCCCGTTCAGCCCATGGCCGCCGGACACAGCTATACCCTCGACGATCTGGCCCAAAGCGGGGAGTTTGAGGATGAGGACCCCTACGCCGGCCTGGCGGTGCCCCGGCCGGCCGCGCCGGCAGGCGTACCCGGGGAGGATACGGAAACACCGGCCGCCGCGGACGAGCCCCTCGCCGACGGGCCGCCCGCATCATCAGAGCCGGTCTTCGATACTCAGCCCGCAGCATCGACTCAGCCCTTGAGCGCGCCGGCTGCCGCGCAGCCCGCTGCGGAACCGGACCTGCCGGCCCGGCAGAATGCCGCGGCCGCGGCTGCAAAATCTTCCAAAGCGAAAACCGTCAGGGTCAAACCCCGCGGCTTGAAAAGGGCCCTTTCCGTCGCAGGCAAGGCGCTGACTGCCCTGATGCTGCTTCTGGTGCTGTTCATGGCCCTTCTTGTGGTCGGCAGCAGAAAAAACAGGGAATCGCCCTCGATTTTCGGCTATCAGTATTATGTGGTCTACACCGGCAGCATGAAAGGGACCAATCCGGATTCTTTTGACGCGGGCAGTTTGATTTTCGTCAAAAAAGCGGATCCCGCGAAGATACGGGTCGGGGACATCATTACTTTTAACCGTTCCGGCGAAGACGCGAAACTGACCACACACCGCGTCGTGAATATCGCCAAAGACGCCAAAGGGAAACTCATTTTTACCACCAAGGGCGACGCGAACGCAGGGCCGGACGACGCGGCCGTGCCGCAGAGCATCGTCAAGGGCGTCGTGGTCGGCAGCGTGCCGAAAATCGGCAAGTTCATTGTCTTTGCCCAAACCAAAGCAGGCATGGTCTATTTCGTTTACGTTCCGGCCGGCGCGATCGTCCTGTACGAAATCTATGTTTTCGCCTACGACCGGTCTGTGCGGAAAAAATCAAAGGATGAACCCGTCGGCGGTTCCGGTTGACGCCGCGAGCAGCCGATGTTTATAATGAAAAAAACGGCGGCGTGAACAGCCGCAAAAGGGGGAAAGTACATTGGCGCAATGTCCTGCCTGCGGAGAGCAGGTCGAGCCGAACGGCAGCGTCTGCACAAAATGCGGAACGCCGCTGCAAATGCGCGCGCCGCAGGCTTTGACCGGTTTTTCGGATAAAATCAACGACAAGGCCTTCAAAAAATACGTCAAAAATTCGGACCTTTACTCCGCCGTGTTTTCCGTTGTGCTCGCCGTTGCGGCGGTCGCCGGTTTTTCGATTTACGGTTGGAAAAGCGACGAGATGGACAACCCCCAGGCCTTCTACTACGGCTGCATCATCGGCGGCATGTTCCTGCTCATCGCCCTGGCGCAGATCATTCGCAGAAGGACGAGAAGAGACTGGGACGGCGTTGTCATCAAAAAAACGGCGGTGAACAAAACCAAAAAAGTCAGCGTAGGCGAGGACTCGTACCGCCGTATGCGCTATACCGAGTACAAGGTGATTTTCCGCGACGACCGGGGCAGGAAACATGCGTTCACCGTCGACAACGACGACACGCGTTTCAACTATTACAACGTCGGCGAACGCGTGCGCTTCCACGGCCGGCTGGGTGCCTATGAAAAGTTCGACAAGTCGCATGACACCTTCTTGTTCTGCGCGGCCTGCTCGGCGATGAATCCCATCGAGCGCGATACCTGCGAAGTGTGCAAGTGCCCGCTGCTGAAATAGATAAACGCCTTTTAAGATGAAAACCGCCGGCGCCTTTCGGTTCCGGCGGTTCGTTATGTATGTTGATTATTTCACGACGTAGTCGTCGTACGGCCAGTCGATGATGCCGCCGAAATCATTGACGTCGGTATAGCCGAGCGTCTGCAGCGCGGCGGCGGCGACGGCGCTGCGGTTGCCGCTTCGGCAGTAGACGAGGATTTTGGTGTTTTTATCCGGCAGGACCGTGGCGGCCTGCGCCTCGATTTCGCCGACCGGCAGCAGGACGGCGCCGCGGATATGGCCTGCGGCGTATTCATCGGGTTGCCGTACGTCGAGGATGACCGCTCCGCCCGCGTCGATGAGCCCTTTGGCCTGCTCGGGCGTAATGGTTTGATACGGCACGGTGACGTTCTCGGCGTTTTCAACGAGTTTGACGGCCACCGCCTCGAGGTCTTCGGCGCCGCTGCCGCCCGCGGTATGCTTAAGCGTGATTTCCACCTTCTGCCCCGTTTTGAAGTTGAAACCGGCGGCCACGGCCTCGGGCACGGCGACAAACGCGCTGGTGAAACCCGCCGTCTCCGGGTCGTCCGCAAGGATGGTGACGCCGCCCTCGGCAAGGCCGGAGATTTCGGCCGTAACGGTGAAGGGGCCGTCCTTCGCCGTACAGCCCGCGGCCGGCGCAAGCGCCAGCAAAATAAAGGCAAGAGAAAAAACGATTTTTTTCATGGCAGAACCCGCCTTTCGCATCATCATACGCTTCGGTTTTTTTCATTGTACCACGGGCAGTACCAAGCCGCAAACCCCCGATATCCGGGCCGCGCGATTGCATCGCGCGCGTGATATGGTATAATCAAATTCAGTGAAAATGAACGGAGTGATTGCATGGCAGGCCAAACGGAGAAACAGCGTATTTATACCGTCGCGACCGCGCATCTGGACACATCGTGGCTGTGGGACCTGGAAACGACCATACGCGAGTATATCCCGGACACGCTCAAAACCAACTTCGCCCTGTTTGAGAAATATCCCGAGTATGTTTTCAATTTCGAGGGTTCCTACCGCTACGAATTGATGAAAGAGTACTACCCCGAACTCTACGAAAAACTCCGCGAATACGTCGCGCAGGGCCGCTGGGTGCCCGCCGGCAGCTGCTATGAGAACGGCGACGTCAACACGCCCTCGCCCGAGGCGCTGTTCAGGAACATCCTCTACGGCAACGGCTTTTTTGAGCGCGAATTCGGCATACGCACCAAAGACATCTTCATCCCCGACTGTTTCGGTTTCGGCTTCGCGCTGCCGAGCATCGCCCGCCACGCCAACCTCATCGGCTTCTCGACGGGCAAACTGCAATGGGGCAGCGCCTACGGTATTCCTTTCGACCTGGGCAAGTGGTACGGTGTCGACGGCAATTTCGTTTTTGCCGAACTGCACCCGGGTTCCTACACCCGTACCTTCAAGAAGGTGCGCGGCCTCTCGGCGGCGGAGTCCAAGCTCAGGGAAAATAAAAAAATCGGCCTGCCTTTCACCGTGCTTTACCACGGTACGGGCGACAGGGGAGGGGCGCCCTCCGAACTGTCCGTGGCGACGGTGGTCAGCGAACAGCTGAGGAACGCCGAAGAAGATATCGAAGTCTGGTCCGCCGGTTCCGCGCGCGCTTTCGAAGAGATGGCGGCCATGGACCGCGACCGGCTCAAACGCGTACCGGAGTGGCGCAACGAACTGCTGCTGACCAACCACGGCGTCGGCTCCTACACCTCGCGCGCCGTCAGCAAACGATGGAACCGCCGCAGCGAACAGCTGGCCGACGCCGCCGAACGCAGCGCGTCCGCCTCGCTCTGGGCGGGCGCGGGCGAATACCCGCAGGAAACCCTCGATACCGCATGGAAGCGCACCATCGCCCACCAGTTCCACGACGACATCACCGGCACCTCCTTCCAGGTCTGCTACAAGCGCAACTGGAACGATTACGTCCTTTCGATGAATCTGTTTGCCGGCGAGTACGAGGCCGCCTGCGGCCGCGTCGCCTCGCTGATGGACACTTCCTTCGCGCAGGGCGTACCCGTTTTGGTGAGCAACCCCTGCCAGTGTTCCGCCGAGCGCGTCGAAGCCGTCGAGGCGAGCGTCACGATGCAGAAGCACACCCCCTTTGTCAAAGTGTACGACCCGCTCGGCGCCGAGGTCCCTTCTCAGATCAAAGCGCGCCGCGGCAAGGTGTTCGATATCGTTTTTCTGGCGGCCGTGCCGTCGGTGGGCATGAAGGTCTACGATGTGCGGCCGTCCGAAAGCCCCTGTACCGAAAAAACGGACCTGTACGTCAACTCCAGCGTGCTGGAAAACGCGAAGTACAAAGTCCTTTTCGACGCCAACGGCGACATCGCCGATATTTACGACAAAACCATTGACAAGAGCATCCTTTCGGCGCCTGTCAGTCTCGACGTGCATAACTATGTCGGCAGCAAAGCCTGGCCGGCGTGGGAGCTCGACTACAAAGACGTCTCCTCCGAACCCCGCGGCCGGGCGTGCAAGCCGAAGTTTAAGATTGCTGAATTCGGCCCGGCGCGTATCGCCATCGAAACGCTGCGCACCTTTGAAAAATCAACCTTTAAGCAGACCGTTTCGCTCGATTCGCGCGGCGACACCATCCGGGTCTATAACGAAATCGACTGGCACTGCGGCAACAGCCTGCTCAAAGTCCGCTTCCCCCTGGCCGCCTCCAACGGCACGGCGAGCTACGACCTCGGGCTCGGGGTTATCGAGCGCGGCAGCAACACCCCAAAACTCTACGAGGTGCCCGCCCAGATGTGGGCGGACATCACCGACGACGGCGGGGAGTTCGGCGTTTCCGTGTTCAGCGATTCGCGCAGCGGCTGGGATAAGCCCGACGACAACACCCTGCGCCTGACGGGGATGCACTCGCCGTTTTCCAATTACCGCTGGGAGTGCTCGCAGCATCTGCTCGAGTTCGGCCTCAACCGCTTCTCTTTCGGCATCTTTTCGCACAAAGGGCTCTGGCATAACAAGACGCAGAGCCGCGCGCTGTACTTTAACCAGCCCATGGCGGTGTTCGCCGTTTCCGGCGACGGCCGGGGTCCGCTCGGACCCTCGTTCTCATTCGCGTCGGTCAGCAACAGCGCCGTCCTGATACGGGCCATTAAAAAAGCCCAGGATTCCGATGAAATCATCGTGCGTTTCAACGAAGGGTCCAACCGCTTCGCCAAGAACGTCAGCTTTACCATCGGCAGCGGCATCGAATCGGCCAGGGAAGTATACGCGTCCGAGGAGCCGAAAGGCGAGGCGAACGTCGTCGACGGTTCCCTGGTGTTCGACATTCTGCCCTTTGAACCGAAAACCTTCGCGCTGAAACTGGCGCCGCCCCCGTTCAAGGCGCCGGAGCCGGAGCAGACGCCGCTGTCGCTGCCGTATGATTTGGCCGCCGTTACCGGGAACCAGAACCGCGCGCGCGGCGAACTGGCGGGCGGGCTTTCCGTGCCCGACGAACTGTTCCCGGCCGAAATCCTCAGCGGCGGCGTCCGCTTCGCCACCGCCAAAGGCGCCGCGGACGGCAAGACCGCGCTTGTGTGCGCGGGGCAGACAATACCGCTGCCGAAAGGCACGCGCAAGGTACATCTGCTCGCCGCCGCCCGGGGAGGCGATACCGCGGCAGTGTTCAAAACCGGCAGCGAGGAAACGGCGCTGAAAATCGCCGACTGTTTCGAAGCCGTCGGCGCCTGGGACCTGGCGGGACTCGACGAGACCGGCTACCTCAAACGCGACGCCCTCGCCTGGCATGCGACGCACGCGCACGACAGGACGGGCGACGTTTTGGGCAAACAGATTTACTTCTTCCGCTACACGCTCGATGCCGGCGGCGGCCCGCTTGTTCTGCCCGTCAACGACAATATCGTTTTGCTCGCGGCCACGGCGGACGCCGGCGCCTCTTCCTGCAAGGCGGCGGCCGATTTGTACGACCGGCTCGAAAAAAGGGCGCCGGGCTTCAACCTTACCGCCGACCAGCGCGCCAACGCCAGGCCGAACCAGCTCGAGAAGAAGATCGCCGAGAACCCCGAGACCGGCAAGGTGTTCAAAATCGCGGGCCCCGGCTTCACCTCGAAGTTCCAAATCAGGGACGTCATTTCCACCATACGGACGCAGAGCATGCTCCTGCGCCGCGCCGCGAAAATTAACCAAATCCGAAGCGGCAAAAAACGCTGAACACTAAAAAGAGAACGCGGAGAGTCCGAATACTCTCCGCGTTCTTTTGTGCCCGCGAAGCCGCGCTTATCCGCCGGCCGTCTTGGGCACAAAGGTTGTGATATATTCCCAGTCCGCCGCTTCGGGCGGAGAGGGCAGGAAATCAAACCTTCCGCTAAGCCCCATGTCGGCCGCAGTCAGGGCGAAATGGCACTGCGCGATGCCCATATCATTTTTTTGCACATCGAAACTAACGGCGCCGTAACCCTTGGTCCGGCACAGGTAGAAATGGAAGTTGTGCCCGTCTTTGAGCACCCGCCACGGCTGCTTGTTGGAGGCGGAGGGGCCCAGGCGCACCGCCTCGAGCGGCTTGAAGTAAACACCGGCCGTTTCCCCGGTCAGCGGTGTCTCAAGCGAACCGTCAAAAAACAATTCCCCAAAGGCTTTCCGCCGGTTGGAACCCGCGCCGGCGCGAAAAGCGCGGTCAACCAGCCGCCGCCGCGGCGCCGCGATGCCGACTGGCGAAACGACGGGGATAAACTCGTTTTCTTCCGGGTTGACCCTCGCCGTAAAATCCGCGCGCTGGAAAGTGCCGCCCAGCCAGCAGGTGCCCAGCCCCAGCGCTGTGGCGTATAAAATGATTTCCTCAAAAAGCCGGCCGAAAGTCAGCGGGTCGCCGCCCTCTTTCGGCAAAACGCCGACGATATAATCAAAAGCCCCGGAGATGACGCCATAAGTGCCCAGGCGTTCCTGCATGCCGTAAAACTGCCTCAGCAGCACAAAACGCATCTCCGCGTCCGCTGAAGCGTTGACGCTGTGTATAAAATCTTCGAGGTGGTCGAGCGCCGCCTCGTCGCGCTTGCTGCCGTCAAACGTGCGGCAGGAACTGCGCCTTTCAATCAAACCGAAAATCGGCTCGCCGAAATCCATGCTCTCTTCTCCCTTAAAGCCCCAGCATCGGCCGCAGGCGCAGCAGGGTGACGCGCCTGCGCATATAGGGGGAATAAACGAGCCCCTGCTCGTACAGCGTGTCGCTGACGCCGATTTCCCGCGCGGCGGTCGCGGCGCCCGCGGCGCGCATCAGCGCCGTCAATTGTTCCTGCCCGGGCAGTACGGCCAGGGCCGCGGCCCTGATTTCGGGCCATTTTTCTTTCAGCCGGTCGCCGGTGATGCCTGCGGTGGCGGCCGGCGTGTTTTGTTTCATCATGTCTTCTTCAAGCCCGGGCCCGTAAACCGCGCGGATACGCGGCCAGTCGGGCTCGTCGGGCAGGGGTTCGACTGTTTCATGGTTTAACATATTGTGATAGATGCTGTTGACGGCCACCGTCGCGACGCCGACTTTTTTGCCGTGAAAGTCGGACAAAAGGCCTTCCTGCAGTTTTTTGCACTCCCAAAAATGCGACACCACATGCTCGGCGCCCGAAGCCGGCCGCACCGAGCGCGCGAAACCCATCGCGAGCCCTGTCAAAACCAGCGCTTCAAACATTTCGCCAGCGGCGCGTTCGTCGGCGAGCGTGACCGAAGCGGCCAGCGCGCAGATTTTTTCAAGCGCCTGTTCGGTGATGCGGGCGACGTTCGGGCAATAGTATTCGCCGGCGGCCAAAGCGGCGGCGCGCCAGTCGGCCAGTGCGGTGAATTTGCCGATCATATCGCCGAAGCCCGCCGATTTTAAGTGAGCGGGCGCGGCGGCGAGGACCTTGGTGTCGGCCATAATGACCGAGGGCTGCCGCGCCTGCAGGGTCAGTTTGAAGTTGTTGGCCGTAATCGGCGAGGTGTCCGAAGCGAAGCCGTCCATGGAGGGCGCCGTGGCGAAAATCGCGAACGCCAGCGCTCTCCTGTACGCGGCGAGGCGGCAGATATCGTTGAGGGAGCCGGTGCCGACGCTCAGAATGCCGCCGAGCCCCGCGCTTTCGCGCTCAACCTTTTCAACATCCGCGGTGTCCGCCTTGCGCAGGTCGGGATAAATCAGCCGTTTTTTAATGTGAAAACCCGCACGTTCGACGCTTTCGTCAACGCCTTGCGCGGCGGCGAGCGTGTTGCGGTCGGCGACCAGCAGAATGTCTTTCGGGAAGGTGTTGGCGGCGAGCACTTCGCCCGCGCTGCGCGCCAGGCCGCTGCCCGTCACGACGGCCCTGACGTCCGTTGTATGCGCGCGCCCGCACGGGCAGCCGCGAAGGCTTTCGGTGAGCTGCTTTAAGTCCATGCCGCCGGTGACCGCCTTTTCCTATGATAGAGAAATCTTATCTTTCATTATAGCACTCGGACGTCCCTCTCAACAAGAGCCGCGCAAGGTATGTTATAATAAAAACCCAAATCAAAATAACCCATAATTATCATATACGGAGGCAAATAATGGATCAGACGATTACGGCAGATGTCAGAGAATTCGGCGCCTGCGGCAACGGCCTGTCGGACGACGCACCGGCGTTTTGCCGGGCGCTGGAATCCGGCGCGCGGCGGGTGATGATTCCGGACGGCCTGTATCTCATCGGCTCGCCCTTGAAAATCGCGTCCGATACGCATATCGCCGCTTCGGACGCGGCGGTTCTGCTGCTGGGCGACGGGGCGTGCAAAACGAAGGACGATTTCTTCCTGTCCAACAGCGACCCGGAACACGGCAACAGGTACATCACGGTGGAAGGCGGCACATGGAACGCCAACAACCCCGGCAACCGCCGCGTCCCCGGCATTTTTTGCGAAGGCGCCTATACGGGGGTGATGTTCGACTTCCGCAACGTCGAGAACCTGACGCTTAAAAACCTCAAACTCTGCGACCCCGAAAGTTATTATGTCCGCTTGGGCGAAGTGCGGGGTTTTCATATCGCTTCCATCCGTTTTGACTCCGTGCACCTGCGCCCCAACCAGGACGGCATCCACTTGGGCGGTTTCTGCTTTGACGGCGTCATCGAAGACATCGCCGCCGGCGTTTGGGGTTCCGCCAACGACGACATGGTCGCTTTCAACGCCGACGACGAAGTGGAGCGCATCGTCAACCAGGGGATGAAACGCGGGCCGATCAGCCGGGTGCGTGTCAGCGGCGTACGCGCGGCCGACTGCCACACCTTCGTCCGCCTGCTGAGCGTGGACGCCGAAATATCGGATATCGCCGTCGGCAACATTTCGGGCGGCTGCCGGGCTTTCGCCGTCAATATGGATGCGGCGAGATACTGCCGCACGCCGCTTTTCAAAGACGGCGACCGGCCGGGCGGCGTCGGCCGCATCCGAAATGTGACCATTGACGACATGCGCGTACACAAAACCGCCGATAACGGCCGCGCGCTGATCATCGCGGAAACCGCCGCGCAAAATCTGGTCATAAGCCATTTTACCAGAACGAGATCCGCCGAACCGCCCAACGGCACGCCGACATTTTCCCTGGGCAAAGTGCGTCAAACAACCCTTTGCATCGACGGCGAAAGGGTCGTCTGCCCGGCCGGAGGCGTCTTCGAGTCGGACAAAGACGTTTACGGGGAGATTCTCATCGACACCGCCCCGGAAAACGGCTGATCCCGCCGCCGGTTGCCAACAGGACCGCTTTACGGTACAATGAAAAGGCAAACCGATGCCTTTGAAGGAGAACCGGACCATGAAATCCCCCGTGACCGTGACAAAAACATCCAGAACGCTGGCTTTTCTGCTGGCTTTGTGCCTGTTCGCCGGCGTTTTTTCCATCGGCGCCTCCGCCGCTTCCGCCCCGCCCGTCCCCGCCAACTTCCAAGCGGCCTCCGCCTCCTATAATTCCGTCAAACTGACCTGGTCCGCCGCCGCGGGAGCGAGCGGCTACGCGGTCTACCGCCTCAACGCCGCGACGAAGGCCTACGAGCGCCTCGCGGCTGCGGCGGCAACATCCTACACTCAGACGGGGCTTTCAACCGGCACGGCTTATTCCTATAAAGTCCGCGCGTACCGGACCGTTTCGGGTAAAAACGTCTACGGCAACCCCTCCGCCGCGGTGTCGGCCGTACCGGTGCCGGGCGTTCCCGCGGATTTCAAGGCCGCTGCCGGCACCTATCAAAATATCAAACTATCCTGGTCCGCGGTTGCAGGCGCGAGCGGTTATGTCCTCTACCGCCTCAACGCGGGGTCCGGTGCGTATGAAAGGCTTGCGGCGGTCAAAACAACCGCTTACACCGACGAGTGGCTCGCGGGCGCCGGGCCGCAGTCCTATAAAGCCGCCGCCTACCGCACCGTAGCGGGCAAAAACGTTTATGGGCCTATCAGCCGGGCGGCGGGGGCCGTGCCGGGGATTTACGGTCCCGTCGGCGGCTCTGCGGCGGATATCGTCGACTTCTACAACCGCGCCGCCAACGCCACCAAGGCCTATACGGGTAAAGTGACCGTCGACCGTTCCTCGCACATCGCTTCCCAGCTGGTTTTTTCGCCCCCTACTCTCAGAAACTTAATACAGCTGTTTGCGCCGGATGAATTCGCCGAAATTGAGGAGATGGAGAGTTACCTGGCCGCTCTTTCCGCCATGCCCCCGGAGGAAACCCGCGTCGTGTTTGAAAACGGGGCGGGCGGCTCGACCACGCTCAACGATTTCCTGCCGCCCTCCGGCAAAACCACGATGAGCACGCTCACCGCGGCCGGGGCGAAGTCCGCCACCTGCGCAGCCGTTTCAGGCGGGTGGAAAATTGTCATCACCCTGGTTCAAGAAAGCGGCAGCACTGCGGACTATCTCCCGCCCCACCACAGCGCCTGTTTGAATACGCCGGATTTCAGCGACTTCGGCGATATGGAAGGCGCCCAGACCGCCATCACCTATCAGGGCGCGACGCTCACGGCGTATGTCAACGCGAACGGGCGGCTGAGCAAACTGATGACAAAGGACCCCTACAGTTTTATGTTCACCACCACCGCTACCGAAATTCCATTTTATACCGGACAGGCAGGCATGGGAATCACTTCGGTTTTGGACGACAACTTCGTTTTCACCTATCAATAAAAACTTCGTCGATTGTAAATTCAACTGCACCGGTAAAGAAAACTGCTGGTGGAAGATATTG
>ENA-UOWE01003602-UOWE01003602.1-activated-sludge-metagenome-genome-assembly--contig:-NODE-3602-length-15654-cov-6.251042_pt1 | contig 15654 bp, 14 predicted proteins | sample MGYA00249841_ERZ761562 | MGnify/ENA primary metagenome ERZ761562 (study PRJEB28883, sample SAMN05720200) | activated sludge metagenome | isolation source: Anaerobic digester | place: Japan... | reverse complement strand
AATAATTAAAGCATAGGTGAGCGGTAACGCCCGGATAAACGGGATACTATTTCTACAATGCAAGATATTATGAAGCGGAAATAGGACGGTTTATTACAGCGGATAATGTTATCGATGGCGAGTATTCGACTCAGGGATGGAATAGATTCGCATATGTGAAGAATAATCCGGTGAGGTACAAGGATCCGACGGGGCATGCTGCTGGTAAAGATCATTGTTCTGTTACAATCGAAGAAGGAAACAAATTTTTTGAAAAAGAAAGAGCAGAAATAATTGCTAAAGCTAACATTAATACTGATAAATTGACTACAGGTTTTATGCCCATTGTAGGTGAACCTGGTAGGCATTTTAATGCGAATAAAAGAGGTCGCGATTCAAGAATAGGATTTGCTGAAGAACATTTGAATAGAGCGATAAAATATCAGTTATCAGCAGATGAATATAAGAAGTCAATGGAAGATAATTCAAACATGTCAAAAAAAGACAAAATTAGAATTAAGAATATTATAAAATCTCTTGAAACAGCTGCTTCGATAGAACTAGGGTATGGTGTTCATTCTATTCAAGATATGTATTCTCATACAAAAGAGTTTCAAAAAACTGTAGATCTGAAAATAAAAAATGTAAAAATGCATGAATCAACTGATATGAATGATGTTAAGAAATATGTTAAAAACAATATTCCTTTTCTATATGATAAAGTAATCTCGAGTAATCCTAATCTACTTCGTGTTGATAATAGATCAGATGAAGATATTATGAAAGATAGAAGGTATCAAGCTGACATACTTGATGCAGAAAGAAAGAGAAATATGTCAATATCTACAGCTATATATTTTGCCATGTTCAAGGAAGGTGTTCAAAATGGTTCCTATGCCAAGGGGCCTATTAGTAAATATAAAATTGATGAGAATTACTTGCCAAAACCAAAATGAGTAAACGTTGCAGGAGCCTAATGTGAGGAGTATTGTACGTTTTATTATTATGAATATTATATTTATTATTTTAAACGTAATAATTAGTTTCTTGATAATTAATGATTATTATATCCCAAATGAAGGAGACATATTTTTAGTTGTGATATATTTTGTAATTATTCTTCCATTTTCTTCTATTGTTAGTAGTATTTTTAATAGTTTGTATTATTTTCTTTTAGAAAAACATTTAAGAAACAAAATAAAAATAACTATATTTTTTACATTAATATATGCTGTTATATTTATAGGATTACTAATTTTAATTGATGATCGTCATTATATAATAGAATTATTGATTTCAGTTTATGTTAGTCATTTTATTATATTTTGTGCTGTAATATTGATTAACTTGCAAAAATCATATGAATAATAAATCAATATCTGCAAATTTGTTATGTAAAATTATGCAATGATATTATTTCCCTTCTTTATCTCAACTTCCATCCGCGAAGCGGAGATGTGATGAATGACAGCATCGCAGACTGAAATCAAAAACCACCATCGCGCGCCAGCGCGAGAAGAGATGAGTGAACAGAATAGGAACCTAAAACATTCGGCGAAGCCGAATACAATATAAGCGCAGACTATCGCAGACATTACGAAGTAATGCGCGATAGTTCTGTCGCGACAAAAAAGCCGGGAGGGGGTTGCAAAGGGGCGAGGGTCGGCGACTGAGACCTTCGCCCCTTTGATCTTCTGCATGAGACCATGCAAAACTGGATTTCAAAGGCGAAGCCTTTGATTGTATGCCCGGCTCCCGGGCATCTTTGGCAACAAGTCCGTTTACCGGACAAAACCTGACCGGTTTAAGGTCTATAATTAATAATAGACATTTTTAACAGTCTTTTTAAAATGACCGCAAGGTTATGTTTTATATCTTTCGGATTCCTCTATAATAATGTATAATTCATCATCAAAATAAATTTCTGGAGACAATTTTGACCATTAAGAGCTTCAGCGAACTCGGACTTTCGAGAACGTTAGAAAAAATCAAAGAAAAGGGGTTTAAGGCTCCTTCGGCGATTCAAAAAAAGACAATCCCGCATCTATTGCGTGAAAAAGGCGATTTGATCGCCAAAGCTAAAACAGGAACCGGCAAAACAGCGGCTTTTGCTCTTCCTATTATAGAACAGCTTGACGAATCGCTTCATCATATTCAGGCGCTTGTGCTTGTTCCTACCAGGGAACTTGCGATTCAGGTTGCCACTGAGTTTTCATCGTTTGTTGACGGCGGAAAATTCAAAGCAGTTGCCATTTACGGCGGCCAGTCCATTTCCGAGCAGATCAGAGCTCTAAAAGGGAAGGTTTCGGTTGTTATCGGAACTCCCGGCAGAATTATCGATCATCTTGAGCGCAAAACGCTTGATATTTCCAAGATAAGCTTTGCGGTTCTGGATGAAGCGGATGAAATGCTTAACATGGGTTTTGTAGAAGACATGGAGACCATTCTTGCGGAATCCAATCCCGATAAAAAGACTCTTCTTTTCTCGGCTACAATGCCTGATCACATTCTTAAAATAGCAAAACGCTACATGAATGAATATTCCGTAATAGAAGATGAATCTTCTAAAGAAGCTCATGCTTTGATCGAGCATCTTTATTGTGAAGTTTCTTCTAAGAACAGATTCGACGCATTGTGCAGAATACTGGACAAAGAATCCGATTTTTACGGACTCATTTTCTGTAAAACGAAAGTCAATGTCGATGAGCTTTCATCAAAGCTTTCACAGGCAGGCTATCATGTAGAAGCGATACACGGGGATGTTTCGCAGGCGCAGAGAGAGAAATTCCTTCTTCGTTTCAGACAGAAAAAGAGCAATATTCTCGTAGCTACCGATGTTGCGGCAAGAGGAATTGACGTAAAAAATCTTACACATGTAATAAATTATTCACCTTCACAGGATTTTGAAACTTATGTCCACCGTTCCGGCAGAACAGGCCGCGCGGGCGAACTCGGCAAATCAATATCATTTTTAAGCCATGGCGAACTTAGGCTTCTTCCGAAACTCGAGCGCCTTGTCGGCAAAAAATTTGTCAGAATGGAAATTCCGACTCCTGAAGAAATAATTCTTTCTAAATCAGGAAGACTTACTGACAAAATTAAAAAGACAATTGAAGCTAATTCTTATTCCAAATTCAATAAAATGGCTGCAACTCTTCTTGAGTCAGATTCCGCTGAAACAGTTGTGGCAGCGCTTCTTCAGACTTTCTGCGGAAACGAGCTTGATAAGACAAAATATGCCGCTATTGATGAATCATCTTCTTACGAAGGAAGAGGCAGATATCATGGTTCCGGCGAGTATAGAGGCAGAAGGGACTTTGACGGCGGAAAGAAGAAATTCGATTCATCTTCACGTAAATTCGGAAGGGATGACCGTTCAAGACCGGCAAAAGACGACCGCCCTAAATACGGCAGAGAAGATCGGCCTAAATTCGATAGGGATGACCGTCCGAGAAAAGATTCTTCTACCGGCAGCAGCGGCGGAGGAAGAAGTTTCGGAAAATCAAAACCTTCTTTCGGCAAAAAGAAAAGTTTTAAAAAAGATGTTTAATATATTTAAGACCGGTTAATCCGGTCTTTTTTTGTATCAAAAGAAATAAATTATTGCCCGTATAAATATTGATTTTTATCATTAAACTGAAGAACGATTGTTTGATTATAAATGACATCGAATATCGTAAAGAGGAAATCAAATGCCTCAGTATTTTGTAGACAGCACGATTTCAGCCGGAGACATGTTTTCTCTGGCAAAAGAAGATTTTCATCATCTGACTAAAGTACGCCGCGTACGAACAGGCGGTGATATCGATGTTCGTGATTCTGCCGGCTTTCTTCACAGAGCTGAAATTGTTGAAATAAATAAAGAAGAATTGACCGCAATTTGTCTTTCATCTACTCCGCCAAAAAGCGAAATAGATTTGCGCGTATACATATCACTGATAAAAACAAATGCGTTCGAAGAATCAATCCAGCATGCAGTTGAGGCCGGCGCAACCAGGATAATACCGGTAAACAGCGAAAGAAGCATTGTTGATGTTTCATCAAAAAAAGACAGCAAGCTTGAAAGATGGAGAAAGATCGCTCTTGAATCGGCAAAGCAGTCATATGCTCCCCGAATTCCTCTAGTTGATGAAATCAGTTCTTTTGTTGCTTCATTGAAAACTGCGCAGGGATTAATACTTATCGCTCATCCGTTTTCCGAAAGAAAAATTTCAGATATTGATTTTTCAAATGCAGAATGCTTATCGTTGTTTATCGGGCCTGAAGGCGGGTTTTCCGCTTCCGAGATCGCCCTTGCTGAAAACTCTGGCGCTCTTTCGTTTTCATGCGGCAGCAGGGTTTTTAGAGCGGAAACAGCCGCTGCGGTAATCCCATCTGTCGTTTTAAGTTATAATTAATTAATTGTAGCTGGAGCGCTGTGATATTCTCTGTTTATAAAAGGAAAGTCCAGTCCGTCGATTGATATGTTGTCAAATTTTTCAACATCAAGACCGAGTTCTTCTGCAGATTTTAAGTAAAAGTTCAAAACATCATTAATTCTTCGCGCCGCTTCGGCTTTGTCCGAGCCGTAGCAGTTGATTTCAAGTTCAGGACAAGAGGCAATAAAGCGATCCTCTATCTCAAATAATCTGACAGAAACTTTCATAAGTGTGTACCTCTTGTCTGTATGCATATAAAGTATCGGAATATTTCCGTGATTTTCTTGAATTAATGATTTCGGGAATGTAAAATTATTTTTTCAATAATTTTAATTGACTTAAATCGTTCGGCATGTTCTCTTTACAGAACAACTAGACTGTTTTTTGCCTTTTTGAAGTTTTTGCTTTATTATGTCTCAGATAAATAAAAGGAGAAAAGTATGAGTTCTGTCTCTCTTTCAGGTTCTTTCGAGGACAAAATAAAAAATATATCCGATTATCTCAAATCAAGTGTGATAAATCCGGCAGAAAGCGAAAAAGCCGCCATTATCGCTTCCGCTAAAGCCGATGCCGATAAAATTATTGCAGATGCGCGTGCCGAAGCAGCGAAACTTTTGGATGACGCAAAGGTAAAGGCAAAGCATGAAGAAGCGACATTGGAATCCGCTTTAAGAATTGCTTCAAAAAAGGCGCTTGATGTTCTGAAATCGGCGATTGAAAATGAACTTTTAAAAAACGCGGCAGATCTTTCCGTAAAATCCGCTCTGTCTTCCGCTGATGTAATAAAACCTCTTGTATCCGAATTGATAAAGGCGTATGTTTCTTCCGGCAACAAGGATGAAGCGGAGATAGTTTTATCTGATGATCTAAAAAAATCTCTTTCTGATTTTGTGAAAAGCGAAATAGCTAAATCAGCCGAAAAAAAACTTTCATTGTCCGATTCGAAAATTTCGGGCGGATTTTCTCTTTACCTTAAGGATAAAAAACTTTCACTCGAATTCTCTGATGAATCGGTAGCGTCTCTTCTCTCTGATCAGCTTCGTTCTGAGATGAGAAAATATCTTTTCGGTAAATAAAATGAGCTATAATAATTTTGTAGTAGGATGGCTTCCCGAAATTTCTTGGGATTCTCCGCAGCCGGAAACGATGGCGGAATTTCTTGAAGCCAATTCAAATATTTTTGAGCCTTATTCCGAAGGTATAGCGAAGATTCTTCTTCATAATGAAATTATGAACGCGGAACTGTTGCTTTCTGAAAGGATTTCCGGAAATCCGGCTGGCGATTTTTTTACTCCTTCAATAATGACAAGACCTGAATTCGAGCGTTTTCTCGATAATCCGGTGATTTTTCAGCCGGATCATTTTCCGCAGTTTATGACGGATTTCTTTGAAGATTTCAAGGAAGATTCCGACCGTTATGCAAATATAGAAGAATTATATGTAAGATATTTTGCCTATTTGCACGCAGATGAAATGCCGTTTTTTAGATATTACGGAAGAATAGCCGGCATTTTCAGAACTGCTATTGCTGCATACCGTCTTATAAAGCTTTCAATACCTCTTGAGGGAAACCTGAAAGGAGATCCAGATATTGTTAAAACGATTATTGAAAACAGGACTTCTCCCGATCTCGGATTAAAATCCGAGATATACGAGATAACGGAATTAATCGACATGTTCAATCTGGAACCTGCTGAGCTTGAAAAGCGTTTTGACAGAGTTCATTTTGATCTGGTCGGAAACGTAGGTCAGGAGTCGCCTTTCGGAGAACATATTATTTATAATTATCTGATCGGGCTTTTTGTAAAAGACAGATGGAACTACCTTAACGAAGAAAAGGGAAGGAAATTCCTTGATGATATTATCAAAGGATAAACAGGAGATTCTGTAATGAGTTCAGAAAAAGCAAAAGGAATTATTGCCGGAGCACAGGGGAACCTGATGACGGTTGAGTTCGAAGGAATTATAAGACAAAATGAGGTTGTCTACCTTTCTACGGGAGGTAAAAATCTCAAAGGTGAAGTAATCGAAATCGACGGCAGAAAAGCCAAGGTTCAGATATTCGAGCCTACAAGAGGAGTAAAATGCGGTGACGCAGTTGAATTTACTTCCGAACTTCTTTCAGTCGAACTCGGACCAGGCCTTTTGCAGAATGTATATGACGGACTTCAGAATCCACTTGAAAAGATAGCAGAAGAAAACGGATATTTCCTCCCCCGCGGTGTTTATCTCGCACCTCTTGATCAGTCAAAAAAATGGGATTTTACCCCGATAGCAAAAACCGGCGACACTGTATCCGCCGCGTCATATCTCGGGCGTGTTCCTGAAGCGGTTATAGATCACAAAATAATGGTGCCGTTCGGTTTTAACGGCAATGCAAAAGTAATAGAAATTAAACCTGCCGGAAGCTATACCATAAATGAAGTTATAGCTAAGCTTCAGGATGAATCCGGGAAGATAACAGAAGTGACGATGGTTCAGAAATGGCCGGCGAAATTTCCAATTAAAGTCGGAACAAGACTTTTCCCTGATAAACAGCTTTTTACGAAATGCCGAATTGTTGACGGACCTTTTCCGGTTGCGAAGGGCGGAACATTCTGTACTCCTGGACCTTTCGGTGCCGGCAAAACGGTACTTCAGCACCAGATATCCAAATATGCAGAAACTCAGGTAGTTATAGTCGTTGCGTGCGGTGAGCGCGCAGGTGAGGTCGTTGAAATTCTAAAAGAATTCCCTCATCTTGATGACCCGCAGACAGGCAAAAAGCTCATGGATAGAACCTGTATCATTTGTAATACTTCGTCGATGCCGGTTGCGGCGCGCGAAAGTTCTATTTACGTTGGAACAACGATTGCGGAATATTACAGACAGATGGGAGTCGATACTCTTCTTCTTGCGGATTCTACAAGCCGCTGGGCTCAGGCTCTTCGTGAGATGAGCGGACGTCTTGAGGAAATTCCGGGTGAAGAAGCTTTCCCTGCGTATCTTGCAAGCCGTATCGCGGAATTTTATGAAAGAGCGGGTGTATTAAAGAATCCTGCCGGTGATACCGGTTCACTTACAATAGGCGGTGCCGTTTCTCCTGCGGGCGGAAATTTCGAAGAACCGGTAACCCAGTCAACTCTTGCGGTTGTCGGATGTTTCCTTGGTCTGTCGCGTGAACGTTCAGATGCGAGAAGATTCCCGGCGATTGATCCTTTGATTTCATGGTCGAAGTATCTTGACCGCTTTTATGATGAAGCCGATTCCGAAACTAAGGCTCGTATAGATGTGGTACGTCTTGCGCAGTCGATGATTCTTGAAGGCGACGAAATCGGAAAGAAGATGAGCGTTGTCGGCGAAGAAGGCGTCAGCATCGATGATATGGTAGTTTTTCTTAAAGGCGAGTTTTACGATTCGGTTTTTCTACAGCAGAATGCCTTTGACAGCATTGACACGTCTTCTGATAGAAAACGCCAGAATGAACAGCTTGAAGTTGTCGGAGAAGTTCTCAGAAAAAAATTCAGCTTTCAGTCTAAAGAAGATGCCAGAAAGTTTTTTCTTTCGCTTTCGGATGATCTGATTCAGCTGAACTATATTGCAAAAGAAACTGACGATTATAAACGCAAACGTGAGTCCATTCTTGCTACTGTGAGAGGAGCTTAATATGATTAAGACATATAACAGCATAGAAAAAGTTAAAGGAAGCATCGCTCAGGTACGCGCGGAAGGCGTTAAGCTCGGCGAGCTTGCGGAGATTAAGCTCAGAGACGGAAGAAGTACTCTTGCGGAAGTAATCAGTTTCAGCGGAGATAAGGTTAATCTCCAGATTTACCGCGGAACACGAGGTGTGTCGACCGGTGATCAGACGCGTTTTCTTTCAAAGCCTATGCAGGTAGCCTTCGGAGATTCTCTTCTCGGACGAGTGTTTAACGGTGCCGGTGAACCTGTTGACGGCGGAGCTCAGGTTGCGGAAGAGAAAGTAGAAATCGGAGGACCTTCTTTTAATCCTTCCAAACGTATTGTCCCGAAACGAATGATTAAGACGAATATTCCGATGATTGACATGTTCAATACATTGGTTAGAAGCCAGAAGATTCCTATTTTTTCAATTCCGGGCGAACCTTATAATGAACTGCTAGCGCGTATCGCGAGTCAGACCGACGCCGATGTAATCGTTCTCGGCGGAATGGGTCTTAAATTTGATGATTATGAATTCTTCTACAGATACTTTACAAAGACCGGTGCGATGGAAAAGACGACCATGTTTATTCATACCGCGTCGGATCCGGTTGTTGAGTGTATTCTTGTTCCGGACATGGCTCTTGCCGTAGCTGAACAATTTGCCGTAAAAGACAAAAACGTTCTGGTTCTTTTAACTGATATGACTTCCTTTGCGGATGCTCAGAAGGAAATTTCAATTTCGATGGAAATGGTTCCTTCAAACCGCGGTTATCCCGGATCATTGTATTCGGATCTCGCATCGAGATACGAGAAGGCTGTTGATATTGACGGTTCCGGTTCGATTACCGTAATCGCGGTTACCACGATGCCGGGAGATGACGTTACACATCCTGTTCCTGATAATACCGGATACATCACCGAAGGTCAGTTTTATCTGCATAACGGGGCAATTGATCCGTTCGGTTCTCTTTCGCGTTTGAAACAGCAGGTAATGGGGAAAGTCACTCGTAAAGATCACGGAGACCTTGCAAATGCGATGATCAGACTCTATGCGGATGCTAAAAAAGCAAAGGACCGAGAATCTATGGGATTCCGTCTCAGTGAATGGGATAGAAAGCTCATTAAATATGCGGTAATGTTCGAGCGCGATCTTATGGATCTTTCGGTGAATCTTGATATAGAAGAACAGCTTGATTTGGGTTGGAAGATTCTTTCTGAATGTTTTGCGAAAAATGAAGTTGGTCTCAAGGCCGAGTGGATAGAAAAGTACGGCAAGTGGAAGTAGTGTATGGCTGAAATAAAGCTTAACAAGACTGAACAAAAAAAACAGAAGAATCTACTTGGTCAGCTTACTAAATATCTGCCGACCTTGCAGTTAAAAAAACAGCAGCTTCAGGTTGAAGTTGACGGTGTTCGTACGGGCGCTGAAGACATTATGAAAGAGATGCAGAAAGTCTGCGACAGCATGAGCTCATGGAGCGCATTGCTGTCACAACCGTTGCCTTTTTCTGTTTCATCGATTGTGAAAGTAAAAGAAGTAGTAAAAACATCGGAAAACATTGCCGGTGTTGAGGTTCCTCTGTTTGAAAGCATTTCTTTTTCTATTCTTGATTATTCATATCTTTTTACGCCGGTTTGGCTTGATCGAGCTGTTGTTGAATTTAAGGCTCTGATCACATTGCGCGAAAAATATAAGATTATCAAAGAAAAACTTTCCCTGCTTGAAGAAGAGCTCCGTCAGACCAATATTAAGGTTAATCTTTTTGAAAAGCGCATGATTCCAGAATGCAAGGAGAATATCAGAAAGATTAAGATATTTCTCGGAGATCAGGAAATCGCAGCGATATGTAATGCCAAAATTGCGAAAGACAAGCTTGAGAAGAAAGATCTTCCGGAGGCGGTATAAATGATCAACCGGATGAAAAAAATTCTTCTTATTGGTGCTGAAAAGTCCAAAGAAGAAATTATAAAAAAGATTCAGAAAACCGGCGTTTTGCATATAGAACCTTATAAAGGATCAATTCTGAAAAAACAGACTGATAAAAGCGATATCGCAGAGGCTGAGTCGATTCTTTCTTTGTATAAGCTGGTATCCAGAATCGAAGAAGAAAAAAAAGAAATTATTCCTTCCGTAGTTTCTTTTTCAACAATAGAAGAAGGAATTTTTATACTGAAGACTCTTGATGAAGATTTTATTTCTTCGACTGAAAAACTACAAGTTCTCATTAATGAGAAGGAAGATCTTTCTGTATGGGGGAAATTTTCGATAGATGACATAAGAGATATCGAGAATAAAAGTGGTGTTTTTATCCAGTTCTGGGAAGTGCCGGCAAAATTCGCGGACACGGTTGATTTCTCCGGTGCTGCCGAAGTTTTTGAAATAAAGCATGAAGCGATGAGACATTATTTTGTGACTTTTTCTAAGTCGAAGCTCCATCTGGATAATTGTCTTGAAGAAAAAATAGAAAAAGATTTAATTCAAATTGAATCAGAAATAGAATATCTCAAAAAACATTCTGTTGAACTGCTTTCAAAAATAAAATCATTTTGTTCAATTAAAAAAGATATTTACAAGGCTTATATCACAGCTCTTGACAGATATAATTTTGAAAAAGCATATTATTCTTCAGTTGAGGCTTTAGGCGATGTTTTTGTTTATCAGGGATGGGTTCCCGAGAAAGAGCTTTCTGTTTTAGAAAAATCAGTCGCATCAGATCCCGTTTCTATAAGCTCTGTCGAGCCTGAGCCGGATGAAGTTCCGCCGACATTTATCAAAAACAAAAAGTTTTCGGGAGTGGGTCAGGAACTGGTCGAGTTTTATGACACTCCGTCATATAAAGACTGGGATCCTTCTTCATTTGTTTTTCTTTCATTCATTATATTCTTTGCGATGATTATGGGTGACGGCGGATACGGAATAGTTCTTTTCCTTGTGACGCTTTATGCGGCTATCAAGGTTAAGAAGCCCGGTGTTAAAGCGAAACGTATGCTTGCTATGGCATTTATTCTAAGCACAGCGACGATCGCATACGGTGTAATGACAGGAAGTTTCTTCAGTGTTACTGAATCAAATCCGGTATTCGGAAAACTTCTTCAGTTTAAGCTTTTTAATTCAGGAAGTGTTGATAAAGAGACACTTGATAATACAATGAGAGTTTCGATTATCATAGGAATGATTCACATTTCGCTTTCACTTTTTCTAAAGACATTAAGGCTTATTTTCAGCGAGAAATCATTTATTGTTCCATTATCCAATATAGCGTGGATTGTCGCAATATGGACATATTTTTTCTTTTACGGAAATTCATTCGCAGGCATAGAATCCGGTCAGGATATTCAGAAATATATTCTATATTGCTGCGGCGGAGTAGTTTTTCTGACGAGTTCAGGATCATTAAATCCTTTAAAGATTTTTGCAGGCGGACTTCTTGGACTTTATAACGGAGTTCAGTTTTTCTCGGATATTTTAAGCTATCTTCGAATATTCGCTCTTGGTCTTTCCGGTGCTCTTATTGCCCAGACTTTTAACGGCATTGCTTCTTCAATGTCTGATATGGGTAGTTTTTATATCGTGCTGGCTGTTATTGTTTCAATACTAGGGCATCTATTAAATTTAGGTCTTTCGATAATGAGTGCCGTAATTCACGGATTGAGGCTTAATTATCTGGAATATTACAGGTGGAGCTTTGACGGTGGCGGAAAGCCTTATAAACCGTTAAAATCTCTGCTTGAGCAATAAAAAACGAGGTGAAAAAATGGATTTGAGTCTTTTCGGAGCAATATTACCTCTCGGTCTAGGGGCTGTGGGGAGTTCAATCGGATGCGGAATTGCGGGTATGACTTGTCACGGGGTTATGTCAAAAACTGACGAGGGACATGGTCTTTTGATCGGTCTTTCGGCGATGCCGGCTTCTCAGACAATTTACGGATTTGTATTGATGATTCTTTTCAGTCAGGTTGATCCGTCTAAAATATCCGGATTATCAATATTCGGCATAGGTCTTTTGTGCGGTTTAGGGCTTATGGTAAGCGCGATTTACCAGGGAAAAGCCTGCAGTTCCGCGATTCTCGGTGTTTCAAAAAAGGCTTCTATGGCGGGAAAATCATTCATTTCTCCCGGAATCATCGAGTCTTTTGCTCTTTTTGCCATGATTGGCGGAATAGTTCTAACAAGCAGATAATTAATTCCGCGGTTTTAACCGCAGAATTTCTTTTTTATTATAAATGTCAGTTTGTTTTTTTAAGCAGGCTGACAAATTTAATATTTGATTTATATTTGCCGAAAATGAATGTGAGAGGGTCTGTTTAGCAGACATATTTTTATTAAGCGAATATTTATGAGCGGCAAAAAAACAAATATTGAAGAATACTTTAACGAAATCAGCGAATTCGCTTCTTCAACAAGCAGAGTAGGACAAGTATCGCCTTTAGAATCCCTTCACGATAATGCTCATAAGAAATCATTCCACGACATCGACAAATATGTTTCTGAAATAGAAGATAAATCATTTACGGTTTCAGAAAACGATGAAGAAGAAGTTATAGATATTCCTGAAATATTGGATATTGACACTGATTTTATCCGCAACGAAATAATAAATATCAGCAGGGATTTCATCATAAAGGTCGTTGGCGGAATAAAAGATGCCAATCCTTCCAATCTCATTGATCTGATAAAGAATAGAAATAAAGCACCAGAAAATAAGAGCAAAGAAGAAGTTGCAGTTCAGCCTTCTGTAGCAAAAGAAAAGAAATCAGCTGTTTCAAGTATAGATGATATCGGATATAATGTTATTAATATTTCTGATATGTCTGAAGAAGAATACATAAAAAGATTTTATCCGGAAGATTCGGCAAAAAGTAATAAGCAAAAGACTACTGTTGTGGATGATGATAAGTATCATAGAATAGAAACAGGAAGTGAACACTTTATTGATCTTGATCTTTTGTTCGGGCTTCCTTCCAGCGGTTTTTATACAGGAAGCAAAAAAAAGAATATTTCCGAATATGAAATTATCGAGGATATGAAACTAGAATCCTCGAATGAAAAAAAAACAGAAGTTCCACCGGTTACTGAAGTTAGAAAATTTGCGGATAAATTATCAGATCAAATCAAAGAAATGCCGTCCCAGCTTTTAATTGAGCCGATTGATCTTGCGGAAGCAGAAAAGATCGCAAGAGAGGATATTTTTCTATTATCTGAAGAGGATTTGATTGAAGAGCTTGAGCAGATGGATTTGACTCCTCTTGATGAATTAACATCAGAAAACCGTTTAAGCGAAGGAAAGAAAAAACTACGTTCGGAAATATTTTCTGATCTGAATCAGCTGTCAAATGCAGAATTTGAAGAAATAGAAAATGATATTTCATCTAATAAATCCGTTATTATCGAAGAAAACATAGAAGATATAAAAACTGAACTCGTCGCAATGAATCTTTCCGATAAAAAAGATTCCGAAGAAGAAATTGCTGATATTACAGATAGAATTGTATTCTTGGATGATGAGAATTCGTTAAACGGAATTTTGTCTGGTATGGGAGAAAAGAAAAGTGCTGATATGAAAAAACTTCTGGCATATCTCGACGGTCTTTTTGAAAAACTTCCAGAAGATACGGTTAAAAAATTCGCCGGCAGTGAATACTTTGATCTTTACATCAAGGTTCTTAATGATCTTGGAGTGTAATTATGGGATTGCGTGAAAAAGCCGAAAGAATTTTGCGTGGTAAATTTTCAGCTGAAAAATATCCGGAAATTGAACCTGAAATAATTTATGATGACGATACAGTTTTATTTGAAAATAAAAACCTTCCTGCTGAATCTGTTGAAATTGAAGATGAATTCGGTGGAGACTATAAGTTTGAGGATATTGAAAACGATTTTTCAGAAAACGATATTTCAAATATGATTATTGATGAAATTCCTGAACCCTTTTTTACTGAAGATAATATAACTAATTCAAACGATGCTTTTGAAATTACTGCAAACGAAGACTCTAAAGATGTCAGTTTGGATGATAATCAATCAGATTTTTCTGAAGATAAAATAAATACAGCAGAAAGCGCTGATGTTTCTGCTGATGATATGAAATTATCGCATAATGATAATCTTCTTTTGATTGAAATAGCAAAAGAAATAATGAAATCATCTTCTGTTAATCACTTAAAAGAAACGGCAATATTCTCGATAATGAGTTATCTATCAGTAGAAGGCGTATCTGTTATATCACCTGAATCAGACGAATCGGATAAGTGGATTCTTTCTGATTCCAAGGGCGTAAAAATTAAAAGTAAAAGAATCACCTTTAATTCTTCAGACTTCATTTTCAGTGATGTCTTTGAAAAAGGAATAATCTTTGATATATCTGAATATGCCAATTCTTCATCAGAAGAATATTTGAAATTTAAATCAATTGGATCGAAAATTTTAATTTCAATCACGGATAAAAATAAACCAGTTATTCTTATTTCCGTATGCTCAAAAATTAACGGAGAAATGTTTTCTGATGCTGAAAAAAGATTCATTCGCGAGCTTTCAGAATTTATGTCTCTTTCAGCAGGAAGTTGTCTTGAAAGCGACAGGCTTAAGATTCAGAATTCGACACTTCTCGAGAATTCAAGAAAACTTATAGATATAGATACATACGAAGAAAGAATTAGAAAGAGCGCCGCTGACTCTGATATTGAAAATTATATAAGAGTAGAAATGGCGAATAATGGAGTTTCATCATTTGCATTTTTTGAAAGAGATGATAAGGATGATGTTTTTAAGCTGAAATACAGCGAAGAAAAGGATTCTCTGAATTTTCAGAAGAAATCATTTTCTATTTCTCTTGATAATGCATTTACAGCATACTTGTTCTCAATAAACGGTTATGCTGTAATTGAAAATCCAATTAACAATGAAATACTTCGCCGTATTTTTGATGAAGAAATGCTGGCAAGAATGAATATATTCGTTTCAATGCCTTATGTAATCCGAGGAAGGCTTACTGGTTTTGCTCTCATACTCAGGGCGGATATTGAACATCTGCCGTCAAATCTTGTTCAGATAAACAGACTCTCAAAAGTAGTTTATTCTTTTTTCCAAAACAGCAGAAGCATCGAGATATTTACATCAAAATATTACGATCTGCTTTCATCATATTTGAAGAAATTGTCCGATGAAATTAAACATGCTGATGAAATGAATATTCCGCTGACATTTTCAGGTTTTTGCATCAAGAATATGAAACGTCTTGTAACTGTTTATGGAGAAAAACAGGCAGATGCTATATTGCTTTCTCTTTCTGAAGCTATTACAAAACGGCTATCGGAAACGGATTTTGCTGTAAGGTATTCCAGAAATTCAATTATTGCGGTTTTCCCAGGCAAGCAGAAAAAGAGTGTAGCTGTAGCGGCAAATCTGATAAAAATTGATGTTACCGAAAAATTCAGAAAATATGATGTGCCAGTAATGATTAATTTTTTATCATGTGAATATCCTGATGAAGCGAAGACTCTTGATGAAATACTGTCTATTGTAGAATAATTACTTAGCGAAATATTTCGGATTAAGCGCTTTCCCGTTTTTTCTTATTTCATAATGAAGATGAGG
>ENA-UOWE01003601-UOWE01003601.1-activated-sludge-metagenome-genome-assembly--contig:-NODE-3601-length-15655-cov-13.382372_pt1 | contig 15655 bp, 9 predicted proteins | sample MGYA00249841_ERZ761562 | MGnify/ENA primary metagenome ERZ761562 (study PRJEB28883, sample SAMN05720200) | activated sludge metagenome | isolation source: Anaerobic digester | place: Japan... | reverse complement strand
CATGAGGCGCGCGGGCAGGGCGACAGCCTGCGCCGGCGCGGCGGCTGCCGCGCCCGACACGCCGCGCACGGTCTGGCCCGCACCCCCCGCCCTTTCGCGCGTGGCGGGCGCGGCCTCGCCCGCGTCACGCGACGGCGCCCCAAAGGCGGCGCCGAAACGGGGCAGGACATAGTCCCGGTTGTTGCGCAGACCGCCGGCGTAGACCGAGCGCGCGATGAGCTCGAGGACGCCGTCATGGACAGGCACGTCCTCGAGCCGCAGGCGCGCGCCCACTCCACTCGCGTCGAGCATCTCCCCGAGGTGCCCGGCGAGGCCGAACCCGCTCACGTCGGTGCAGGCGTGCGCGCCGACCTTCTTCATCGCGGCGGCGGCGGCTGAATTCAGCGCCGCCGCCTCATCGGCCGCGGCGCGCATCTCGTCCTCGCCGATGACGCCGTTCTTGAGCGCGCTCGCGAGCACGCCGATGCCGAGTCGTTTCGTGAGCACGAGGGCGTCGCCGGGCTGGGCGCCGGCGTTGTAGACGATCTCGGCCGGCCGGGCGACGCCCGTCACGGCGAGCCCGAACTTCGGCTCCTTGTCCTCGATCGAGTGGCCGCCGGCCATCGTCGCCCCCGCTTCCGCCACCTTGTCGAGACCGCCGCGCAGCACCTCAGCGAGGACCTCGGGGCCGAGCTCCGGCGGCCATGCCACGAGGTTCATCGCCGTCAGGGGCCGGGCGCTCATCGCGTACACGTCCGACAGGGCGTTGGCCGCGGCGATCGCCCCGAAGAGATACGGGTCGTCGACGATGGGCGTGAAGAAGTCGACCGTCTGCACCAGGCAGAGGTCGTCGGCCACCGGCGTGACGGCGGCGTCGTCCCTCGTCTCGAGGAGACGCGCGAACGCGCCGGCGGCGGGGAGCTTGTCGAGGACGGCCTGCAGGTCGCACGGACCCATCTTGGCCGCTCAACCGCTCTTCGTCGCGTACTGCGTCATGCGGATCTTGTCGGTCATGGCGGAAGCTTATCGCAGGGCCACGTCGCACGCAGAGGACCCCAGGCATCGTTCGTCCATGCACGGCGCCACCGTCTCCAGCGACTCACGCTGTTCTCTAGCTACGCGTACGGTAAGCCGCAATGCAGGCGCGTCGTGCACACCCGGGAACAACGGAGGCGCGCCTTGTGCACGGAGGCGCAGGAGGGTCAGTCGGCAAGGCCGTAGCCTGTGACCGCGCGGGCTCCCCCCTGCCGCTTGTGCCGCTCCATGAAGCTCTTTCTGAACCTCCACTGCACCGGCCGCCCAAGACCGACGGCGGCCAGCAGTACCTCAAGCGACTCGCAACGCTCGCTCAGCCCTATCATGCATGCGGCCTGGATGGCGGCTCCGTCGGCGCTGCAGAACACGTGATCCGCGAACTCCCCGTGCCGCGTGAGGAGAGCAAGGGCCTCGAGCTCACCTGCATGAAGCTCGATGGCTGCGGTGAACAGCGAGGAGACGGCCCCCAGCTCACTCGAGTTGGCGGACCCAACGATGACCTGCCCATCCTCAACGTAGGCCTTCAGATCAACGGGTTGACTCAATCCGCTATCGGCCTCGGCGCTGTGAAACAGCACCTCGTCGTCGATCACCGACTGCGGGAGCACTACCTCGTATCGCGCAACAAACGCGTCCCACACGCCCAGCTCGTGAAGCCCGATGACGGGCCCGGCGTCAAGGATCAAGCACCGAGGCCTACGCCTGCCCACTGGGCATCGGGAGCTGGTCGACATCGTCAGGGCGACGGTCGATCGAGAGGTCTTGCGCGGCCATCTCGGCGAGGTCCTCGTCGATGCCGTATTCGGCAAGGCGCGATGGAAGCTCGGACAAGCCACAGCCAAGATAGCTGGCGAGCTGTGCGCGCGACAACCTGGCGCCGAGCGTCGCGGCATACGCCGCCTGGACGAAGCGTTCCGGTAGCTTCGGCGGGTCTTGCCACTCCTTCGCCTGCGAAGCCTTGTCCAGTTCACGAAGCCTAGGATCGCCGAGCAGCTTGCGGACGACGTCGCGCTCAGGCCAGAGGCCCAGGTTGTGGAGTCGCCAGACGAGGGTCTCGAGCGAAACGCCGAAGTCGCGGGCCATCGCCACGAGTTCGGCAAGCTTCACACGTCGCTCGGAGCTGCGCTCGTCAAGCTCTCGGAGTACGACTTCGGCAGGCACGAGCAGACTGGCCGCGAACGCGTTGGCAAGCTGCTCCATGTGGCGACCAGCCTCGGTCTCATCCAATCGAGGCAGTGAACCGCGGGCGCGCGGCCAGGTCAGTAGGTGAAACAGCTCATGAGCGATGTCGAAGTGGCGGCGCCACGGGGCTTCGCTCCGCGGCACGAGTATCGAAGCACCGTGCTCGCCGCGGGTACACGCGGCACACCCCCCTGGCGTGTCCAGGTACCAGATCGTCACGTCGAAGCGTGACTCCAGCGCTGCGCTGAGACCCTTGGCGGGCCGCACCCCGAGTCCGAGCAACCGACTCACGTCGACCGCGAGCCGATCCGCGTCAGCATAGCCAAGACGCTCGATATCGAGGTCGTAGACCGGCAGTCGATCGGGGACTCGCTGACCCAGAAGCCCGAGGACCCGCCGCTCCCTCTCGCACCACTGAACGAACTCCGCCTCGATCGCCTCAGCGCCCTCACGCGGCTGCGCCCGCCACAAGACCGGCGGCCTTGCCGGCGCGTCGGCCAACAGCGAGGTCAAGTCGATGCGGAGGGCGCGTGCCAGGCGTGCCGCTTCGGAGGCCTTGACGTCACGCACGCCGCGCTCGAGATCCGAAAGAATCTGACGTGAGGTGAAGCCAACAGCTTGCGCAAGTTCTTCTTGCCTAATGCCGAGAGCCTCCCGCGCTGCCTTGACTCTGCGGCCGATGGCGTTGGTTTCGTCAGTCACGGAACCCCCCTCAGATGCGCCTTGACCAGCATAGCCTACGCAAGAGAATCTTGCAACGGTGACCATTCAGCATCGCGGATTCAATCCGACGTCGTTCGGATGTCCGCCTACCCCGCCGCCCTCTCATACGCCAGCTTCGCCAGCTCCTTGGCCTTGGCGACCTGGTCGGCGCGTTCCACGCGCACCTCCAGGTCGCCCGTGCCGAAGTGGCCGATCTGGCGCACGTCGCGACAGAAACCGCAGCCGGCGCCGACGGCGGGATCGAGCGCCAGGTACAGGAACAGATGCTTGCCATGGACCTCGAGGCAGCAGAAGTTGCGCGTCGTCCGGAACACCACGTAGTACTTCACGGGCGCGACCACCACGTCCTCGCCCAAGTCGCGCACGTACTCGTACAGCTCGTCGGCGATCGCCCGCAGCTCGCCCTTGGCCTTGGCAAGATGCTGGTCGACGGTGTACGCGGCGACATCGGCAGGCTTGGTCCCGACCATCACAGCGCTTCTCTTCCCGGTCTTGCCCGCCACGCCGGTCGTCCCCGCGCCCACCAGCTCCACGGCCAGCAGCTCCCCGCCGAACACGCGGTACTTCCACAACTCGATGTTGGCGCCGATGGTCTTGACGGCATAGGTGTCGTAGTGGCTGAAGTCCTCGGCCACGCAGAGCACCCGCGGCCCCGTCCAGTCGACGGCGACGCCGCTTCCGAGCTTCTTCTGCACGAGCAACTCGAAGTCGCCTCGGTGGTCGACGAGCCAGTCGAGGTAGTAGAGCGCCTGGTTGATGACCGCCTGGTTGCTCGCGAGCTTGTACTCGATGATGACGGGCGTGCCGTTCTCGTCCAGCCCGAGGCTGTCGATGCGCCCCGGATGCTTGTCGCCGGTCGAGAACTCGCTGGCGAGGAAGCGGATGCCGAACACGGCGTCGAGGTTGGCTTCGAGCAAGCGTTGGATCTCGCGCTCGAGCTTGAACTGCGTACGCTCGAGCGCCTGTAGCTTGCTGCCGACGATGCGGAAGAGGTCCATGTGGTCCTTTCAGGGCGCGGGCGTGCTCTCTTCGACGAGGGCGATCTCGTCGTCGGTGAGGCCGTAGAGGTCGTAGACGATGCGGTCGACCCTCTTCTCCATGGCAGCGCTCTCGCGCTTGAGCCTCTCGCAGTCGAGAGAAGTGGTCGCCTCCGAGAGTGCAGCATGCAAACGAGTTAGCTCCCTGGCAGCTTCATCGAGAATCGCCAAGAAGCCCCTACCTTCGTCGGTCCGAGACGACGGCAGGCGAATGGACATGCGACGGAGGTATCTGGGTTCGTAGGCGAACCAACCGCCCTGGAATCGAGAGCTGATGCTCTGGAACTGGTATGTCAGCAGCCGGGAATTCATGATGGCCAAGAGCGCGTACAGTTCCTCTATGCGTTTGGGCATGATGCCACAGCCGCCGCCCGCGCCCTGTGGGAACGCGCACCCGGAGTAGTCAACGGAGAAGGCGTTTGATGTCGCGAGGGTCGCAGTAGCAATCTTCGGCCCCCTGAACATTCTCATGTCTGACGCAAAGCTCAGGCCATACCAGGCCGAGACTGCCCGTTTGCCACGCTCGCGCCGTTCAAGCGCCGCTCGATACCGGTTTAGGTGGTGCCATGACAGAGGCGCGGTACGACGCAAGACATCTTCCGGCACCAGCACCGTGGCATCCCCTACCAGCTGGTAGGGGTACAGCAACCTGCGATTCCGTGGCGCACAGGCATAGCGCTTCAGCGATTCCGCCTTGCAGTAGGGGATGACGTAGACAGACTCAAGCTCGACGACTTCGTGCGAGCCCTCGGCTTGAAGGAGCAGTGTCCGCCCCCGATCCTCGAGACATTCGAACGAGAAGACACTGTTACGCCCCGTCTTGACGCCGGTGATTGCAGTCTCGGCGATGTCTCCCAGAACGGAACTGCCTCGTTCAAGCTTGCCCATGAGGAGTGCGTGCAGTCGACCCCGCAGTAGCCAAGGCTGAGCAGTGAGCGTTGAGCGTGGGACCTCCTCGATCCTGAGCGATTCGAGGAAGTCAGACGGATGTCGGCCACTCTCATTGCTGGCGACGAGCACCGAGGGGGAGGGCTTCCTGGCGAGGAACAGCAGACAAGTGTAGGTGGTTGCCCCGGGAAAGACCTGCGCATGCCCAAAATCCAAGATAGATTCGACCGCGCCGGCCTTTGCAAGAATCTCCCGGATTCGTCGACCGTACTCTGACCGTATGAACTTGTTGGGCACAATGAATCCGAGTCGACCCCGGCCGGACAGGAGCCAGAACCCCCGCTCGACAAACGGGACGTAGATGTCTACCTTGCCGAACGACGCTGAAGGGTAGGCGGCCTGAATGAACCGCGCTTCCTTCGGATAGACGTCAACGAGCCTGTTGATGCGGATGTACGGCGGGTTCCCGATCACCGCATCGAACCCGCGCCGCTCCTCCGGCACCGACTTCCCCAGGATGTGCGGGAACTCCGCCTCCCAGTCGAAGACGTTGATGCGGTAGCGCTCCTCGTCGTTGAGGCCGGCGAGGCCGAGCTGGGTGTCGGCGTAGAAGTCGGGGCCGATCAGCGAGTTGCCACACTTGATGTTCGCGGCGAGGTCGGGCAGGGCGCGCTGGTGGAGAAAGCTGAGCTGGGCGTCGATCGTCTCCGCCGTCTCGTCCTCGAGCACCTTGAGCAGCAGGCTGAGCTTGGTCGTCTCGACCGCTTGGGCATCGATGTCGACGCCGTAGATGCTGTTCACGAGGATGCGCTTCTTCTCGGCGGTGGTGAGGCGCCAGGCGCCGCCGCGGCCCTGGTAGACCTCCTTGCGGTGCTTCTCGGCGCCGTGGGCGACGTACCAGTCACGATGCCAGTCGAGGAGGCGCTGGTAGGCGCCGATGAGGAAGCTCCCCGAGCCGCAGGCCGGATCGAGGATGCGCAGGGAGGCCGCCTGCTTGGGCGTGAGCCCCTCGAGCAGGCGGCCGACCGTCTGCTCGACGATGTAGTCGACGATGTAGGTCGGCGTGTAGTAGACGCCGCCGGCCTTCTTGACCTCGGGCTTGTCCTCGACCACGGCGCGGTGGCCGGGCGTCAGGCGGATGACCTTGCCGAGGAACTGCTCGTAGACCTGCCCCAGGATGTCGGCGGGCAGGACGCTGAACTCGTAGGGACTCTCGGGGTAGTACAGCCGGCGGATGATGTCCTTGAGGGGTTTGTCGTCGATCGTCAGCGCCGGCGTGAGGCGATCGGGCGCGCCGGGACGGCCTTTCTCCTCGGCGAAGTGGAACAGCCCCGAGTTGTAACGGGCATCGGCCTCGCGGAAGAGCTCCTTGAGACGGCCGTAGGTGCCGCCGCCGTTGAGCAGTCCCTGCAGGCGGCCGTAGGGTTCGATCGCGCGGTCCTCGCAGATGCGCAGGAAGATGATGCGGTCGATGGTCGCCTGCACGGCGTAGTTCATCTCGCGCTGCGAGAGTGACGCGTTGCGCAGGGCGATGTTCCGTGCCAGGGCGTCACGCCAGGCCTCGATCTCGGCGAGGAAGGCCTTGTCGACCTCGGCCGTGCCCTTCTTCGCCTTCATCGATTCGGCGTAGCGGTCGAAGGAGCCCTGGTACACCGCCTCTTTGCCGAAGACACCGGCGATCTCGTCCCAGCGCACGTCGTAGTCGGTGTACGGGACGTAGAGGACGCGCGCCCTGGCAGCGCTGTCGCTCAGGACCGGCTTGACGCGGCAGTCATAGGCGGCGAGCTCCTGGAAGTCGGTGAGGATGCTGAGGGGAAGCTTGGCGGACCAAGCGTAGCGCCGCACCTGGTAGGCGGGCGCCGGGTCGTCCTTCAGGTTGACGGCCGGCTTCTTCGCCTCGACGAAGAACTTCCGCTGGCCGCCGACGCGGAACGAGTAGTCGGGAGCGCGGGTCGAGAGGCCGACCTTGATCGCATCCTCGTGGACGACGTCCTTGTACTGCTCGGCGAAGCCCGCCTCGTTGTCGACGTCCCAGCCCAGCGCCTTGAAGAAGGGGTCGAGAAACTCGCGCCGGAGCTGCGTCTCGTTGTAGGCAGGGTTGAGGTAGGCGCCCTGGTTGCGCGCGAAGCGTTCGACGAGTCGCTTGACCGCGTCCGGTGCTGCCGTAGCACGCCTCCCGTGCTGTAGCCGACCCACCGCTTCGTAGTGTATACGCCGCCCGTGACCGCACCGCCTGCGCGAGCGCGAGCGGTGGTAGCCTTCACGCGACGTGAGCGACGACCCACAGCGCCCGCTCGACGGGCCGCGGCCCGACCACGCGGCGCGGCGGCGCCAGGTCCGGCGCCGCCGCGCCGCGGCGCTCCTCGTCCTCGTCGCCCTTGTGCTTCTGATCGCGTTCGCGGTGCGCTCGTGCGGCGGGTGCTCGGCCGGCGACCTCGTGCCGTCCGGCTGCGAGGGCGACGGCGAGGACGGCGGCGAGGCCGCCGCCACGCCGTCGCCCATCCTCACCGGCGGCCCATCGCCGGCGCCGGTCTCCCTGAGCGGCGACGGCATCAAGGTCGCCAGCTTCCTCGGCGGCCTGCGCCGGGACTTCTCCGGTCTCGGCGCGCCCAGAAGCCTCGACCTGATCTGGTACACGCGCATCGGCAGCGGCTGGACCTCGGGCAAGCTGCCCAAGGACCCGCCGTCCGAGTGGGCCGGCATCGGCTGGACGGGCCAGCCTGCCGTCGTCGTCGAGGGAGGGCGACCGTACCTTCTCGTCGGCGGCTACGACCACCGTCTGCACAAGATCGACGGGCGCAACGGCGACGTCGTCTGGGAGGCAGGGTTCGACGACATCGTCAAGAGCAGCCCCACGGTCATCGAGGACCCCGACCCGCAGAGCGACGACGACCGCTACCTCGTCCTCGCCGGCTCGCGGCGCGGCTACCCGCTCGACCTCGACGACCCGGACGTGGCCCCGTATCGCGCCTTCTCGCTGGGGACCGGCAAGGAGCTCTGGCGCCTTCCTGTGCCCCAGACCCGCTGCTACAGCCGCGACTGCGACGCGAGCGGGCTCTTCGTCGGCGGCAAGGTCTACATCGGCGTCGAGAGCGGCTGGTTCTACCGCCTCGACCCGTTCCGCACCGTGGCCTGGGGTCGCTACCGCAGTCCCGTCGTCGAGGCGAAGCGCCTGCTGCTGGGAACGACGGAGGACCGCAGGACGCACAAGCGGAACCTCGTGCTCGAGGCGTCGCCCGTACTCGTCGGCCAGACGATCTTCGTGAGCGCGGGCGCCGGTCATGTCTATGGCCTGCGCCCGCGCGACCTCGCCATCGTCTGGGACTACCGCGTCGGCGCCGACCTCGACGGCACGCCCGTCCCGACCGCCGACCAGAAGCTGCTGGTCCCCGTCGAGAAGCAGTACGTCAAGAGCCGTGGCGGCGTGCTGCTGCTCGACCCCTCGCGGCCGCCCGACGACGCCGTCGTCTGGTTCCTGCCGACGAGCGACCGCGAGTTGTCGGAGTGGAAGGGCGGCGTGCTCGGGTCGGTCGCGGTGAACGACAGCTCGAACCGCGACGGCTCACACCCGGCCCTGGGAGCCGTCGTCGCCGTCGACGGCTACCTGTACGTGTTCTCGCAGGACACCCTCGCGCAGGAGCGAGTCAAAGGGCCGAACCTCGAACCCCGCCTGCGGACCCCCGTCGTCGTCGCCAAGATATGGATGGGCGGCGGCATCACGACGCCCGCGTTCGTCGACGACCGCATCGTCGTAGCGGGCTACGACAACATGGTCCACCTGTACAAGGTGGACTACGAGGAAGCGGTCGCCGGCGATGTCGGAGCGTTGCCCAGCGCCGACGGCCGCTTCTGGACGGTGAACGTGCGCGAGACCGCCCGGTTCACCGGCGGCGGCCCGTACGAGGCTTCGCCCGTGGTCTGGGACGGGCGCGTCTTCATCGGCTCGCGTGACGGGAACCTGTACTGCCTCGGAAAGCGGTGACGCGGCGGGGGCGAGCGGCGGCGGGGGCGAGCAGCGGCGGGGGCGAGCGGCGGCGGGGGCGAGCTTGGTTCGTCCCCGCCGTGGCTCGCCCCCGCCGCAAACGTGTATGCTCTGGGCATGCCTGCTCGAAGGGGCAACCGCCGGCGGCCGCGGCGCGTCCTTCTCGCGCTCGTCCTCGTCACCCTGACGGTCCCGCTTCTCGCCGCGCTGTCGCCGCCGGCGACGGCACGGCCGAACCCCGTCTCGCAGGCACGCCGCCCGATCGTGCTCGACCCTGAGCTGGGACTGTTCGACCAGTTCGGCTACCAGCCCGCATACACGCGCAACGTCCCCACGTTCGACGCGTCGAACCGGCCCTACATCCGCAGCCGTTCCGCCGACCCCGACTACACCGCCTTCGTCCACACGTTGCGCGACGGGCGTTGGGTCCGTCTCGACCTGCTACGTTGGGTGCGCGCCGCGTACCCGGACTTCTCGGCCACGGTGTCCGGCGCCGGCAGCCCGGACAACCGGGTCGTCTTCGACGCCAGTGACCGCGCCTACACGCTCCTCGAGATCCGCCTCGAGAACGGATCCGCACGCAACCTCCTGCTCTGGTCGACAGACCACGGCGCGTCGTGGCAGGTGGTGACGCTCCCGGCCGGCGGGGTGACCAGCGAGACGTTCGTCGGCCACAACACGTTCGACGGTCCTCCGCTTCTGGTCATCGTCCGCAAGGAGCCGGACCTCGACCCCTACACGCGCAACCGCCGTCGCAGCCTGTGGGTCACCCTGCCGCGCCTCGAGAACGGGACCGTCGTCGTGCCGGAGCCCGTGCTCGTGAGCGCCCACTGTCTCGGCAACGACGGTGGCTCGGGCGACACGTCGTTGGCAGTCTCCCATGGGGACTCCACGGAGATCGTCTGGACGGAGACCACGGATCGCCCCGCCCTCGGCGGCCCGACGTGCGTGGCCACGTTCGACCGGCGCACGGGCACGGTCGGCCGCGCCGTCATCGTCGCCCGCACGCTGCCCGGCAACGACGGCCACGCCAGGCCGGGCATCTGCCTGGACTCACAAGGTTACCTGCACGTCCTCACCGGCGCCCACGGCACGTCGTTCCAGTACACGCGCTCGCTCGCCGCCGGGACGCCCTACGCGGGCTGGACCACGCCCGAGCCCGTGCTCGTCAACGGATGGCGTTCCGGCAAGGACGACGAGAACGAGTCAGGACGGCAGACCTACCTCTCGTTCGTCTGCGACCGCAGCGACACGCTGCACATCGCCTTCCGCCAGTGGCGCCGTCACGTCGACCCATGCTTCTTCGGCGCGAACTACGGCGCTCTCTCCTGTCAGTACAAGCGGGCGGGCGACGAGTGGAGCGAGGCGCAGGTGGTCGTGGTGCCGCCGTACGCCGGCTATGCCGTCTACATGCACCAGCTCACCGTCGACCGCCGCGGGCGCCTGTACCTGGCGGCGGCCTGCATCGCCGGCCCCGAGGTGCAGGCGCGCCGGGCCGCATTGGCGCGGCGCAGGTTGCGCGGCGGCCCGCTGCCGCCGCTCTACCTGCGCCGCATGCTGCTGGTCCCGACGGCGGTCGGCCACACGTGGCGCTTCGCGACGACCGCCGACTTCGCCGCCGGGGTGTCGCCGCCGCCCGAGGCCGCGCCGTGAGAGCGCGCAGCCGGCCCTGCGCTGCGACCGTGCGCCGCCTCGGGTCCTCCATCCGACCTCATGCCGCCGCACCCCACCCGGCGCTCACAGGCGTGCGCGCCCCGGCCCATGCCGGCGCACCGGCCGTCGTCCTCGCCACCGTGCTCGCCGCGGTCCTCGTCGCGATCGCGTTCCCCACCGACGCGCAGGCCGCGGGCTGGTCATGGCTGAACCCGCGGCCGCAAGGCGACTCACTGAGCGACGTCGTCATGGTCGACGGCGACTACGGCTGGGCGGTCGGAGACGGAGGGACCGTGCTGCGTACGCGCGACGGCGGCGCGTCATGGCGCCGCCAGACGAGCCGTGTCAGGACCACGCTCTTCGGCGTGTGGGCCGCCGACCGCCGCCGGGTCTGGGCGGTCGGCGACGCCGGAGTGGTCCTGCGCACGAGTGACGGCGGCGCGACGTGGACGCTACGGACGACGCCGACCGACGTCGCCCTCTTAGGAGTGACGTTCGGCGGACGCGACGGCCGTACGGGCATCGCCGTCGGCGAGGGCGGCGCGATCCTGCGCAGCGGCGACGGCGGAAGGACGTGGGCGACGCGGCACAGCCGTACGACCCACGCCCTGTTCGCCGTGGTCCTCGACGGGCCAGGGCGCGGCTGGGCCGTCGGCGACATGGCGACCATCCTGCGGACGGTCGACGGAGGACGCACGTGGACCAGGCAGCGACCCGCGACCGGCGGCGCCTTCAACGACATCGTCGTCTTCGACGCCCGCTCCGCCGTCATCGCCGGCGCGAACGGCCGTCTGAGCCGCACGAGCAACGCCGGGCGCACGTGGCGGGCCCTTCCAAGGTATGTCAGCGATGACCTCTACGCCCTGGCGCGCTCCGGCAGGACCACCGTGTGGGCGTTCGGCGCGCGCGGCGCCGTCCTTTGCAGTCGCGACAAGGGCGCATCGTGGGAGGTGAAGAAGCGGGTCGGCGAGCGCTCGCTGTTCGCCGCCTCGTTCGGAACGGCACGCCGAGCCGTCGTCGCCGGGGCCACGGGCCTCACCGCGCGCACCACCGACGGCGGGAGACGCTGGTGCGCCGTCAGCGGCGGCTCCACCAGCGATCTGTTCGCCGTCGACCCCGTCACCGCCGAGACGGTCACCGCCGTCGGCGCCCAGGGGACGATCCTGCGCAGCGACGACGGCGGCGCCTCATGGCGCTCCATGCCCAGCCCGACCACCTCGCGACTCCTCGACGTCGCCTTCGTCGATCCCTTCCTGGGCTGCACTGTAGGCAGCGGGGGCGCCGTCTTCGCGACCGCTGACGGGGGCATCACCTGGACGCCGGCGGCGACCCCGGCGGGCGACGGCATAACCTCCCTGGAGCTTCTGCCGGACGGGCGCGGCTGGGCGACGACGGAGGGCGGCAGCGTCCTTGCATCCCGGGACGGGGGACGCACGTGGGTCGCGGCGACCACCACCGGGGAGGGCCCGTTGCGGGGTCTCGATGCAGACCGCCTGGGCTGCGTCTGGGCGGTCGGCGGCGACGCTTGGGGCCAGGGCCCGGCCACCGTCCTCATGACCCGGGACGCCGGCGCGAGCTGGCAGACGGTGACTCTCGGCTTCCAGGGCGAGTTACGCGATGTGCAGTTCGTCGACGGGCTCCACGGGTGGGCGGTCGGACGCGCCTACGGCCCGGACGGCGACTGGGACCTGGGCGTCGTCCTCCGCACGGTCGACGGCGGCGTCACATGGCAGACCTCGCTCCTCACCGACGTCGACCTCGAGACGGTGACGTTCTGCGACGCGCTCCGCGGCTGGGTCGGGGGAGGGCAGGGGCTGATCATGCGGACCAACGACGGCGGAAGCACATGGGAGGTGCTCGACTCGGCGACCGCGGCCACCGTGCGCGACCTCGTCGCCGTCGACCCGTTCTCGCTGTGGGCAGTCGGCAGCGGGGGAACCGTGCTGCGGACCAGGGATGGCGGGGGACCGGCGCTCGAAGTGATCGCTGAGGCGCGCGGCGAGCGGGTCCCGCTCGCCGCGCGCCTCAGCGTCGCCGACGTCAAAGACTGAGCAGCGCCGGCAACTCGGCGAGCGTACGGATGGTCGGGAACGGCAGGTCGTAGCGTCCGGCCCGGTCGAGGAGGACGGCGCCCATGCCGCAGGCGAGGGCGCCCTTCACGTCGTCCTCCACGCTGTCCCCGACCATGACGGTGTCGCCGGCCATGATCGGCTCGCCCAGCACCTCGCCCGCCCGTTGGAGCGCCACGCCGAAGATCGCCGGTGACGGCTTGGCGAGGCCGACCTCGACGCTGGCGACCGTCAGCGCGACATACTCGGCGAGGGCGAACGAAGCCACGATCTCGTCGAGGTCGTGGCTGCTGTTCGACACGAGGCCGATCCTGACCCCGGCGTCGCGCAGCCGTTCGAAGCACGGCAGGACGTCGTCGTACAGGGCGAAGTTCTCGAGCCGGACCCATTCGGCGACGACGGCCGCGGTACAGGCCGCGACGGCCGCGGGCGGACCTCCGCCGAGGGCGTTGATCACGGCGTCGGCGATGGCGTGGTACGCGCCCTCGTCGTGAGTCGCGCCGAGCTCGGCGCGGCGGCGCTTCACGACCTCGTATGCGGCGCGCTCGGCCTCGTGCCAGCGCGACGGATCGAGTCTCAGCCCGTAGCGTTCCCCGATCGCCCGGTACCCCTCGGCGGCGAAGACCTCGCCCGGTTCAAGCACGGTGTAGTCGACGTCGAAGAGGACGAGCTTCGCGGTCGGACGGCTCATGGCGACGGCCGACGGTCGACGCGAACTTCAACGGCGCCACACGCGCCCGCAACGTCCGCCGGGCGGCCGGCGACGACTTGGGTACCGGGCCGGCCGGCCGACAGTTGAGCGGCGGGCCGGCCGGCAAGGACGTCGGCGGCGTGGTACGACGAGCGCACGAACGGGCCCGCGACGACGCGCAGCCCGAGCTCTCGTCCCTCGACCTCGAGAGCCCCGAACTCGGCGGGCGTGACGTAGCGCGCCACCGGCAGACACCCTTCGCGGGGACGAAGGTACTGACCGACGGTGACGACGTCGACGCCCACCGCAGCCGCGTCGCGCAGGACCGACGAGACCTCGGGCGCCGTCTCGCCGAGGCCGACCATGAGGCCGGTCTTGACGAGCGGCCGCGGCTGCGCCGCGGCCGCTCGTCGCAGCAGCTCCAGCGAGCGCTCGTAGTCGGCCTCCGGCCGCGCCGTCGAGTATAGGCGGGGTACCGTCTCGAGGTTGTGGTTGAGCACATCGGGGCGCGCGGCGAGGACGCAGTCGAGCGCCCCCTGGTCGCCGCCGAAGTCGGGCACCAGGACCTCGACCGTGGCCTGCGGCAGGGCAGCGCGCAACGCCGCGATCGTGGCGGCGAAGTGGGCAGCGCCGCCGTCCTCGAGGTCGTCGCGCGTCACGCTCGTCACGACGACATGGCGGAGGCCGAGCCGCTCGGCGGCCGCCGCGACGCGCGCCGGCTCGTCCGCGTCCGGCGCGCCGAGCCCTGTGGCCGCGTCCGCAGCTTCCCCCATCTTCTGGCGCCGCAGCCGGACCGCTCCGGCGCCATCCTCGAGAACCTTGTCTTCGCCCCGTCCTGGCGCATGCCCCACGGCGCAGAAGCGGCAGTGGCGCGTGCACACGTCGCCGATGATCAGGAACGTCGCCGTCCCGGCGGAGAAGCACTCCCCTCTATTGGGGCAGCGCGCCTCGTCGCAGACCGTGTGCAGGCGCAGGTCGGCGAGGACGCCGGCCGTGGCGCGGAACGCGCCGGCCGCCGGCGTCCTGACCTTGAGCCACGCCGGCTTCCGCCCGACTTTGCCCTCGCGCGCGCCCGTACCGCTCGTCGGCCGGGCCGCCGCACGGCGCGCCACCGAGTCGGCGCGTCCTGACATGTCCGCCTGCGATCTGTGCGCCTCGGCCATCGTCACAGACTGTGCATGCCGCGGCCGAGACCGGCGAGCGCCGCCTCGCCGACCGCCTCGGAGAGTGTCGGGTGGGCGTGGATGGTGGCGGCGACGTCGGCGAGTGTGAGCCCGGCCCGCGCGGCGAGGGCGAGCTCGTGCACGAGCTCGGTCACGCGCGGGCCGATCAATGACGCGCCGAGCACCCTGCCGCCGCCCGGCTCGCAGACGATCCGCACATAGCCGTCGTCCTCGCCCTCGATCACGGCCTTCGAGTTCCCGTTGAAGCGCACGTGGGCGACTTCGACCGCGCGGCCCTCGGCGGCGGCGCGGTCCTCGGTGAGTCCGAAGCTCGCCGCCTCGGGCGAGCTGAAGACGCAGTTCGGGACGACCGCGCGCTCGACTCCGAGACGGCCGCCGGTGACGGCGTTCTCGGCCGCGATGGCGCCCTGGTGGTAGGCCCAGTGGGCGAGCAGCGGCGGGCCGGCGACGTCGCCGGCCGCGAACACGCCGTCGAGAGAGGTACGCAGCGCCCCGTCGACGACGACGAAGCCGCGGTCGTCGATCACGACGCCGGCCTCCTCGAAGCCCATGCCACGACTGACGGGCCGGCGGCCGACGCTGACGAGGACGACGTCGGCCGCCACCTCGCGACCGTCGGCGAGACGCAGGGCGAGGCCGTCCGCCGCGGCGGCGACGCCCTCGACGGCCGTCTTGAGCACCACGGCGATCCCCGCCTTCTTGAACGCCTGCTGCAGACTGCGACCCGTGCGCTTGTCCTCGCCGGGGAGCAACTGGTCCATCATCTCGACGACGGTGACCGCGCTCCCGAGACGCGTGAACACCGAGGCGAACTCGCAGCCGATCACGCCACCGCCAACGACGGCCAGCCGCGGCGGCACGTGGTCGATGGCGAGCAGCTCGTCACTCGTCATCACACGTGGGTCGGTCCAGTCGAAGACGGGCAGGCGGACGGGCTCCGAGCCGGTGGCGAGGATGACGGCGTCGCCCTCGAGCGCACGACCGTCGTCGAGGGCGAGGCGACCGGGGCCGGCGAGCGAAGCCCGTCCGGCCACGACGTCGACCTTTCTGCCCTTGAGCAATTGCGCGACGCCGTCGCGCAGGCGCGTCGTCACCCGTTCCTTGCGGGCCATGAAGGCGGGGAAGTCGAGGCCGACCTCGCCGACCACGACGCCGAACTCGGCCGCCACGCGGGCATGCTGCAGGCGTTCGGCCCCGGCCACCATGGCCTTGGTCGGGATGCAACCACGGTT
>ENA-UOWE01003593-UOWE01003593.1-activated-sludge-metagenome-genome-assembly--contig:-NODE-3593-length-15676-cov-44.463927_pt1 | contig 15676 bp, 18 predicted proteins | sample MGYA00249841_ERZ761562 | MGnify/ENA primary metagenome ERZ761562 (study PRJEB28883, sample SAMN05720200) | activated sludge metagenome | isolation source: Anaerobic digester | place: Japan... | reverse complement strand
CCGAAGGCTTTTACTAATTTTTCAGTATAAACACTCAATTCAACACCCGACGATGTTGCAAAATTTGTATTTGTTACAATAGTATTATTTCCCGACGATAATGTTATGCTTATAACCGTATGCCCGTACGTTGTCATTCCGTTAAACTTCAATTTATCTCCTATTTTTACTTTTGCAATATCAACATCTGAAACTCCAGTAACATTTGCATTCCCGCTTGTAATATAACCTAATACCGTTTGATACGTGTAAGAATCAACTAATTCGCTCAACAGTTTGTACGGCTTGTCTAAACCATTTGCACCCTCTGACGCTAAAAAGCCATTTTCATCTGCGAATATTGTTTGTGCAAATTGATAACCTTTGTTGAAATTTTCGTTCAATTCATAGGTCCCGCTTTGTAATTTCATTAAAATAGAATCACTATCCGAATCATAAGATAATCCTATATTTTCCTCAAACTGCAATTCAGGAGTCCTCACGAACTTGTCAAATAAATGACCTAATAAGTTTGTACTATTTTCGCTGAATGCCGTTAATGTTCGCTTATACCACGATGTCGCAGCTTTTTGTTCTATTATATTGCTCCAAAATCTTTTCATTTTTCAGTTTTTTTAATGCCAATTAATCGGTATTTAGTTTTTTCAGTTCTTTGCTCGCAATCGAATGTTGTTTCGATGTATTTTTTTGTTTGCTCAAAATAGTTATAAGCTATTTCTCTATTTCGTTGTGCCAAATTTTTCACAAGTCCCACAGGGGCAGTTTCTGAATCCGGGCGTTGTTTTTGCACCATCCCCGTATAAGTATCCTGCAAATTGTTCTCTAACGAATAAGCAGCAAATACAAGGTAAGCTATTACATATTCCAATCCTTTATGTGAAGTAGTTTCACCGCAATATTCAAATGTGCAACCCTCCAAAAGGTCTTTATAATTTCCCGGGTTTTCTTCTACTTGTGAATATAGTTTTTGCCCTATAAGGTTACTTATTTCATAATCACACACTTCCTTTTCAACTTGCGTAAATCTCTTTTGTGAGTTCGCTGCAATAGGTTTGATAGATTGTTGTTTTGCCCAAGTAATCATAATTGCACCTCCTTTAAACTCCAATCAATATTATTTTTTAAAGTTTCGTTTTTGCTATATTTCATTATTTCAGCAAATGTTTCTTCTACTTTTTTACGTAAATCACGCGTATATGCATTGTATACGCTTACCGCTTGCGTAAGCATTTCTCCGCTCGCTGCCGACAATGTTCCTTGCTGATAGTCTATAAGTACCGCAGGAAGTCCGTATGCAGCTTTTCTTATTGAATTAGGAATAGACACCTCCCAATTTTCAAAAAGCTTGTCATTTATGTTTGTCGATATTTTTTCTAACTTAAAATTCTGCCCTCTTATATTTCCTGTTTCGTCAAATTCCGCCTCAAATAATAGTAGTTTTTCCCCATCAGCACCTACGAATGATTTGCATTTGTCAATCATTTCCTCAGCCTCTTCGTCTGATTTCATTTTTTCAACTACCATTACTATTTTATCAGTGAAACCGTTGCGAATTTCTCTATTTTTGAATATCTGTATTTGGTTTTCGGTATCCATATCCAAATAAACTGAATCGAATGGGCTCAAAGGGTAAAGGTAAGTGTCATTTAGAAATTGAAAATACACCTGACCTTTGTATTCTTGACCATATTTTTTAATATTTTCTTTTGCCATTTCGGGGTTGAAAGTATTAAAAAATACCGTTTCTTTAGGCTTTAACCAATTATCATTATAAGCTATGCGACCACAAAAACCCGTGTCGTCCATGCGTGAAAATCTGCAATTCTTAAAATTTAAAATTTTATAGTCATTACACACACCGTCAATAGATACATTTGAGTGGATATAAACGCCTCCAAAAAAAGCCAATGATTCTGCAATTTGAGTTCTTAATTTGTCGAGTGTTATTTTTTTGCCTCTTATATCGTATCCTACGCCTATTTGACCGATTGATTGAGTAAACCCATCGCCTGCAATGAATTTCGCAAGTATAGAGGCTGATGCTTTTGCTGTTTGCGAACCGTATATGAGTTTCTCAATAATATCCGGATAATCGTTTTTTTCGCCGTATGTCATTATACCGCTTGAAACATCATCTTTGATATTCTTATTGAGTTTGACCTCAATGCGTGGCTCTATTTCCTTATTTACTAACTTCATTTAGTTTTCTTGCTTCTTTGATTATTTCAGCCCACAATTCTTTTGTACATTCCTTACCGCCTATTTCTTTAACGTCTTTGTACTTTTCTTTTATTGCTTTTACGCTCATTCCTTGAGCTAATAAATCAGCAATTTCTAAAATACAGTCCTCTTGACCTGTATTCCAACCGGTAGGTAATTTAATAAAGTCTTTTTCTGTTAAACATTTATGCTGCAATAGGAATATCGCATCTCTATCAGTTAATAAATCAGCATTGAAGTATTTCGCTGCACGTGATATGTACTTTACTCCTTTAAAAGCTGGTACACATGTTCTTTCTTTTGCTTCTTGATTGATTGTTGCCATTTGGATTCCGTTTTTTTGTAATATTTTATAATACAAAGCTAATGAATTTTTACAAGTTCTAACAGAGCAGCCCCCTTTATATAGTCTTGAATAGCATTTTATAAGCGAAAAACATAGTTCGGGGTCTGCTATTACCTCCCCCGAACTATGTGATAGTATTTTTTTTACTTCATCTACCATTATGGTTCTTTGGGAAGTAAACCGTCGAGCATTGTTTTAGTTGCTGTATATGGGCTTGTTTGGTCTGCAACGAATACCACATATTGGCTGTGAGGCTCATATCCGCCCTCAATTGAAGTCATCTCAACAGAACGTACTCCGTTGTTTTCCCAAGCTCTATGAGTATCAGTACTTACGAATAACCCGCTTTTGAATCCGTAGCCTATGAATATTCCGTCGCCGTCTACAGGTTTGTCTTTACGTTCAACAACGATACATAAGTCATCTAAATTATCTACGTTTCGCAAGCTCTCTGTACCAAACTCAAAATTTTTGAATGAGAAATAATGATTGAATCGTTTAGGCATGTCGTCAGCAACAACTACATCAGAACCACAATTCAAATTCTTTTTATAACCTTTGATTTTGAATGCTGTTGCACTATCTATCATTGATATATTTGTAATTTGATTTGTGTTAGTACCTGAATAAGTAACATTTATTTCGCTTCGATTGAACACCCAAGCTTCGACTTCGATGCCGGGCGTTGGCATATTACAATTACTTGTAATATCTTTGAATATTTTAGTTTCGCAGCTCATTATTGTGCTTTTTTAAGGATTACATTATAAGTATATCTATTTTTTTGCGTTGAATCTATACCAACCGCCCGAACTCTTACATATGGTGCATTTACATCTTTAATATCCATTTTACCCTTAACCGTAGCAGCTGAACTTGAAATTTTTACCGTGTCTATTTGATACCAAGTTGCATAGTCATACGATTTTTCTAAAATGTAATTTACTTTCGTATAACCGCTAATTTTCGCAGCAGTTACCTGAAATGATGCTTTTTCACAATAAGGCGTTACATAGAACGCAGTATTTACTGTTTGACCTTTTGTGATAGTATCGTTTACTCCAGCACCTTTCACAAGGTAAATAGAGTTATTTACTACTGTTTGCCCGTAAGCTATTGAAGTTACAAACAAAATTGCTAATATTCCAAATATTTTTTTCATCTTTTTATTTTTTAAGGTTAAAAATAGGGGGCTTTTACACCCCCGTTTATTTTTAGTATGCTGCAACTACCATGTAATCCTCAACTACTTTTGCATCGAGAGAAAATCCATAAGCCATATATGTAGCTCTTTCTTTTTTCTCATACCATACTTCCATTTCGTTGAAGTCATTTTCGTTCAATGTCGCAATTGGTAAGTTCATCGGGGTAGATAATATTACCAAGTTAGGCAACCAATATGCGTTGTCAGTAGTATTATTCACAAAATAAGCTTGTGAAGTAATGTCTATGATAGTATTCATGTTTACTACTTTTTTACCATTCCAACGAATTTGGCTCAAACCATCTTGAGTATACTCAATTGTGAAGTTTTCGCCTTTCGATTGCAAATATTGACGGTAGTTTTCCCACATTGAATTTGAAGTGTAGAAAATCGCTTCTGGGTCAGCTTTCAATCTTGGGTCAGCTTTCGCCCACATTTCCTCGAAAATCTGAACAGAGTAACCACTCGATAAATTTAATTGAGCAGCTATTGTAGTCAATGCGTTTTCATTAATTGTTACTCGTTTAATTGAACCTGCAGTAACGCCTGCGAAAATTTGAGCTAAAATACCATCGAAATAATCGAAGAATTTAACATTTCCGGCAGATTTCAAACCTGCAACCGAACCAGTAGCAGCAGCGACTGATTTATCGCCAAACCACGCTGCACGGTAGATTGTTGGATTGATTGCATTTTCAAACATCAAAGACAAAAATACTTCTTCGTCCGAACCTTCAATTTCGTATTTTTCTTTATACGATTGGATTTTGTCAAAGTAAGCCTTAAATAACGCATTTACGTCTGCCTGACAATGTACGAATGTGTCCTCGATACCTACGGGCTCCCAGTATTTTTGAGTAAGTACCGATTTTGCACCACTTGAAACACGGGTACATGCACCGCCTTTTATACCGCTCAATCCAAGTTGTCCGGCTAAAACTATTTGTTCTTTCATTTTTACGCCCGTATAAACAGTATGAAGTGCTTTTATTTCGGGTCTTTCGAACGTTTTTTCGATAACGAATTTCTGAAATTCTGTTGATTCTTTCGGGTTTAACGTCAAACCGCTAATGTCGATTACTGATGCCATTTTTTATTTCTTTTTATAAGTGAATCCTTTTTTTTCTTCTTCTTTGTGTGTTTGTGGTTTTGGTTTGAAATTCGATGCCAAAGCTTTATATTCTTTTACATCTTTCTCTATTTCAATTAATTTTGCACTTACTTGCTCATTTTGAGTTTTCAATGCTTCATTTTCAGATTTCAATGCTTCGATTTCTTGTTTTAACGCATCTACGTCTTCATTTTGAACGGGTACGATTTCAACTAACACACCGCCTTCAAATTTAAGAATAGTACCGTCAGTTTGTGGATATTCGCCGTTTGCAGGCTCTCCGTTAACGGTTGCAGCTACACCTATTTTTAACTCAGAAATGTCGTTAATATCCGGCATAGTTAATTCAGTTCCATTTGCATCAGCAATTACTAATGCTTTTGGTTTGAAAAGTGCTTTGATTCCGTTTAGGATTTTATCGCCTAACGTATCAAAATTTTCTTTGATTTGTTCCTCTGTCATTTTATTTGATTTTAAGTTAATTTTCGCAACTGCCTTGTATTGTTCCTTTAAAATATGAGCAAAGTTCATAGATTCTATTTGTTCGCTTGTTAAAGGTGTATTTTGATTCATTAATTCTTGAATTATAGAAATGTCAACGCCTGTAACTTTCGAGTAAGTTTCAGCATAATTTTTTTCTATCGCTCTCAATTCTTTTGCCTGACGTTCTAATTCCGAAGCTTCTCCTTGAACCTCAACCCATGCGTTATGAATAAGAAAATCTCCTTTTGTCGGGTCGAACGTACGAACACTCGCACTCATGAATATAAGACTTGCAGCACTCATAACATGACCACTATTCGATGCTGTAATTGTTTTACCGCTCTTTTTGAGTAAGTCTATTATTTTATCTGCAACCTCTACATAACCGCCAATGCTGTTAATGTCTAAATGAATCACGTCTGCATCTTTACAATTATTAAAGTGCATTAAAAAGTCATTGAGAGTAAAAGTGTCGTTTCTTTTCTCAAATTCTAACTCCCCATGTATTGGTATTATGTATCTCATATTACAGTTTGTAATTTAATTATACAAATATAAAACAATTTATAATCAAAAATCAAATATTTATTACAATTTATTACTTTTTATTAAATTTTACTTGCAATTCGTATTTGATTTTGTGTATTTTGTGCAGCTGTAACCTCATCAACAACTACTACTGTTCTCACTTCCTCATACTTCGTTTGACCGCTTCTGTTTACTATTCCTGAACTTATGCTCATATCCTGTTCCGTATCTTTAGTAGTTGGAGATATTCCCGAAATTGGGCTTGAAAAGCTTGCACCGCTCGCACCGCTTGGGGTTGATGGACTTTCTGGATTTACTGCCATGATTTTTTTTACCGCTACTATACCTTGAGTTGTAGCAGCCGCAGCACTTGCACCTCCTACTATTAAATTGTAAGGGAATGAGAGGTTTTGAGCTGCTCGAAAAGCCCCAATAGCAGAAGCAATAGTATCAATAGTCGTTGCAGCAGCTGCCGCTAATTTGCCAGCCTTTGTATTTTCCCCTAATAATGATTGAATGTCTTTTGCGAAGTTAGAAGCATACGAGAGTTTAGCCATTTGTTTTTGACGTTCGATTGCTATTTCTGCTTTTGCATATTTTTGATTAATTAGGTTGACATCTGCACCTGTTCGTTTTGCTGCATCAATTTCCTGTTGTCGTTGCATTTCAAGTCCTTGTTTTTGCAGGTCTAATTCAGCGAATATATTTCCCTCTGCAAGTGCTAATTCATTTTGATAGTTCGCTTCTATTCGTTCTAATTCTAACGCCTCGTTCTGTTCACGTAAAGCCGTTAAATTAGCTTGCGTTTGTTGTTCGTAGTTTAATTTTAATTGCAGTCTTTGTAGCTCAAATTCATTTTGTGCCAAATTTTGAGCTTCTAAATATGCAACTTCCTGCAAGTAGATTTGTTCTAAACGATTATTTTCTTCATCTATTAATTCACGTGTTAGTTTTTTCCCGTCTTCTAAAATAGTTTGATTCCGAAGTTTATACATTTCGATTTCAATTTCTAAATTACGCATTGAAATTTGAGCGAGTTTTTCCTTTTGTTTTGTTTCCTCCTCTAATCGTTTACGTTCTTTTTCATCTCTTTTTTCTTTTTCTGCACGTAGTTTTTCTTCTTTTTTCTCTCTTTCGGCTTGACGTTTATTTTCTTCTTCTATTGCTTTTTCTTCTAATGCATTTTGTCTATTTATTGCTTTTTCTCTTATTGCAACAGATTCATTTAATATAGTTTCTCTTTTCGCTATTGCGTTTGCAAACGCTTCTATTTCCTCATCTGTTATCGCTTTTGTATCTTTTAAATTGATTGCAGCCTGAACTCCCTGTTCCTTTAATTGTTGTATTTGTTCCTTTGAAAGGTTACGACCTACTATTATTTTATTTAAAGCTATTTCATATTCCTTGTCTGCAATTGCTTTTTTCTTTAAGTATGCTTGTTCCTCTATTTTTAAAGCTTCATCTATCAACGCCATACGTTCCTTTTCGCTTTTCGTTCTGTCTTTCGATTGAAGCAACAACTCATCTATTTGCCTTTTTGATTTTGCATTGCTCTCGATTAATAACAAATTCATGTCATCTAATTCCTGCTCTGCTTTTTTGAGTTCAATAGCTCTATTAATAGCTTCTTTCATAGTTTCGTTATGTTCCTTTTGCCCAGTAATAAGACCGATAACGGATTCTTTTACCCAAGTAAACGAAGCACTTAATGCAGCTAAACTCTGCTGTATTTTGTCAACCAACGGGTCGAAATTTTTAAACACATTAACCAATAACGTAACAGCCCCTGCAACAACAGCTATTACTGCTCCTATTGGAGTGGCAATAAAAGCCATTGCAGCTTTTGTCATTGATATAAACCCCTTTATCGTATTCACGAAAGGCAAACCATTCAAAGCTTCAGTATATTGCCCTACACTCATCCAGCCCTTTTTTTGCTCATCTGAAAATCTTTTGATTGCCTCTGTATTTTTATTTATTTGGTCTACAATTTCCTTATTTCTTTTTATACCCTCCTCTGTTGTTAGGTTGAGGTTTTTTTGTTCGGCACGTAAAGCAGCATTTTGTTTTTCTAATTCTTTTATTGTGCCTATTCCGCTTTGTTGCGTGCCTTGAACCTGTTTTAAAAAGTTATCATTTTGACGTAATTCGTCATTCAATAGCTTTAGTTTAGCCGATTGATTTACATATTCTGCTGTATTTTGTTTGCCTTGAATCTCTAATACTTTGAGTTCAGATTTAACTTTGTCGATTTCGTTTTTCAATCGAACGCTCTCTTCGGTTGCCCTCGAATAGTCTATATCAATTTCAGCTATTTTAATTATTTCTGCCATGTCTTAAATTTTTATAAGTTCAATTGTTGTGGGGTTTTGTGATTTTGGATTATATCCGCTTATTTTATTTATAAAGAAATAACCGTTCAATTCGCGAATAAAGTATTTCCTAAAAAATTTAAGTTGAAATATATCATTAAGATTCAACCATTTTTGAACAGAATATAAAACGGGGTATTCAACCATTCGAGCAATTGTATTGTATTCGTCATCTAACGAATAGTGAGCTGATTTTTTCAAGGTAATTGGCGTTGTTTCATAGCTTACATCATTTTGATACATAACTACATTTGCGGAAACAGTTCCGTTATCTATTAGAAAACTAAACGTATCAAACGCCTCTTCATCTGAAAGGTCGGGAGCTAAATTAATAAGCCCTTTACTTATATATCCGTCAATTTTAAACAGCTCCTTTTCTTTGTCGATATTCTTATTTTTACACTCGATTAATTTCGAGTTTAATAATTCACTGCCATTTTCGTAAATTTTTTCAAATTTAATTCTATTCATTTGAGCATATCCGGGAATATTTGGACTAAATTCTTTACTTACAAATTCACTCGATAATTCAACAATAGGTGCATTTTCTATATCGTCAAATCTATGTATAAAATAATGCTCATCTTTATCTATAATACAATTAAAATGCTTAAATATGTTGCTAATTAAGTCGTACATTGTTTTTTCTTGACAATCATTTTCGATTTCGTGAGGAATAAATGGTAGGTTTGAATATTTAAAATAAAATAGTTTAGTTGTATTATTATCTATCACTTCACACATAAGCATTCGAGCAGGTATATACATGCGTTTAAAAATATTGTCGTCAAATATATTATTGTCGAATGTTTCATTTACCCCAAAATTTACCCCGTAAACCTCCTCAATACATTGAAATATAGTCTTTAAATATACGCATATATGTCCGCCTTTACCGTCTTCGTAAACATTTGATGTATGAGACAAATATAATTCGTTTACATTCTCTACTGCAGGCTGCCCCTCGATTTGTGAATACATACCAATATTCCCCAAATAATATGGTATAATTAATCCGCTTGTTGAAGTAGTATAAGGCTCTATAAAGTCTGCAAATTCTCCAGTATAAGGCTCTAAAATTGACGGTATGCCTTTCGATTGCAACCAAGTTAGTAAAGTTTCTTGGAATTCATACCATTTTACTTCCTTTAACGTATCCCAAATATCTGTTTTTTCCGTTAAGAAACATTCTATTCGTTCGCCTATTTTAGTTATTCGAGCTTTACCCCCGTCAATTACTTTAAAATTATCAATCCAATAATCGCATAGTAAAGAATCATATACTATTAATGATGTACTTTGAGCATTTCCCGTATGTTCGATTACTCGCAAGTTGTTAGCAGTTGCAGGCAGAGTAAACGAATTACTAACAGATACAACTCTTTTTGCAGGGTCTGAAAAGTCATACGCCTGAAAAGTTATACCTATTGCCGTTTTTTCGTCAATATCTATATTTTGCCCGTTAAATTTCAGCAACTGCATATCCTTGTGGTAATTCTATTGTTAAACTTACTTTTGTATTCCGTTGTTTTCTTGTACGTCCAATATTGTCGCCTGTTACTCGTACTATTATCCAGTCTTTTTCTTCATCAGTTCCCGAACCAACATATAAATAAACGCGTGGGCTGTCGTATATCTCGAATAGTTTTTCTAATTCAATAGGGCTAACTTCTTCGGCTGTGAGTGATAGTACTTTATTTTGTTCATACCCTATCACTCGACTATCGGACTGCCCCGTTTTTGTTGAGGTAACAAAATAACCCTTTTCGCCAATTACATTTACACGTTTCGACAATTGCCATAAATCGTTAAACGGGAAGAAACGATACCTACCTTTTGAATCCAAATACTTCACTAACTTACTATTAAGGCAAAACGGTCTTATAATAGCTGTTGCAGTAGAAGTCTTTACCCCGTTCACGTACAAGTCAAATGTATGTATACCTGCATCGAGGTCTGAAACCTTATATTTATACAATCCTTTTATCATGCCACGAAATATGAAATATTAAGATACCATGTTATTGTAGTATTTAATCCCGGCTTTACTAACAACGTACCATCTGTTTGAATAGTCCACAAAATAGACTCATATGTATTTGATTTGATTGAAAAACCGCCGCCATATTGTTGTACTACGGGTAATTTATTTACCTTGCCTACTTGTATCCATGCTTCGGGGGTAATTTTACCAAGCGTAGTTATTTGTATGTTTAGCAATGCTATACGTGAACGTACAGAAAAGAGTAATACTCCAACACTATCGACAAGTGTATTCCTACCCTCGTCACTTAATGTTCCTGCACTTCCGAGAAATTTATCATCTACATATTTTTTTGTTGCGGGGTGGTAATCAGAAGTTGGCGTATATTCAGCTGTATTTCGGTGTCCTAAACCGCCGCCCATTCCCGAAGAATACGCATCGAGTTTAGGGTTTACCCTCGCATCTACTTCTGTTTTTGAATATACATTCAAATTTGAACGTGCAGCACCGGAACTTGTTATATCCGAAAGATTATTACTACCTTTCATAAATGGCAACATACTCGTTAACCACGTTAAGAAATTTTGCAGCGATACATTTACCGCCGGAGCATTTTCTTTTCCTAATGCTAATCTATACGTTTGGTCATATGGACTTGGCAAATTAGCTAACCCAAATAACTTACGTCCTGTTATGCTTAATATGTCATCATAGCATACTATTACTGTTTGAGTTCCTGTTACAGAACTACCACATGATACCTTAATCGTATTTGCATCTAAAATAGTAAATACGTCAGTAGTTGTTCTGTCTATGTTGTTTTCATCTACCCACGATAAAATTACATTTTCAGTATTTTTACCGTGAATTAATTCAACCTCAAAATTACTATCGAGGTCATCGTTTGTGAATGTTAGTGTTGTAAATTTTGCCATGTCTTTTATAGTTTGAAAATAAATTCGTCAAAATCTGTAAACAAATACTCATCATAATCGAGTGCTGCATCGTCGTAAAATGCACTATTAATAGTCAATATGTCGCCGTCATTTTTATTATAAAAATAAATATAAATAGGTTGTCCTGCACCTCCTATGTATGTTTCATTTTCATTGTTGTAAATAGGTAGCAATGCAGGGGCTTCGCCATACTGAACAGCTCCGTGCATTGCAGTTATGTCTATCTCTCTCTCCGTTGCTTCACATTTGAAAATTAATGTAAAATCTTTTGTGATATTTTCTACTCTTGTAAGTGTTTTTTCTGTAATTAATTCATCGTTAAAATCACTCATATAACTACGTAGAATAACATCGCCAACAAAACAGAATCTACGTGTAAGTAAAAAATCAGAATAAGGAATAAGCTTATATGTATTAATCAATGAACCATCACTCCACAATTCGCACGTGCAAACTTCGGGAGCTGTTCCGGTATAGGTAGCATCTAATAGGAATGTCAAAGGATTATGAACCGCTAAAAGTTCACATTCTTCTACATTACTTTGAACTATCTGTAAATTATTTACTGCCATTTTTTAAAAAGTTATATATATCACTTGTTGCATCTTTTAATTTTGCTGCCCCTACACTTAATACTAAATCGTTTATTCTTTCATTCGTAAGAACATCTGAAACTAAACCGCCTGCATTATATTTGTTTGGAACTTTTATTCCTTCAGTCCCTATTTTTCTCTGAATCAAATACGCTAATGTTTGAGGCTTCAATTCACTTTGTATATTTTTTTCTCTAATCCAATCAAGTATAGCTTGTCGTGGTGGCATTTTGCCAGGTCTTCTTCCTACTTCTAATTGTTCAGTATATTTTGCCCCACTTATTATAACTTTTATTCCAGTATCGGTTTCTTCATGCGTTCCCTTGAGTGATTTCTCCCATTCGCCCGAAGCACGAAGTCCTAACTTATTGTAATTTTCAATAAGTGCCGTAGTTGTTTCGCTTAACCATTCTTGAACCTCTCTCATACAATTGTTATATCACATGCAACAAAATCAGCGTTCAAATCAAATTTATTTATTTCTAATCTCATATTACAATTACGAATCTCATATTGATTTTCGCAAGCAATAGTTGATAGTATTTCTGTTAGTTTATTTGCCAAATATTTTAGTCTTCTATCGTATTTCTGTTCGGGGGTTTCGTCCAACGTGCTTTCGGTTTCTACTGTATAATTATTTTCTTCATCTTCAAACTCTATTAATTCGGATTCGCATTTACGACCTAATCCTATAACGCCCGTGTAAACTATCTCAATAAGTTTTGAATTATCAAAAACATGAACAGCATTAAATAAAGCAAACATTATTAAATCATTATTTGCATACGCCTCCCAATCTATTACAGAATTTACATACGATTCTGATATTGTAGGAATAAATATAATATCTTTCTTTTCGCAGTAATCTCTTAATTTTTCTAATATATCAAAGCTTTGCATGTTTTTTCATTTCTAATTGTTCGACTTCGTTAAATAGTTTTTGCGTATATAGCTCTGTTACACATAGTGAGTATTTCATTTTATCTACTTCTTGAGGCGTGCAATTAAATTGCTTTGCTATTGCTCTTTTTTGCAAATAAACCCCAAGCCCTTCAAATTTTTCTGCATACTCCCAATTGTCATTTGTTGCAAGCAAATAAGATTCTTTTTTATTTAGTTTGTAAATCTCTGCAATAAACCAACTCGCCCCGCGACAATAATCAGTAAGTTTCATTTGTCCGATATTCTTACTCGTTATTTGCTCCATATGTTTTAATTGCTCAAAAAACGTATAATCATTTTCTAATGAATACTGAACATCTTTTATAAATCCAAACTCCAACTCGGTAATGTCTTTTATTTCAAGCGTATTTTCGGGAGTGGTAAAAACAAAAGCATATTTCATCGCAAACAAATACGGCTCTTTTATCTCTAACTCAATGAACTCTTTTACTGTTATATTTTTTAACTCTAACATATTTTAATAAATTATACAAATATACTTACATTTTATTATAAAAATCAAATATTTAGTTAAAATATGTTAGTTTATTATTTGATAACTTACAATTTGTAATTAAAATTAAGTTTTTACTTACAGTTTTTAACATACTACACCGACAAAACAAAATAGATTGAAAGTAAAATATTGTTTTTGCTTACAAATTGTTAGTATAACAATCTCATATTTGAACGCGTCGAAGTATTGAGCAGTTTACCCACTATGTAATGAGTTGCGTCAATCAAATGGTTATTGCCGTCTGCCGGTATCTGTCCTCGTTTATCAAGCCAAGCCCATGTATTAAGTTCTTTGTGAAAGTTTATGCTATCCTCGCTTACTATTAGTTCAAAGTCTTTTAGCATCTTTATATATTCAAGTATCCTTAATTTATGAACGCTCTCAATATTTAATCCTTTGTTTTTTAAGTCTAAAATAGTCCTTGTAGCTGCACTGTCGCCAACTATCAAACTATCATTATTTACAGTCTTTTTGATTTCTTGATATAAATCTTCGGTGCTTTGCCCCGTTTTATAAATTACCTCATGTAGGTAGATTATCTTTTTAGATCTATCAATTGCAACTTTCACTAAAGCATCGGCATCGCGTACCCCAAAATCTAAACCATAAGCGAATGGCAACGAATTATCAAACGGACCAATGTTCCAATTCTGATATATAGCTCCCTCCAATCTACCGAGCTCCCCAAGTCCGTAAACTTGCCACCAGTGCTTATTATCTTTTTTAGCTTCAATTCGTTCTACCTGTTCAGGTGTTAAAAATTCATTGTCTAAATAAGTCGACTTAATTAATTTATGAGGTACTTTGTTTTGAATTTCGGTATGATACCAAAATTCCATTGACGGGTTGAAATCGCAAAATACAGTCCTACGTGTTCTGATTGCCAATTGGTCATACACTTGACTTTTAACAAAATTGCATTCGTTTATTAGTAGGTAATCTCTTTCGGGCCCATGAACCTTTCCGATATTATCAACCCCGAAAAACTCTACTATTGATTTTTCTATCTTATAATAAGATTCCGATATATTTTTGCAGCTTAATGGATAACCAAAGTCAAGTAGTATCTTTTCAAAATCACGCATCGCCCCCAACTTTAAATGAGGCAAAGCGTAACTAACTATTGAAAGTATTAACGGTTTTTTTGACTTATAAGCTATTAGAAAAAATAACTGAAGTAATGAATATGTTTTTGTTGAACGCGTGCCGCCTTGATTAAATATAAGACTTTCGCCATCGTGCCACGCTTTTATGTTTTTGTCGAATACGCTTGAACATTTCATTGCATATTTTCAATTATATCTTTTGTTTCTTTGTCTTGAACTATTATTACCTGTTGTTTAAGTTCGTTGCCTTTTGATGTAATGTCTATTTTATCACTTGCGTTTAAACCTAAAATTTTCGCACGACTTTCAATTATATTTCGGCATTCTCTAAAATCGTGAATTTTATAATTCATAAAATATAAATAATCAAGTCTATTTAATGCAATTGTTTTTTCATATTCTAAATCGTTTTCCAATACTCCATCGAGCATTTCTTTTGCTGATTTTATATAATTGTCTAAAGTTCTTTCACTTACATTCCAATCGTTTGTTTCCGTAATATATTGCAATAAAAATTTTCTATTCGTATAGCCATTTAAAATTGCCTTTGCAACTATTTGAATCCTTTTATTTAATTCAAAATCAGTTGTTCTTTCTTTGTTACACATTTTAGCCATATCTTTTTATTTATTTAATTCTTGCATCCAATTTTTATTGAAATCAAATGCTTCCTTTCCTCCGATTATAAAATAATTTTCAATTCTCGGATTTTCCGACCAATTTCCGCTGCCACTAACGGTTATATATCTATTTTTTATTCTTACTGAAAATATTTTTGCATGAGAATTTACTGCTTTATATTTTATTCCTCTTTTTGAAAATTCATTGCAAATTAGCCCCCATATAGATTTTGTTGAATTTGTTTTTAAAAGTCCGCTATTTATTAAAAATTCAAAGTGTTTTAAATTCCCTTTATCAATTTCTTTTAATATTCGTAATACATTTTCTCTTGAAATAGTCCATGTACTTAAATACATTTCATCAATTGCTCCAAGTTCTTCTATTATTATACTAAAAAAACCTCCAGTGTCTGAAGTTCCATCGCTAACAAACTCTATTAATTCATTATTTTCAGGCAGCCCTCCGCAAGCATTTATAATATTTCTCAAATTGTCGTTTCGCATTGAAAACTTTAAAGATTGCTTTATTTCTCTTTTTTCAGCTCTCGCTTTTATTTTTACATTTGAAACTTCTTCTATTTCATCAAATAATCCCATAACGTGAATTTTTATGTATATGTTTACTTATGTTGCCTCTACTGTATTTTTTTATCATAACTTTACATTTTAAAAAAAATCTTCTATATCAAAATCA
>ENA-UOWE01003588-UOWE01003588.1-activated-sludge-metagenome-genome-assembly--contig:-NODE-3588-length-15697-cov-5.239164_pt1 | contig 15697 bp, 14 predicted proteins | sample MGYA00249841_ERZ761562 | MGnify/ENA primary metagenome ERZ761562 (study PRJEB28883, sample SAMN05720200) | activated sludge metagenome | isolation source: Anaerobic digester | place: Japan... | reverse complement strand
GGGCGGGTCCCGTGGATCTCCTGGAGAAGGCGGTTGACCACCGTGACCACCGGTCCGAACGTGTCGTCGACCGAACCCGGATCGACGGGGGCCCGGTCACGGATTCCTCTCTCGATCGCATCCGCAAGTACCGCGGGATCGGGAACGGAGACGGGGGGTGCCGTCGGTTCGCCCGCTGCAGCGGGGGGTGGGCGGGGCACCGACGCCTTTCTGGTCGGTGGAGTAGCGGGTGTGAAGAGTGCCCGACGCCCGGGACGTTCCCCTGCCACCCGTGGGCCTCCTGGACGACGGGTCTCTGGCTCCTGGCGGTCGTCTGTCACCATGAGATCACCTCCTGGGCAATCCGGCGGTACGCCACCCCCGCAGCGGAGTCGGGTGCGTACCGGGAGATCGGAAGACCTCGCTGCTGCGCCTCGTAGACCTCGCGTGAGAAGGGGACGGTCTCCACCCGTCCGAACCTTCGCTTCACCTCTGCCTCGATGCGTTCACGCCGTTCGTCCTCCCCTGTCCTCCGTTGTCCTGCACGTCCCGCTCCTGCCTCCCGGGTGCCTCCCCTGCCGAAGAATCGGGATAAAATGCCGGAAATCCCGGAACGGGCGGGACCGGCATCGATCGCCGGTGATTCCCCCCACCGGGTCAGAACGGCGAGGTCAGCGGAAACCCGGTGTCCGACGATCTCGCCGATGTCACCGAAGATCGTCTCCAGACCATCGATGCCCCGGAGTGCGAAGATGCCTGCATCGATCGTCACCACGATGTGATCGGCCGCAACCAGGCCATTCACCACGAACTGACCCATGGATGGCGGGGTGTCGATGAGAATGTAGTCGTACGAGTGCCGCACCGGTTCGAGCAGGTCGCGGAGGATGCCCGCCCGGTCATCGATCATGTACAGTGACGGCTCCACTCCGACGAGGTCCAGGTTTGAGGGAGCGAGGTCCACGCCCGACTCGGTGTTTGTGATGACCTCGGTGATCGGGACGTCCGGGAAGCCTTCGAAGACCGACATGAAGACGTCGTACATGTGCCGGCGCCGGGAGTCGGGGTAGATGCCGAGGCCCATCGTGGCGTTCGCCTGCGGATCGGCATCCACCACGAGCACCCTCTTCCCTGCCAGTGCGAGAAAACCGGCCGTATTCAGACACGTGGTCGTCTTCCCCGTGCCGCCCTTGTGATGGCAGAAGGTGATGCAGGAGATAGTACCACCCGTAATCAAACGGTACTCGTCTGTACGTAAAAAGGGGTATGGTCACCCTGAAGCAGAGAGCAGTTCAGGAGAGCGCATCCTCGATTGCCGAGACCAGTTCAGCGATGCTGTAGGGCTTCGGGAGAACTCCGACGAATCCGTGTTCCGTCGGACGCATCATCACCGGGTCGTTGGAATGACCGCTCGAGGCGAGAGCCCGCACCCCGGGGTCGATCTCCCTGAGCAGGTGGATCGCCTCGCGTCCGCCCAAGCCTCCCGGCACGGAGAGGTCCATCACGACGACATCGAATCCGGCACCATCCGTGAGCGCCCGGCGGTATGCAGTTACGGCATCGGCACCGTCCCTCACGCAGGTGACCTCGAAACCCCTCCGGCGAAGCATCTGGCTCATGACGTCGAGAATACTCTCTTCATCGTCCATGAGGAGAATATATCCGCGGGGCCCGTTGCTCGCAATCGGTTCGGCCATGAATGACGCACCGTTCTGTTGTTCCGGAAGAGATACGGATCGATGAGGGTCTTGTCTTCGCCAGTTTCAGTGATGGTTGTGTGGCTGTACTTAAAATCGTATTCTATTTATCAATGCCTGCGTACGTACCTTGGGCCACAGGATGACAATCTTTCGTCGTCACGCGATCATCTGCCTTTTCGCCCTTCTCTCCATCGCGGGCTGTACCGGCACGGGACCGAGTTTTGGAGACCTCGAGTATCGAGACAGCGAACTCTCCGTGACCGTCAGCAGTGATGCCCCGATCGACCACGCCGCCCTTCAGGTGACCATCGACTGCCTGGAACCGCTCGGGCAGCGGCAGGTCTTCTCCGATGCACGGTACGTCAACATCACGGCAGGAACGAACCGGTTCACCTACCCGGTGACGCTCGCGCCAGGGACATACCGGTGTTATCTCCACCTGCATGAGGGGGACGAACGGCTCGCAGCAGTCATCCGGGAGCTGACGATCCGGGGGGAGAACGGGCCGTGAACGGGATCATCCGGGCGGCGCTTGGTGAGACGCCGGTCGACCTCCTCCTCCGGAACGCCTGTATCTTCAACCCGTTCCTGGGGACGTGGGAAGAGACGGACCTCGCGATCCATGCCGGGTGCGTCATCGGGCCGGGCACGTACCGGGCAGACAGGACGATCGACCTGAGGGGGTCACGGGTGGTTCCCGGCCTGATCGACGCGCACGTTCACATCGAGTCGTCCCTACTCGCCCCGTTCGAATTCGCAAGGGTGGTTGCAGCTCACGGTACCACGACCGTCGTGGCGGATCCTCACGAGATCGCGAACGTACTCGGCGCGGCAGGACTCGAGTACATGCTCTCCTGCCGGTCGTTCCTCCCGATCGACCTCCTCCTGATGCTCCCCTCGTGCGTCCCTGCAACACCGGATGACCGGGGCGGGGCAGTCCTCGATGCGGAGGCACTCCTGCGGTTTGCCGGGAGGGAGGGGGTGCTCGGACTGGGAGAGGTGATGAACGTGCCGGGTCTCCTGGGCCGGGATCCGGACTTGGTCGCCAAGATCGCCGGCTTCAAGCTGGTGGATGGGCATGCCCCGGGAGTGGAGGGTGCCTCCCTCAATGCATACGTACTGATGGGCGTCCAGAGCGACCATGAATCGACCACGCTGCCGGAGGGCCGCGAACGCCTCGCGAGGGGCATGTATCTCTTCGTCCGTGAAGGGTCGACCGAACGGAACCTCCGGGCCCTGCTCCCCCTCGTGGTGCCGGCAACGGTACCCCGGATGGCGTTCTGCACGGACGACCGGCACGCCGATCTTCTCGTCCGGGAGGGGAGCATCGATGACTGTATCCGCCAGGCGGTCGATGCCGGACTCGAGCTCGAGCTCGCCCTCCGGATGGCGACCCTCTCTGCCGCCGAACGGTTCGGGCTCAACGACCGGGGGGCGCTCACGCCGGGCCGAAGGGCTGATCTCTGCATCCTCGCCCCCGGTGCCGAGTTCCGGGTTGACCGGACGTTCGTTGCCGGATTGGAGGTGGTGGACCGGGGACCTGTACCGGGGAGCGTATCCGTCCCGAGACGGCCGATGCATTGCCGGGTCCCGACCGTAGAGGAGCTCGGGATGAGGGTCGACGGGACGGTGCGGGTCATCGAGCTCGTACCCGGCCAGATCCGGACACGTGCCGTGGACCTTCCACTGGAGGACTGCACGTTCCCCGACCCGTCCGCCGACCTACTGGTCGCCGCGGTCTGCGATGCGTACCGTGGCACGGGCCACGGGACGGGGATCGTTCGGGGATTCGGTCTCCGCTCAGGGGCGATCGCAGGTTCGGTCGCCCACGACGCGCACCAGGTGGTTGCGGTGGGAGCCGAACCGGCAGCGATCGTCGCCGCGATCGGTGCCGTCACCTCGGCAGGAGGGGGGCTTGCGGTTGCCGGGGAGGGCGAGCTCACCCTCCTCCCCCTCCCTGTTGCAGGCCTCATGTCCGACCGTCCCTTCGAGGAGGTGGTTGAACGCCTCGACCGTCTCCAGGCCCATGCCTCACGCCTTGGAGCCTGTGAGGGCGCCTTCATGCACCTCTCCTTCCTCGCACTGACCGTGATCCCCGAGCGCCGACTCACCGAACGCGGGGTCTTCGACTCGACCGTGCGGGCCGACGTGCCGCTCGTCTACTAGGGGACGGAGAGGACCACCACCGCCGCCCCGATCGCCATCACCCCCGATCCCACCGCCCGCTGGAACAGGCCCTTCTCGCCTCCCAGCAGGCATCCCAGGAGGACGGAGAAGACACCGCTGGTCCGCTTCAGCGCGATCGCGTACGGGACGGGCGCAAAGAGAAAGGCCGCGTTCAGCCCTGCGATCTCGATCGCAAGTAACAGACCGATCACCGCGATCTTCACCCGGGTGTGCCATGGATGGGGCGGAACAGGGCCAGACAGGCGGCGCGGGCCAGCCCGGATAAGAAAGAACAAGCCGAGCAGCATCGTAACCATCGAGGAACCGAGGAACGGATCGGACTGCTGGACCACCGCCCTGTCGAGCTGGGACGAGAATGCATAGAGAACCGCGACGACAAGCATGGCACGGACGCCGTGGTCCTCTTTCAGGGCGATGAATGGCGCCATGAGCGAACCGCCGCACCGGGGCGCCGAAAGCACGTACGAACCCGCGACGATCGTGACGACGCCGACGATCCCCCTCGCGGTGAGGTTCGACCCCTCGAAGAGCGGGGAGATGAGCAGGAGCACTGCCGGGGTGAAAGACAACATCGGCGCGGCGATCGAGATGTCCGTATGCCGAAAGGCCCTGAACACCAGGAGCAGCGCGAGGGCGTTCAGGACTGTCGTGCCGGCAATCGCCGGGAGGAGGAACGGGCCCGGCGCGTGGAGCCCACCGCTCAGGATCTCCAGGATCAGGAGGACGACGGACGCCGAGAGGAAACTCCCAGCGGCGACCAGGTCCTCGTTGTTTTCTCCCGAAAGGCGCTTGAGGCCAAAGAGATACCCCGCGTTTGCAGCGGCAGAAACAAGGGAGAACAGGCCCCAGGGTATCATCGGACCTTCCACCCCCGCCTCCGCGGGCGGATGCCGCTGGCAGGGCAGGAAAGGAGGGCGATCTCACCCCGTCCGGTTCGACGGGAGATCGGGGTTGCACTCCACCTGCAGGGAGCGTTAGGTGCCGCGGAGACGAACCCCCAAACGTGGCGATCAGGGGATGGACGGGGGATAGAACGGAAAGAAAAACAGGTGTTGGACGTCGCCGGCATCGGGCCGCCGCCGTCGGCGTTCCTCGACCTTACTTCGTGGCCGTGACGTTTGCCGCCGGAACGGTCACGTTGATTCCCGGAACGGTCATGTTGGTCGCCGGAACGGTCACGTTGATTCCCGGAACGGCGGGAACGGACGAGTTGTTGACCGGGATCGTGACGTTCGCAGCAGCCGGCGGTGCCGTAACGGTGGTTGCCGCCGTCGTGGCGCTGGTGCTCAGGTTCGGTGCCTGGTTGTTGTTGATCTTCAGGATCGTGTTGTTCATCGTCGGTGCAGGGGAGGCTGCCGGGGCTTTTGTGGCGTTGCCAGACGGTGCCTGGGTGGTGCAACCAGCCACGAAGAGCATCCCCATTGCTGCAAGGCAGACGAGGCAGAGGATCATGCGGTGATTGAGTGACATAACTCTCCATCCGGTGCCTCCTACGCTGGGCAGGAGACATCGCTATATAAATTGACCGGATCAGGCATTTAACCATTATGATTTATCCCCGGATCCCTTCCAGGGATGGGATCGTCGGCCGAACGCTCAAAGACCGCTTCGATCTCTGCTCTCATCATCAGCGCGCCCCGGACCCTGAGCGGCCACCGGACCGTCTCGAGAGAGACCGCTTCCATCCTTGGGAAGAGCCGTATCACTTCCTCCTCGGAGAAATAGTGCGTCAGCAACCCATCCTTTCGGAGTCGGGTCCCCTCCTCGACCAGTTCTCCCGATCTCGCCCGGAGGTCTTCGGATGAGAATACCCGCAGGTGTATTCTGCCGCCCGGAACGGTCACCCGTGCCGCTTCGGACGCGATCGCGGACCGTTCGGAGTAATACCCGTGACCGATCACGTGGAGCATCAGCACCAGGTCGAACGAGCCGTCATGGAACGGAAGGCACCCTGCGTCGGCAAGAACGAGCTGTTGGGGGGTACACCGGCACTGGGTCCGGCAGAGTGTGAGCGCTGCACGGGATGAGTCGAGACCAACGGCCGAACAACCACCCCGGGACAGTGGATCCAGTGCGCGCCCGTCACCGCACCCGATGTCGAGGACCCGGGCTCCGCGAGAGACCGGGGGGAGGCGGACCTCCCCGCGATAGAGCCGGCCCCGAACCCGGTAGTGAGCATCCCACCCTCCTGCGGACATCTCATCGTGGTCGGTGGCAAACCAGAAAAAATTCTGCCGGTTGAACCGGTCCCCGGGTTAATCCCGTTGCCACGGGTCTGGATATCGCACGAAGAGGTCACGCCCATCGGACCGTGTTGTTGGTCCGATCGATGGTGAGGGACGCGCGGACGCCATCGGCGCTGCACCAGATCGATCTTCCGGATAAAAAGGAACAGTTTTTCTCCACACCGCTCGAACGATCCGGTAGGAGGGGGCACTATCGAGTATTCGAAGATCTACGCCACCCTGATCGACGACGATCCGCCGGCCGCAGGAGCAGATACAGCGGCTGAATGGGTCCGGCGTGGGATCGAACTGCTCGAGGCGGGGGATTCCGATCGTGCCCTCTGGTGTTTCGAGGCGGCCCGTGAACGGGAACCCGAGAACGGCCCCGCCATCATCGCCTCGGCGAAGACACTGCACCTCGTGGGCCGGGAGAAGGAAGCCCTGGCCCTGGTCGAACTCGCCACGCGGATCCGCGCGAACCGGTTCGACGCATGGCTCCGGCGCGGGTTCGACCTGATGGACTCCGGGGAGCACGAGAAGGCCTGCTGGTGCTTCGAGGCTGCGCTCGAGATCAACCCCGACGATCCGACGGCCTGGCTGATGAGGGGTATGATGGAACAGGAACTCGATCGCAATGAAGAGGCGCTCTTCTCTCTTGAGCGCTCTCTCGACCTCGACCCGCAGCGTGCGACCACCTGGGCACTCGTCGCCGAGGTGATGGAGAGGCTCGGCAGAACGGACGAGGCCCGGCTCTGCCGCGAGACGGCGGCAAAGCTCGGACTGTGACGAACCCTTCAAGTATCCGCTGCTCCATTCTTCCCGCATGGAGGACGAGGTTCCGATCTACGTCGATGCGGAGGGGAGGACGATACCGATGCGGCGGTGTCGGCTCACCGACGAGGAGTGGCAACGCCGCCTGACCCCAGGGCAGTTCCTGGTGGCACGGAAGAAGGGGACCGAACCGGCTTTTCAGAACGAATATTACGCGAACAAACGGCCCGGCATCTACCGCTGTGCCTGCTGCGGCATCGATCTCTTCTCATCGCGGGACAAGTACGACTCCGGGACGGGCTGGCCGAGCTTCTCCCGGCCGATCGCACCGACGAATGTCTACGAGCAACAGGATCGCTCGTATGGGATGGTGCGAGACGAGGTCCTCTGCCGGCGATGCGACGCCCACCTCGGGCACGTCTTTCCCGATGGGCCACCCCCGACGGGCCGACGGTACTGCATGAACTCCGCATCCCTCCGGTTCATCGGGGAGTGAGGATTGTGGAGAGGACGCTGTCGCTCGATCTGCTCTGGCGGCATCGGCCCGGCGCGGCGATGAGCGGGATCGTCGCCTCGGATACGGGACTCTCGGTTCACGAGGTGGTGGAGGTGGTCCGCCCGGCACTGGAGGGGGCGGGCGTCCGGATCACCATCCGCGAGGAGGAGCACGATGGCGACGAGGAACTGATGGTGAACGGGCAGGACCTCATCGGCCTGCTCGATCGGGTCCGCGAGGGCGACCTCTACTGCAGGGGGCGGTCCCGGCGGGAGGAGTGCGCTGCACGGCGCCATCCGCTGGATGAGGACGAGCTGCCCCCGGGACGGTACACCGAGTTCATGATCCGGAAGGCGATCCTCCTGGCGGTCGAGGGTGAGGACTAGGTGAGGTGTTGCCAGGTGAGGAGGACCCCCAGGATAACCGGTTCGTGGAGCAGGTAGATCGCGAGGGTGTGACGGCCGATCCACGTGAGGGGTCGGGACCAGTCAGGGGGAGGAGCGATTGGAAACCTTCGATCCCCCCCGGGATAGACGAGGCGACCCAGACCGACCCCGAGCAGGAGGACGCCGAACCAGGGGAGTACCGGGACGTAGTCGAGCGAGATGAAGTCGACCGGATGGAACCCGAGCCACGCGAGCCACATGGGCCCGGGGATGGTCGAGACCACGGGACCGAGCAGGATGCAGGCGATCCCGACCAGCGACGCGATGACGGGATGCCGGAGAAAGGGGATCGCGAGGACCGTGCCCACACCGATCAGGTGGAGGATGCCGAAGATGACGGCCCCTCGCTCGAGCACGACCCCCGTCACCACCGTGATCAGGAGCCCCCACCCGACCAGTTCAACACCCCGTCGGGCGATCCTGAACGTCACCTCCCGTGGCGATGCACCGCCGCGCCTGCGGGCGCTCTCGGAGAGTGTCAGGGAGAGCCCGGCGATCAGGACGAAGAGGGCCGCGGTGGCGTACGCAAACCACCTCCAGAACCCGGTGAGCACCTCAACCTCCAGCATCCCCAGGTAGCGTGCGGTAAAGAGCAGGTGGTAGACGAGCATCATCAGGAGCGCGATCCCACGGGCAAGGTCGACCTCCGGGAACCGCAAAACGACGCGCCCTGGAATACGGGAGCGACTCTCCCGGAAAGAGACCAGCATCGCCCTTCCACATGCGAGCATCGCGTCGATCGGATCTCCGCTCATTCAATATCCTTCTGCATCCAAAACAGTTCAATATGGAGGAGATGGAGTACCCGGAGAACGACGAACACGTGATCGAGGCGATCGGCAGAACGCGCGTCGTGATCCGAAGGGGGCAGGTGGTAGAGGTGGGCCTGCCCGCGATCGAGGACTGCCCCCTCGCACGTCGTTTTTCCGTCCCGGTCGAGACGATGACACCGGAGGCGATACGGGCCAACATGGAGGCGCGGATCAGGAGTTTCGGCATGTGCACCCCGGGACGCGAGGTCGTCTCGGAGACGGACTTTGTCCTCTTCGGTGCCTCCGAGCTGATGATGGAGGGACTCAGGTCCGGACTTCTCGACGCCGCCGTGCTCGCCTGCGATGGAGCGGGGACCGTGGTCGTCTCCACCCCCGAACTGGTTCAGGGGATCGGGGGTCGCATGTCTGGCCTGGTCTCGACCACCCCCTATCCCGCGGTGATGGAACGGATCCGGGCGCACGGTGGGATCGTCGTATTTCCGGACACAGCAAAGATCGACCAGGTGGCTGGAACCCGCGTGGCGCTGGAACGCGGGAAGACGCGGATCGCGGTCACCGTCGCAGGCGCGGAGGTCTCCGAAGAGGTACGGGAGGCGGCACCCGGTGCCCTGATCATCGCCGTGCATACCACCGGACTCCCGCGAGATGAGGCCGAACGCATCGTCGCGGTGGCTGATATCGTAACCGCCTGTGCCTCGAATACCATACGCGAGGTCGCCCGGACACGGGCCCTGGTCCAGGGAGGGACCGGGGTGCCGATCTACGCTCTCACCCCCCGGGGAAAGGCCCTTGTGATGGCCAAGCTCTCTGCGACAAGGATTCCGCTCCTGGTCAAGGGCGGTCCGCTACCGGAAGAGACCGGACAGGGTCCCTTACCGCTGGTCTGACGACCGATCAGACCGGTGGACGCCGGGACCGGGAACGACGGGACCGCGAACCCTTTTCCGGGGGGGAGGGTACCCCCTCTGCCCGTCCCCGGAGGTGTCGTACCCGCTCCCGGAGGGCGATCGCCCGTTCGAAGTCGAGTTCCTCTGCCGCGCGCCGCATCTCTGCCTCCAGATCGATGATCAACGCGGGGATCTCCTGACGGGGGACGTGCCTGGCGTCTCTGATCTCGCCTTCCTGCGGTCGGATCGCCTTCCTGATCGTCTGAGGTACGATCCCGTGCTCCCGGTTGAACGCTAGCTGCATCTCGCGGCGTCGCTCGGTCTCGGCAAGTGCAACCCGGATCGAATCCGTCAATCGGTCCGCGTAGAGCACGACATGCGACCCGGCGTTCCGTGCCGCCCTTCCGATCGTCTGGATCAGCGATCGGGCGTCGCGGAGAAAACCCTCCTTGTCCGCGTCGAGAATACCGATGAAGCCGACCTCAGGGATATCGAGACCCTCACGGAGGAGGTTGATCCCGACCAGGACATCGAAACGACCCAGGCGGAGCTGGCGGATGATCTCGGTGCGTTCGATCGTATCGATCTCGGAGTGCAGGTAGCGCGTCCTGATGCCCCGCTCGGCGAGCCATTCCGAGAGCTCCTCCGCGAGCCGTTTGGTCAGGGTGGTGACGAGCGCCCGTTCGCCCTTCGCGACGGTCCTCTTCACCTCCTCGATCACATCGAGCGCCTGGCCCTCGAGCGGGCGGACCTCGACCGGCGGGTCGACGAGCCCTGTGGGACGGATGATCTGTTCGACCAGGCGTGATGAGACGCGCTGCTCGTAGTCGCCTGGAGTGGCGGAGATGAAGATCACCTGCCTCATGTACGTGCGGAACTCCTCCCACCTCAGGGGCCGGTTGTCATAGGCGGACGGCAGGCGGAAACCGTAGTCGACGAGGGCTTTCTTTCGGGAGCGGTCCCCCTTGTACATCCCGTGGACCTGCGGGATCGTCTGGTGGGACTCGTCGATCACCATCATGAAGTCCTCGGGGAAGTAGTCGAGCAGACAGTACGGCTTCTCCCCGGGACGTCGGAAATCGAAGTGCCGGGAGTAGTTCTCGATCCCCTTGCAGCTTCCGGTCTCCTCGATCATCTCGATATCGAAGAGGGTGCGTTGCTGAAGGCGGTGTGCCTCGAGCGGACCCAGCTCGGGGAGGCGCTGGTCGAGTTCCTCGAGGATCGTCTCGATTGCCCTTGCCCTGGTCTCCTCCGGGATCACGTAATGCCGTGCCGGATAGACGTAGAAATAGTCCATGCGTTCGCGGATGATGCCCGTCGTTCGATCGACCTCGACGATCCGCTCGATCTGATCCCCGAAGGTCTCCACCCGGATGATGGAGTTGTAATATCCGGGCACGATATCGATCGTGTCGCCGCGTACCCGGAAACGACCCGGCATGAGCTCCGTGTCGTTCCGCTCGAACTGGATCTCAACGAGCTGGCGGAGGAGGTCGGATCGCCTGATCCGGTCGCCGATCCGGAGCTCGAAGCCCATATCACGGAAGTGAGCGGGGTTCCCGAGACCGTAGATGCAGGAGACCGAAGCGACGATGATCGTGTCCCGCCGTGAGAGGACCGAGGCGGTCGCCGCAAGGCGCATCTGCTCGATCTTCGGGTTGATCGCCATATCCTTCTCGATGTACATGTCCCGCTGCGGGATGTAGGACTCGGGCTGGTAGTAGTCGTAGTAGGAGACGAAGTACTCGACCCGGTTCCGGGGGAAGAAGTCCCGGAACTCGTTGTAGAGCTGAGCGGCAAGGGTCTTGTTGTGCGCGATCACCAGCGTCGGACGCTGTACCTGCTCGATCACGTTTGCAATGGTGAAGGTCTTTCCAGACCCCGTCACCCCGAGGAGGGTCTGGTATCGTTCTCCCGCTTGTATCCCCTCGACGAGCGAGGCGATCGCCGCAGGTTGGGACCCCGCCGGCAGGAAGGGGGCGACCAGTTCGAACCGTGGATCGGTCACTGGAGCACCGCCTTCCTTCTCAGGTTCCGGTTGTATGCGATCGCGAACCGGTGCGCCTCGTCGCGTACCTCCTGAAGGAAGAGGCTCCCCTTCGCATTCCGGGGGAGCGAGACGGGGACCGGGAGACCAGGCACCCAGACCTCCTCCTCGCGCTTCGAGAGCGCAACGACGGGGATCCGGAGACCGAGTTCCTCGAAGACCGCCGTCGCCGCCGAGAGCTGCCCGCGTCCGCCGTCGATCACCACCAGGTCAGGGAAGTCACCTCCCTCCTTCAACAGGCGCCGGTACCGCCGCCGGACCACCTCCGCGATCGAGGCGAAGTCGTCGACGCCGTCCACGGTCCTGATCCGAAAACGCCGGTAGTTCCGTCGGTCCGGTCGACCACCGCGGAACCGGACCATCACGCCGACGGTGAAGGAGCCGGCGAGATGGGAGATGTCGAAGCATTCCACGACATCGGGCGGAGAGGGGAGTCGGAGGGCTTCGCGCAGGGCTTCAACCTTGATACGGTCCCCGAAGAACGAGGTCTCGATGTTGGTCTGTACGAGGTCAAGCAGGTGCCGGCGGTCACCGCGCTGCGGTACCGTCACCCGTACCCGGGTGCCCTTCATCCGCGAGAGGTACTCGGCGATCACCGGATCGACCTCCTCCGGCAGGATCACCTCCTTCGGGACCGGGTGCTCGGCGTAGTACTGAACCAGGAACTCTTGCAGGAACTCCTCGCGGTGGTCAAAGACGAACTCCTCCCTTCCGGTCAGCGTCCCCAGGTGAATCTTGAAGAGCGCGAGGTAGACCGTCCCCTCGACCACAAGGTAGTTGAGGATGTCCTCGTCGTAGGCCTTCTGCCGGTCCACCCGCTGCCGCTCGGCGAGCCCCTCGATCGCCCGGATCTGCTCCCGCCGTGCGAGGGCCAGTTCAAACTTCTCCTCGGCGGAGAACCGGGCCATCTCCTCACGGAGCGTGCTGAGCAGTTCCCGGTCCCTCCCCCTGAGGCACTCCTCAGCCCGGTTCACCGCCTCGGCGTACTCTTCTGGCGTCACCGCCCCGATGCAGGGGGCAGAACACGAGCCCAGATGGTATCGGAGGCAGGCGCGTTTTGGAAGCGTGCGACAGCTACGGAGACGAAAGGTCTTTCTCAGACCCTGCACGACCCGGTCCCGCTCCAGGCCCGAGACGAAGGGACCGTAGTAGGTGCCACGGGTCCCCTTCCGGCGGACCACGACGAGACGGGGGTACTCCTCATCGGTCCGCTGAATGTAGGCGAATGTCTTGGCGTCCTTGAGGTCGATATTGTAGCGGGGCTGGTACTCCTTGATCAGAGTGTTCTCCAGAATCAGTGCCTCGACCTCGTTCGAGGTGATAATGAAGTCGAGGCGGGCGATATGTCCGACCAGCGCCTCCGTCTTGGGATCGAGGTCCTGCCGGATGAAGTACGAGGAGACACGCCGCCGCAGGTTCTTCGCCTTGCCCACGTAGATGATCGCACCTTCCCTGTCGAAGAAACGATAACACCCGGGCAGCTCGGGGAGGCAGGTGAGATCGACGGGGGGAGATGTCATAACACCTTCCCGAGGAACGCTCCCGTGTAGGAGCGCGGGTTCCGGGCGACCTCCTCAGGGGTACCCGTCGCCACCACTTCTCCCCCCTCGTCCCCACCCTCGGGGCCCAGGTCGATCACGTAGTCGGCCGACTTGATGACATCCAGGTTGTGCTCGATCACGAGGACGGTGTTCCCCTTCCTGACGAGGTCGTCCAGCACCTGGATCAGTTTCTTGACGTCGTGGAAGTGCAGGCCCGTGGTCGGCTCGTCGAGGAGATAGAGCGTGCGTCCCGTCGCCCGCTTCGAGAGCTCCCGGGTCAATTTGATCCGCTGGGCCTCGCCCCCCGAGAGCGTGGTCGAGGACTGCCCGAGCTTGATGTAGTCCAGGCCAACCCTGCTGAGCACCTCGAGCTTGTTCCGGATGGACGGGATCCGCTCGAAGAGATGGAGGGCCTCCTCGACCGACATGTCGAGGACATCCGCGATCGACCTCCCCTTGTACTTCACCTCCAGGGTCTCACGGTTGTAGCGCCGCCCCTTGCACTCCTCGCACTCGACGTAGACCTCGGGCAGGAAGTTCATCTCGATCTTGATCAGCCCGTCTCCCTGGCAGGCCTCGCACCGTCCGCCACGGACGTTGAAGGAGAACCGGCCAGGTGTATACCCGCGGGCCTTCGCTTCCTGCGTCTCGGCGAAGATCGCCCGGATCTCGTCGAAGAGTTTCGTATAGGTCGCCGGGTTCGATCGGGGTGTGCGCCCGATGGGAGACTGGTCGATCACGACCACCTTGTCGATCGGGGCGTCGAGCTCGATCCCATCGTGTGCCCCGGGAAGCTCTCCTGTCCGGTAGAGCTGCCGGTGGAGGGCCTTGTGCAGGATCTCGTACACGAGCGTGGACTTGCCCGAACCGGAGACACCTGAGACGACGGTGAAGACTCCGATCGGGATCCGGACATCGATCCCCTTCAGGTTATTCTCCCGGGCGTTTTTGATCGTGATGAAGTTCTCACTCGTTCGCCGCCACTTCGGGGTCTCTATCCGGAGGGAGCGTGAGAGATAGAGACCGGTGAGAGAGTTGGTCGACCTCTCGATCTCCCGTGGGGTTCCCGTCGCGACGATCTGCCCACCATGAACCCCGGCGCCGGGCCCGATATCGACGACGTAGTCGGCGGCCCGAATGGTGTCCTCGTCATGCTCGACCACCACCAGGGTGTTTCCCAGATCCCGGAGGGCGCAGAGCGTATCGATCAGTCGCCTGTTGTCCCGCTGGTGAAGGCCGATGGATGGCTCGTCAAGGACGTACAGGACACCCATCAGATTCGCTCCCAGCTGCGTGGCAAGCCGTATCCGCTGCCCTTCCCCCCCGGAGAGCGTTCCGGCAGCCCGCGAGAGGGTGAGGTATCCAAGCCCGACTCGCTCGAGAAACTCGAGCCGGTCCGTGATCTCCTTGATGACGAGGCGGGCGATCTGCTGCTCGCGCTGGTCGAGTTCGAGCTCGCGGAAGAACCGGAGGCATGCCGAGACGGAGAGGCGGGTCACGTCCACGATCGACGACCCGGCGATCCGGACCGATCGCACCTTCTCCTTCAGCCGGTCTCCCCGGCAGGTCGGACAGTCGTAGATCCGCATGAAACGTTCCAGCTCACGCTTGCGGTACTCGGACTGCGTCTGCGCATAGAGGCGTTCGGCCTGGGGAAGGAGTCCCTCCCACGGTCCCCGGTACGACCACTGGCTCTCTCCGTTCCGTGCCCGCATGGTGAAGTTCAGGCGTTCGGTCGTGCCGTACATGAGACCCCGGTACTGCTCCTCGGTGAGACTGGAGATCGGGGTGAAGATATCGAAACCGAGCCGGCGCGCCACGGTCTCGAGTACCTGCCCCCGGTATCCTTCGACCGAATTTTTATAGAGTGCGATCGCTCCGTCAACGATACAGAGGTCCCGGTCAGGGATGATCAGGTCGGGATCGAAGACCATCCTGAATCCGAGTCCATTGCACTCCTCGCAGGCACCGAACGGGGAGTTGAACGAGAACATCCGGGGCTGAAGCTCCTCGAAGACGAGCCCGCAGACGGGACAGGCCATCGAAGATGAGTAGACCGTCTCCGTCCCGTCCTCGCGGAGTACGATGATCAGTCCGTCCGCCTTCTTCAAACCGTTCTCGATCGCCTCGACCAGTCGCGAACGGTCCCCGGCATCGAGACGGTCGATCACAACCTCGATCTCCTGCTTGCGGTACCGCTCGAGTGGCACCTCTTCGTCGGTCCTGTGGATCTCCCCGTTGATCCGGACGCGGGTGTACCCCTCCCGGAACAGGTCCTTGAGCAGCTGCCCGTAGGTCCCTTTCCTCTGGCGGACGATCGGAGCGAGGACGGTGACAGTCCCCGGAGATCCCTCCTGAATCGCATCGGCGATCCGCTCGGGGGACTGGGTCTCGATACGGATGTTGTGCTGCGGGCAGTACGGCACGCCGATCCGTGCAAAGAGGAGACGAAGGTAGTCGTAGATCTCGGTGATGGTGCCGACGGTCGAGCGCGGGTTCTTCGAGGTTGTCTTCTGTTCGATCGAGATTGCGGGGCTCAACCCCTCGATCGAATCGACGTCGGGCTTGTGCATCACCCCGAGAAACTGCCGCGCATAGGTCGAGAGGGACTCGACGTAGCGGCGCTGTCCCTCGGCGTAGAGGGT
>ENA-UOWE01003585-UOWE01003585.1-activated-sludge-metagenome-genome-assembly--contig:-NODE-3585-length-15702-cov-4.449096_pt1 | contig 15702 bp, 13 predicted proteins | sample MGYA00249841_ERZ761562 | MGnify/ENA primary metagenome ERZ761562 (study PRJEB28883, sample SAMN05720200) | activated sludge metagenome | isolation source: Anaerobic digester | place: Japan... | reverse complement strand
CCCCAGCGGCCGGCAAGAGTGGCCGGACAACGGTCGCGGGCAAAGGCCAAAAGGCTTCGGTGGCCGGCAAGAGCGCCAAGACCTCAGCCGCCAAGACCCGCAAAGACGCAAAAAGCAGCGCCGGTGGCGGCGAGCGCGGCGGTAAGCTGGTCGTTGTCGAATCACCGGCCAAGGCCAAGACCATCAGCCGCTACCTGGGGCCGGGCTACGTGGTGAAGCCCAGCGTGGGCCACGTGCGCGACCTGCTGAAGTCACGCCTGAGCGTCGATGTGGAGAATGATTTCGCGCCGGAGTATCGCGTGCCCAACGAGAAGCGCGCCCTGGTGAAAGAACTTAAGGAGGCCGCCGCCCGCGCTGACGAAATTTTCCTGGCCACTGACCCCGACCGCGAAGGGGAGGCCATCGCCTGGCACGTCCGCGAGGCGGCCGAGATGGACCCGGCGCGGACGAAACGCGTCGTCTTCCAGGAGATCACCCCGCCAGCCATCCGTGCCGCCTTCGCCGCGCCGCGGGCCATTGACATGGATCGCGTCGAGGCGCAGCAGGCGCGGCGCGTGCTCGACCGGCTGGTCGGCTACCAGCTTAGCCCGTTGCTGTGGCGCAAAGTCCAGGGGCGCTTGTCGGCCGGGCGCGTGCAGAGTGTGGCCGTGCGCCTGGTGGTCGAGCGCGAGCGCGAGATCGAGGCGTTCGATTCGCGAGAGTACTGGACCATCGGCGCAGAACTCAGCCAGCAGAAGTTCCGTTCGCTGCCGGCCAACAACGGCAACCGCCGGCCGTTTTTCCTCGGCCGCCTGCATCGCCTCGACGGGGCCGAACCGGAACTGTCCAGTGAGGCCGCCGTAGCGCCGCACCTGGCGGCGTTGGAACAGGCGCACTGGGAAGTGGGCGAAGTGACGCTGGGCAAGCGCACGCGCCGCCCGGCGGCCCCATTCACCACCAGTACGCTGCAACAGGAAGCGTCGCGCAAGCTGGGACTGGGCACGACGCGCACGATGCGTCTGGCCCAGGAACTATATGAGGGCGTCAATGTCGGCGAGGGCAACGTCGGCCTGATCACCTACATGCGCACCGATAGCGTCACTGTGGCCGCCGTGGCCCAGGAGCAGGCGCGCGCCTTCATTGCCGAGACATATGGCGCCGATTACCTGCCCGACAAGGCCCCCGTCTACAAGACGCGCTCCAAAACAGCCCAGGAGGCGCATGAGGCCATCCGGCCGACGGCGGTGACGCGCACGCCGGCGGCGCTGAAAGAGCACCTCTCCCGCGAGCAGTTGCGGCTCTACACGCTCATCTGGCAACGGTTCGTCGCCAGCCAGATGGCGCCTGCTCTATACGACACCGTCTCGGTGGATATTTGGGCCGGGCCGGCGCGGACGCCCGCGGCCCAGCGCCCTTACTTGTTTCGGGCCAGCGGCTCGACGTTGGCTTTCCGTGGCTTCCTGGCCGTCTATGGGGCCGATGACCCCGACGAGGACAATGGTACAGAGGGCGATGGGCCGCAGGTGCCGACGGATCTGCGCGCGGCCGAGGCGCTGGACTTGCTCCAACTGTTGCCAGAGCAGCACTTCACCCAGCCGCCGCCGCGCTACAGCGAGGCGTCGCTCGTGAAGGCGCTGGAAGAGCACGGCATTGGCCGTCCCTCTACGTATGCGTCGATCATCTCCACCATTCAGGCGCGCGGCTACATCGATCAGGAACAAAAGCGGTTGCGGCCAACCGAAATAGGCAGCATCGTCAATGACATGCTGGTGCAGTACTTCCCCGATCTGCTCTCGGTTGACTTCACCGCCCGGTTGGAAGACGAGTTGGACGAGATCGCCGAGGGCAAGCCGTGGGTGCCGGTCATCGGCCAGTTCTACCAGAAGTTTGAGAAGGACCTGGGTGTGGCCGACGCGGCCTTGCCGAAGTTAGACCTGCGCAAGGAGCCGGAGCTTGTCGGGCGCGACTGCCCGCTGAGCGGCCATCCGCTGGTTTATCGCGAGGGACGCTTCGGCCGGTTTATCGGTTGTAGCGACTACCCGCGCTGCAAATATACCGAGCAAATCCTGGTCAGGGTTGGCGTTCGCTGTCCCAAGTGTGGCGGTGAACTGGTCGAAAAGCGCACCCGCAAGGGGCGCGTCTTCTATGGCTGCGCCAACTACCCGGAGTGCGATTGGACGAGCTGGAAGCAGCCGCTGGCCATGCCTTGCCCTGTTTGCCAGGGGGTCATGGTGCAGGAAAACAAGGAGTTGGCCAAGTGCACACGCTGCGAACACGTGATGCCGCTGGCCGATGTGGCGATGCCGGCGTCGCCTGAGAGCATCGCCGAATAGCCTGCGCCGGCCCTGATCATCTTCCACACGTTCGTAGTCAATTCGTAGCCCCGGCCCTGCTCTGTGGGGCCAAGAAGGGCTACAGACCGGCTGTACCAAAACGCCGCAACAGACGGTCATTTGTTGTAACGCAGTTTTTAACGCAGTGCGCCTACACTTGAAAAAGTGCGGCGGGGACTGCACTGTGTGTTGCCAAATGATAGCCCTTCGGGGGCTTGTTGTTGCGAGTTAGACCCACCCCGCCGCGCGAGAGCAGACGGAGAAACCTAATGCAAGAGCGCCCAACGAGGCTCATCGCCATCGTTGTGTTGCTGCTGGCCGCTGCCCTAACGCATTTGGGGAGTGTGGGGACCACTCATGCAGCTTCGCAACGCCGTCAGGCCCAGAAGGTCTATATGCCGGCCGTCCTGCAACGCCCACTGGAGGCGGCCACGCGCGACCTGACGATTGTCCACCTGGAGCTTTTCCAGACCGTACAAACAGCGACTAACTCAGTTAGCTTGATTGCTGACAAACCGACCCTGCTGCGGGTCTATGCCCGGGCGACAGGCTCCGGCGTAGCTCCGGTGGCCGAGGTAACTGTTCATGCGCTCCGCGGCATGGCTTCGCTCGGCACTTTAACCATCGGCCCGCACGTCGTTTCGTCCCAGCCGTTGCTGGGCGACCTGAACACTACCTTCAATATCGACTTGCCGGCGGAGTGGCTCGCGGGGGATGTTACCCTGATGGCTACAATTGACGCCGTCAACACCGTGCCGGAGATGAACGAGACGAACAACGGCTACACGGCGCAGTTCACCTTCCACACCGTCGCTCCCTTGCAGATCACTATCGTCCCGATCACCTATACGGACACACGCACCGGCCGGGTCTTCGCCGACCCGCCCCACGATCCTATCAGCGACTGGCTCCGGGGCGCATTCCCAGTTAGCCACGTAACCACAGCCTTTCACACCGCCTTTGCGTTCACCGGCGATTTGCGCCAGCCGAGCGAATGGGAACGGCTTCTGGATAATCTGACGACTTTGTGGGCCGCCGAGGTTGGTATGGACGCGCCGACGGTCTACTATGGGCTAATCCCCAACGCAGACGCTGGCGGCGCGACCTGGTTCGAGGGTGGCGTTTCTGGCCTGGGCTGGATCGGGCAGCGCGTGTCTCTGGGTCTGGATGTGGGCGTGGCCACGGGCAACGCCGCAGGACACGAGATCGGTCACAACTTCGGTCGCCAGCACGCCCCCTGCGGCAACCCTAACAGCGTCGATCCACATTATCCCTACCCGAATGCCACCATTGGCGTGTATGGCGTGAACACAGACAATGACGTGCTGCTTGACCCCAGCGCCAACTACGACATGATGAGCTATTGTGGCCCGGAGTGGGTTTCCGACTACACCTATGAAGCCCTTTTCCACGACCAGGTTGCGCGTACCAGCCGGGCGGCCCAACGCTCTAGCGACGGATTGCTGCTGCGGGCAACGTTGGTAGGCGACGAGGCGATCATTCTGCCCGTTTACCGTCTGAGCGGCCCGCTCACGTCCGGCGACAACAGCGGCTACCAGGTTCAACTGCTCGACGCCGCTGGCGAGGTGCTGGCCACCCACCCGGTTGCCCTCTTGCAAGCCGAGGAGGCCGGCGTCCAAACCCAGATGCTCGTCGCGCACGTGCCCGCGCCGTCCGGCGTCACCGCGCTTCGTTTCGTGCGCCAGGGCCGCGTGCTTGCTGAGCGCGCGCTGATAGGCCCCGGGCCAGAACAGGCCGCGTCTGTCAGCGCCGAGGTGAGGGCGACAACGGAGGGCCTAGCCCTCGCCTGGAGCCGGCCCGACGTGCCTGCGCTCGTGCGTTACTCGGCCGACGGCCAGCAATGGACGACGTTGGCGGTTGACGCGCTGAGTGGGCGGCTCAATCTGGCAGGCATCCAACTGCCGGCCGGCGGCCAGATTCAGGTCGTCCCCGGCGACGGCAGCCCGGTTATAACCGTGGCGTTGGACTAGCGCGGGCCAGCGGGCTTAGGGCGCGGGCACAACGCCGTAGCGCCTCAGTTCCGCTTCCAGATCAAGATCGGGCGTGAAGCGAATGGCATTCATGCCCACGGCGAGCGCGCCGGCCACATTGGCCGGCGCGTCGTCGATGAAGATCGTTTCGCCGGCTGTACGGCCCAGCAGCCCCAGGGCGCGCTCGTAGATGGCTGGATGCGGTTTCATCAGCCCTTCCTCAGCCGACCCCACAACGACATCAAACAGGGCCAGCAGCCGATAGTGCTCCAGCACGGCGCGCAGGTTGCCGGTCGCATTGCTGATGACGGCCGTCTGGTAGCCGGGCCGCAGCCGCTGAACGAGATCGACCAGGCGCGCATCGACGCCGTCGCCGCGCCAGAAGTCGTGCCGAAAGAGGGCCAGGGCCGCGCCCAACGCCAATTGCTCACCCACCCAGGCCCACAGGGCCTCTTCCTCAATCTCGCCGCGCTGGGCGCGATGGCCCATGTCGCTGTTCAGAACGATAGCCTCGGCCCCGCCCGCGGGCAGACCCAGACGCGCCTCCCACTGTTGCCGCCCGGTCGGGTCGAACGTGCGCACAAAGACGCCACCAATGTCGAAGATGACGGCGCGGATGACGCTACTCATCGAGAAGCACCACCGGCTCCTGGTAGTAGCGCAGCCGGCTGCGTGAGAGCTTCCCGCCCAGGAACTCGTTGAACCAGGCGCGCTTTTCGGCCGGCGGCTCGTCGCGCTTCAGGCGCTCCAGGTCGGCGTTAAGTCGCAGGATGCGGCCAGGGATGACGAAGCGGGTTAGGCCGGCTGGCAGCAGGTCGCCCTCGGCGGCGGCGTCAAAGACCTCGGCTGGCGCGAACTGGGGGAAGATGGCCACAGCCACCAGGCGCGGGAATTGGGCCAGCAGGCGCTCTGTATCGGTCAGCAAGGTGCGCTCGACGTTGCCCCAGGCGTTGTAGGCATCGACGAGGGCATTCATGACCGCCAGCCGGGACGCGCCGCCGGCCAGTTCGGCCAGCAGCAGGTTGCCGTCGCGTGTCAGGAAGTAACACAGCGCCTGGGGCTGTTCAAGCGCCTGGCGCGCGGACTCCGGAGCCAGCGGGCGCAGGTGGAGGCCGGCAATGGAGCGCAGGCGCGCTTCCAACAGCGCAAAGTCGGCCGGACTCTCTGACTCAGCGGAAATCGCGTGATACCAGGTGTGCAGCTGGAAACCCGCCTGCGTCTCATCGACGACCTGGACGATGGCAAAACGGTAGCCGAGTCGTTGCAGGGCGCTGTAGCGCGTGGCCCCGTCGAGGATGACGTAGCGCCCTTTCCAGTAGGTCGTCACCGGCGGATTGACGAGGCGGCCGTCTACCTCTAGCCGCTCCATGAGGCGCGTTACGCGCTTCTGATCGATATGCTCGTGGGGCGTGACCAGCTCAATAGGGACGATTTCCAAATTGAGCGTCTCGTTCGCACGTCGGACTTGCAGCGCGGCGGTGATCTGGCGGGCCATTTGCAGCGCGGCGTCGCGGCGTTGGTCGTCCAGGACGGCGGAAACATGGGGCGAGACGCGCACGCGCGGATGGCGGCGCACAGCGAGGGATGCCGGCGCGGGGTTGGTCACCAATGCCGGCAGCGCCGACAGCGCCACGCCGGCAAGGCCCCCAGCGTCGAGGGCGCGCAGCAGGGCCTCGTCGTCGACCAGGTCCGTGTGGCCCATGTTGACCAGCATGGCCGAGGGCTTAACCGCGGCCAGTTCGCGCGCGCCGATAATAGCCTCTGTTTCCTCGCTGAAAGGCACGTGCAGGGAGATAAAGTCAGATTGGCGCAGCAGGGCGATGAGGTCAGTGGACTCAACGCCGGGAGCCAGGGCCAGTTCCGGCGTCAGGCGGGGCTGGTTGGTCAGGATGCGCATGTCGAAGGCGGCGGCGCGCTGGGCCACCAGTTGGCCCACGAGGCCAAAGCCGATGAGGCCCAGCGTCTTGCCGGCCAGACGGCCGTCGCCCAGGTTCTCGGCCAGAGACAGCAGGCGAGCGACGGTGTGCTCGGCGATAGCCACGGCGCGGCTGTCCGGGGCATAGCAGACTTCGATGCCCAGGGCGCGCGCCGCGCTGACGTCGATGTTGTTCAGGCGACCGCCCAGGGTGCCAATGGCGCGCAGATTGTAGCCGTATTTGAGGATGTGATTGCTGATGTGTTGGTCGGGGCCGACGATGAGGGCGTGGTAGTCGCCGATGCGGGCGGTAAGCGTTTCTTCGCCAGCATCGGGCAAGAAGTCGACCTGGCTGGCAGCGGCCAGTGTTGCCATCGCCGGGCCTTCCAGCGGCACACAGGTGAGAATGCGCGAAGCCGTGCGGGGCCTGGCCGGAGCGTCCATTTCGCGCGCGGCGGCTGTGGCCTGGGCGGAGGCGGCCGCCGGTGGCTGCAAGAAAGCCGACACGTTGACGTTGCCGCCGCTGAGCAACACACCGACGCGCGCGCCGGACGGCACGGTGTAGCTGCCGGCCAGTAGCGGGGCCAGAGCGACTGCCGAACTCGGCTCGACGACGATCTTCAGCCGCGCCCAGATGAACTCCAGCGCCGCCAGGATCTCCTCTTCGGTGGCCGTGGTCATGTCGCTGACATAGCGGCGCATAATGGCCAGGTTACGGCCGCCGATGGCCCGCGTCCGCAGCCCGTCGGCGATGGTCGCCGGAACGGCCTCCAGCTTGTAGACCTCGCCACTGCGCCAGGAGCGGTTGGCGTCGGCTCCTAGCGCCGGCTCCACGCCGACGACGCGGCACTCCGGCGCGCGCAATTGCGCGGCCAGGGCGCTGCCGCTGATCAGGCCGCCGCCGCCGACGGGAACGAAAAGATAGTCCAGTGGCCCAACTTCGTCGAAGAGTTCCAGCGCGGCCGTGCCCTGCCCGGCGATGATATTGTCGTTGTCGAAGGGATGGACGAGCGTGTAGCCGTGTTGGGCGATCAGTTCGGCGGTGACTTCCTCGCGATAGAGCGCGTCGCAGGGGATGACCTCAGCGCCGTAGCCCTCGGTGGCGGCGCGCTTGTTCGGCGGGGCGTCGGCGGGCATGACGACCACGGCGCGCACGCCCAGCAGCCTCGCCGCCAGCGCCAGCCCCTGGGCATGGTTGCCGCTGGAGTGGGTGATGACCCCGGCGGCGCGCTCAGTCTCAGACAGACGGCTGATGGCGAAGTAGGCCCCACGGAACTTGAATGCGCCCATGCGCTGGAAGTTCTCGCACTTGAAGAAGACGCTCACGCCCAATCGGGTGTCTAGCGTTTGCGAGGTCAGCACGGGAGTGCGATGGGCGACGCCGGCGAGGCGCTCGGCGGCGGCTTGGACTGCTGCTGGGGAGATCATACGCGTCCTTGTCTCAGGGACTGAACTCATTGGTGTAAGTCACATTTTCGGCCGGGCGCACCATTTCGATGCGCCGGAACACCTCAAAGTAGCCTGCCCGTTGGAACCCACGCCAACGCACGTCGTCGGGAATGTTCTCGACAACGGCGTCCTGGGCGGCATGGTGTCGATGTAACAATTCCAGCAGGCAGGCGGCGACGACATCCGGTGGGCCATAGGTCACCTCGACGCTGATGCGCTTGAGTTCTAGCGTCGTTGCCAGGTAGGTGACCCAGCCGCGCGAGCCGTCGTGGAACTCGACCAACAGGCCGGACAGGTGCGGTAGCTGATGGAGGGGCACGCCGTCGTGAGGGTCGCTGCCGACAGAGGCGGCCGCCAGCCGCCGCACATTGCGCATGCTGTCGACGGCGTTGAGCCAGTTCATGCGCTCGTGCCGGGCGCAGTGCAGATCAATGACCTCACCGTGTTGCAGATAGTAGATTTTTCGCGCTGCCAGGAGAGCGGCGGCGTTGGCGACGGCGCGCGGCGGGCGGCGGGCGATGATCAGTTCGCGCGTGGGCTGGAAATCGTAGCTCCGGAACAGCTCCAGCGCCGGCTGGTTGCCCTTAATGACTTCCAACCACACCTCGGGCATGCCACTATTGGCGGCCTGATGTAATAGCTCGCCCAGGAGGGCACGGCCGATGCCCTGTCGCCGCCCCTCCGGCAGAACGCCCAGCCGTGTGACCCAACCCTGGTCCTGTCGCCTGCCCAGCATGCCCAGTCCAACAATAGACTCCCCCGTGACAGCGACCCGCGAGCGGTGCAGGTCGACGTCGTAGAGGGTGATGTACTCATTCAGCCGATCGGGGTTCATCGGCATGGGAATGAGATAATCGGTGCGTGACTGGTTATAGGCTAAGGTTAGTTCATCGAGCGTAAATTCAGACGCCGGTAATAGGATCATTTCACGAGACTTCTGTGAAGCGTGTCAGGCATAGGGCCTAACGTAAGTACGCGGCAATCTGCTCGGCGAATTCAGTGACATTGATGGGCTTAGTAATACAGCCATCGCAGCCATAATTGACGGCCATCTGGGCGGCAGTCGCTTCCGGCCAGGCTGTCAGAGCGACGATGGGCGTATGAACTAGCCCGGCCGCGCCCCGCAACACGGCCACCAGTGTCTGTCCATCCATATCGGGCAGGCCCATGTCCAGCAGGATCAGGTCGGGGTGCTCCTGGAGGGCGATGTCGATGCCGGTGCGACCGTCGGCGGCATGGAGGAGGCGATAGCCCTGGTGTTCTAACACGCGCTCTACCAGGCGTGTGTTGGCGTAGTTGTCCTCAATCTGCAAAATGGTCTTCATAGGCCCCTTCAAGCAGCCGGCGGCGGCACGGGCAGGTCGGCTTCGGCCGTGTTGCGCCACTTTTCGCCCTCTTCAATGAGCATGATGGCGATGCCGTCGCGGATGGGATACTTCATACCCGACTCATCGCACACCAGCCAACTGCCGTGGACAAGGCGCAGCCGGCCGGGGTCGTCGCCGTGCTCAGCCGAGCGGACGGCCAGGGGACAGCGCAGGAATTCCAGCAAGGATGGGTGGAGGGGCATTGCCTGATCGGACATCATTCTCACCAGCGATTGACGGGTTGGCCAATCATAGCAGAACGGGGCGGCGAGAGCCAACTGGCGGGCGCGGTCAGTCCGGCCACGCTCTCTCGACCAGCATGGGCAAGATGACGCCCGATGGCCCGCGCAACGTGTAATCCATTCGCGGGGAGAGGGGCGTATCCTCGATGTTGATCTCCACCGTTACCGCGCCGTTGCCGGCGGCCAGCCGCGGCAACGACGCTGCTGGCTGCACCAGGCCGGACGTGCCAATGGTCAGGAAGATATCGGCCAGCCGCGCGGCCTCGCTGGCCGCGTGTAGGACGGCCGCCGGAAGCGCCTCGCCGAACCAGACGACATCGGGCCGCAGGAACGCGCCACAATCCGGGCAGCGCGGCGGGCGTTCCTCGGTCGCCGGCCAGGTTTCGACGACGCGCTCTTCACGCGAGCACTTCACGCGGGTGATGTTGCCATGTAGCTCGATGACGTGGCGGCTGCCGGCACGCTGATGGAGGCTGTCGACGTTCTGAGTGATGAGCGTGAAAGTCGGGACATAGGCCTCCATGCTGGCCAGGGCAAAGTGACCGGGGTTGGGAGCCACGCCGGCGACAAGCTCGCGCCGCCAGGCGTACCAGTCCCACACCAGTTGCGGCTGTCGTCGGAAGGCCGCCGGCGTGGCCAGCTCCTGCGGGTCGTATTGCGCCCACAGGCCTGTCTGCGCCTGACGGAAGGTGGGCACGCCGCTCTCAGCGGAGATGCCCGCGCCGGTTAGCACGACGACGCGGCCGGCGCGCCGGAGGCTGTCGAGCAGCGCCGGCGGGAGGGTCGCGGGGCTACTCACCGGTCTGCTCCGCCGTGCCAGCCAGGTTGAAGTTATCGATCAGGCGCGTGCGGCCGATGAAGACGGCCATCGACAGCAGCACGCCCGCGTCCGGCGAGATCGTGCCCTCGTATTCAGCCAGTGTTTGCGGGTCGGCGGCGCTGACGTAGTCTACCCGGGCCAGCGGTTCGGCCGCCAGGGTGTCGCGCATGGCCTCACGCAGAGCTTCGCCATCGCGCTTGCCCTCATTCCAGAGGTGTTCGGCGGCGCGCAGGGCGCGGTTGAGCACCGTTGCCGCGCGGCGCTGGTCGCCCTCCAGGTACTTGTTGCGCGAACTCATGGCCAGCCCGTCCGGCTCGCGCACGGTGGGGCAAACGACGACGTCGAGGTCAAAGTTGAGGTCGCGGACCATCTGGCGGACGACGACAACCTGCTGGGCGTCTTTCTGGCCAAAGTAGACACGCGTCGGCCGGACGATGTTGAACAGCTTGGCCACGACAGTGGCCACGCCTTCGAAGTGGGTTGGCCGGCGCGCGCCCTCCAGTGGCTGGGTGACGCCGCGGACGAGGACGCTCGACTGGAAATCAGGCGGATAGATGACGCCGTCGCCGGGCGCGAAGACGAAATCGACGCCCTCGGCACGCAAGAGGGCCAGGTCACGCTCCAGGTCGCGCGGGTAGCGGCTGAGGTCCTCGGTGGGGCCGAATTGGGTTGGATTGACGAAGATGCTAACGGCGACGTGGTCGTTCTCGCGTCGCGCCCGCCGCACCAGTTCCATATGCCCTTCGTGTAAATAGCCCATTGTGGGCACAAAGCCAAGCGTAGCGTCGCCGTAGCCGCGGCGGAGCGCCCGCACAGAAGCGATGTCGCTGATCACTTCCACGGTCTTTACCTCATCGCCGGGTCGAGTTGGCGAATCAGCCCGGCCACGTCGCCCGGCGCGACCGGCGGGTTGCCACTCTCGACCTGGGCCACAAGGCTGGCGAGGCGGCTGTTCAGAGGCGTGGCCACACCCGCGGCCCGCCCGGCGCGGACGACCGCGCCACAGATAGCGTCGATTTCGGTCAACGTGCCGCGCTCTACGTCCTGGAGCATTGACGAACGGTTGGCGGCCGTGCCGCGGGCGACGGCGATGGCGCGCTCGCCCGCGTCGCCCTCTGGCAGGGCAATGCCCTGGCGTTCGGCCACGGCGGCGACCTCGGCCGCCGTCTGGCGCATGATAGCCACCAGCGCGGCGTGCTCCAGCAAGAAGCCATTGGGCACGCGCAGTAGGGCCGTCAGCGGGTTGATGGCCGCATTGGCCACCAACTTGCCCCAGGCAAGCCCATCGGCGTCGTCAACTAGAGCGGTCTCGAATCCAGCGCGTCCGAACAAGGTGGCTATCTCGCTCAGGCAGTCGCGTTGCGCCGGCCCGAGGGCTGCGTCGCGGCCCAGGTAGGTCGGCCCGTGGCCGGCGTGGCGCACGACGCCAGGGGCCAGCGTCGTCGCCCCCTGGGCCGTCACGCCCAGGGCGACGCGCGCCTCGCCGAGGACGGCGCGCAAGGCGGCGCGGTTGTTCAGGCCGTTTTGTAACGTCAGGGCCAGGCCGTCGGGGCCAAGCAGACGTTCGGCCGCCCGCGCGGCGTCGGGCGTTTGGCGGCTCTTGACGGCTACGAGGACGACGTTGGCGCGACCGGCGGCGGCGGGGTCGTCGGCCACGGCCAGGCGGTGGTGGCTATGGCGGCCGTCGGGGTGCTCCAGCCGCAGGCCGTCGCGTCGTAGGGCGGCCAATTGCGCTGGCCAGTGGCCGAGCAAGACGACATCGGCCACCGGTTCCAGGTGCGCACCGAGCAAGCAGCCCAGCGCGCCGATGCCGAGGATGGCGACGCGCATCTTAGCCTTCCAGGCTCTGCTGGAACGCGGCCAGTTCTTCGGCGCTCATGGGGTAGGTGTGCTCCTCGGCCGGGAACCGGCCGGCGACGACATCCTCGCGGTAGGCGCCAAAGGCGTCGACGATGGTCTCGCTCAGCCGGGCATACTCCTTGACGAAGGGCGGATGAACGCGGTCGAAGAGTCCCAGCACGTCGTGGTAAACCAGCACTTGGCCATCGCAACCGGCGCCCGCGCCGATGCCGATGGTCGGGATGGCGAGACGCTGGCTGACGGCGGCAGCGACCGGGGCGGGCACCGCCTCCAGGACGATGGCGTAGCAGCCGGCCGCTTCCAGGGCCAGGGCGTCGTCCACGAGGCGGCGGGCGGCGACGGCGGTTTTGCCCTGAGCGCGCATGCCGCCGAACTTGCTGATCGATTGCGGCGTCAGACCCAGGTGACCCATGACCGGGATGCCCGCGGCGACGATGGCGCGGACGGTGGCAACCATCTCTTGGCCACCTTCCAACTTGACGCTCTCCATGCCGCCCTCGCGCAGAAAGCGGCCGGCATTGCGCACCGCCTCGGCCACTTCGGCCTGGTAGGACATAAAGGGCATATCGCCCACCAGATGGGCGTATTTGGCCCCACGGGCGACGGCGCGGCAGTGGTGGAGCATCTCCTCCATGGTGACGGGCAGCGTATTGTCCAGGCCCATCATGACCATGCCCAGGGAGTCACCGACGAGGATGGCGTCGATGCCCGCGGCGTCGACGAGACGCGCGCCGGTGTAGTCGTAGGCGGTCAGCATGGTGATCGGTTCGTGGCGTGCCTTTTTGGCCACGAGTCGCGGGGCGGTCATTTTTCTGCGTTCCATTGTCATTGCTCCTGTTTGTGGCCGGGCAGCGTGCTCCTGGTCGGAGGGCGGCGCGGGTGGGCTACGGGGGGCCGGGCTTGTCGCGCCGCGCTTCTTCTAGCGCCCGGCTCAGTTCTAACACGATGAGGGCGGCCTGCTCTGGCGTGAGGTAGAGGCTGGTCTCTTCAGCGTGGAAGAGGCTCTCGAACTCCACGCTGTCTTCCTCAAACTGAAGACAGATGTTGTCCTCGAATTCTCTGTCGGCGGCATCGTAATAAATTGTCAGTTTGAGGCTCCCATCTAGTAGAGTGATGGCAGGCATAGATTCTGTACCTCCAGCGGCGACGCTACGCATCAGTCGTGGGCGTCGCCGCAATCAATAAGACTGCTGTTATCGCTCCTGACCCATGTAGAGGTGGCCGCGGCGGACGGCGCGAGCGTCTTCAATGGTGATAAAGGCGTTGGGGTCGGCTGTCTCGGCGATGACGCAGACGGCTTCGGCGTCCTGGCGGCGGACAACGGCGACGATCATACCCACGGTGCCGTCACGGCCGTGGCCATAGCCGACGGTGGCCCCGTAGCCGGCCTCGTGGATTTGTTCGATGATGCGCTGGGCCTGATAGCGCGAGATGATGCGCACGTTGGCGTAGCCGCTGGCGGTGCGCTCGTCGTAGATCATGCCGACCACTGTGCCGACCGAGAAGCCCAGGCAGTAGCCGAGCACGTTCCAGATGTTGTCCAGATTGTTGACGACCTCGGCGATGGCGACGACGTAGGCCAGCACTTCGATGAAGCCGAAGATGAAGGCCGCCGCCTTCTTGCCGCGCATCATCACCAGGACGCGGATGGTGCTGATGGTGATGCCGAAGACGCGCAGGGCGAAAATGAATAGCGCGCCCAGCAAGGCGTCGGTGGTCAGCGGTGGGATATCGAAGGACAACATGGCGTTGGTTTCAGTTGCAGCCCCTGCTGGGTCTCTATGGCGGCCTATTGTACCCGCGGCGCGGCGGCCGCCAACGAAAAGGGCGCTCCCACGCCGCCGCGGGAGCGCCCTGATGGACTTGTGGCAGCCACCTATTGGTCTACAGGTTGCTAACCGGCAGACTATTGATGGACACGTTCAGGATGAGGAAGCTGGCGTTGACCCAGCCCTGGCGGCCGTCGCGCAGGATGACTTTGACCCACGTTGAGGCGGCATTCCGCGCCAGCAGCGTCACGGTCGTGCCGTTGCTGATGCTGGTGAAAGCGGGGTAGCCAACGTCAGGGCCGGTGCGGACGTTCAGCGCGCCGGTGTTGACCGTGCCCTGAGCGCCGGCGGGCGGCGTGGGCGGCGTGGTCGTGCCGGTGATGGGCGTGAGGTTGGCCACGGGGATGGTCGTGCGCAAGTAGAGGGCGCTGGCCCAGCCGACGGTGCCATTGGCCAGAGAGACCTGTACCCAGGTCGCGTCGCCGTTGCGGTAGCCGGTCAGGTTGACGACGTTGCCCGTGCTCAACCGGGTGATGACGGCGAAGTTCGTGCCCGGCCCGGTGCGGACATTCAGGCGATAGGAGGTGACCGTGCCCGTGCCGGGGAATTGGCCGCCTGTGCCGGTCAGCGACGTGTAGCCGAAGCGCATCTCGGCCAGAGCGGTATTCTCGTAGTACTCAATGCGCACCGGCAGCACGCCGCCGGGGGAGGTGAACTCGGCCGTGGAGGTCTGCGCGGCCCGGTCGAACCAGGCGTCGATGATCAGCTGGTTGTTGACCCAGACGCGCACGCCGTCGTCGCTGGTGGCCGAGAAGCGATAGCGGCCGGACGGGAAGTTCAGGTTGGCCGTCCAGCGGGCGGAGAAGTGATCGACCGGAACCTGGGGCGCGGGCGTGCCATAGCCCCAGTTGTAGTCGACCGCGCTCTCGTCGCGGACGACGACGGGCTGGCCGCTCAGGCTCATATTGCTGAAGTATTCCGCCCGCCAGGCCGAGGAAGTAGGCGGCGGCGTCGTGCCGATGCGCTGCCAGGTGAGCTTGGCGTAGGCCCGCTCGGTGTTCTCGAAGTACTCCATCTTGATGGGGATAGCGCCGCCGGGCAGATCGATGTCAACCGAGAAAGACGTTGGCGGCTGGACGCGCCACTGATCAATGACCAGGACATTGTTGACCCACAGGCGCACGCCGTCGTCGGTCGTTGTCGTGAAGCGGTAGCGGCCGGCGTCGAGGGTCAGGTTGCGCACCCAGCGTACGGAGAAGAAGTCGGCCGGGAAGCCGGCTGTGGGCGTGCCCAAACCCCAGTTGAAGTTAATGTCAGTGGTCGTGCCCGTCAACGCCGGCGTGCCGCTCAGGCTGGTATTGGTGAAGTACTCGTTGAACCAGTTGTTGCCCGGCGTCGGTGGGGGCGGCGCGTTGAGCGAGACGTAGTTCATCTTGGCCACCGCCACGCCGCCGGCCTCATAGTACTGGACGACGATGGTGTGGTTGCCCGCGCCCAGGAAGACATCGGCGGTGATCGTGCGCACCTGGCTATCGTACCAGGCGTCGATGATCAGCACGTTATCGACCCAAACACGCATGCCATCATCGGCCGTGGCCGAGAAGCGGTAGGTGCCCGCGGGCAGGTTGGCGGTCTGGGTCCATTGGGCGGAGAAGTTGTCGGTGAAGACCGTTGTGGCCGGCGAGCCGCCGCCCCAATCGAAATCGATGCTGCCATCCTGGCGAATGAGGACGGGATTGCCGGACAGGTCGCGGTTGTTCCAGTAGCGGCCTTCCCAGGCACCGCCCTGGGCACGGGTGCTGAGCGCGCCACCGGTCAGGGCGGTAACGGCCAGCAGGGCGAGAATTGCGGCCAGATGGACAAGTCGCGGGCGCCGAAAGCGGAACCATCTGTTCATGAGGATGCTCCTGTTGACTGGCAACATGTGCGGAGCCGCCCAAGCTGCCACGACGCAGCGCACAAGGACGCGCTGTCAAT
>ENA-UOWE01003583-UOWE01003583.1-activated-sludge-metagenome-genome-assembly--contig:-NODE-3583-length-15704-cov-12.219950_pt1 | contig 15704 bp, 12 predicted proteins | sample MGYA00249841_ERZ761562 | MGnify/ENA primary metagenome ERZ761562 (study PRJEB28883, sample SAMN05720200) | activated sludge metagenome | isolation source: Anaerobic digester | place: Japan... | reverse complement strand
TGGACGTTCTGCAGGTCGCTGCCGGCCTCGGGTTCGGTGAGCGCCATCGACCCCGTGACCTCGCCGCTGGCGAATCGGGGCAGGTAGTGCGCCTTGATCTCGTCCGAGGCGAACCTCGCGATGGTCTCGGCGATGTCCTGGAGGCCGAAGATGTTCATCAGCGCCGGGTCGGCGCGAGAGACCATCTCGACGATCATCAGCGAGACGGTGACGGGGAAGTTCAAACCCCCGTACGTGCGCGGCAGCGTGATGCCCATGAGGTCGGCCTGACGCAGAAGCTCGAGGGAGGCGGCGATGCCGGGGGCGTAGCAGACCTCGCCGTCGGCGAGGACGCTGCCGGTACGGTCGACGTGCTCGGCGCGCGGGGCGATGGAGTCTGCGGCGAGCTCGCCCACGATCTCGAGCGTGCGCCGGTACGAGTCGATCGCGTCCTCGTAGTCGCGTGGGGCGTAGGCGAAGTCCCGTGCCTGGGCGTAGTCGTCCTCACGCCAGGCGACGACGCGGGTCAGGTCGAGCCGCTCGAGCTGGGCGACGAGGTCCGGGTTGTCGCTGTAGAAACTGGACATCAGGCGCCGCCTTGCGCTGCGCTTGCGGCGCCGACCGCGCCCCTCGTCCGGTAAGCCTTGATGAGCATCGGGATCACCTTGTGGAGGTCGCCGACGATGCCGTAGTGAGCGACCGAGAAGATGGGCGCGTCCGGGTCCCTGTTGATGGCGAGGATGCGCGCCGACTGGTCCATCCCGGCACGGTGCTGTACCGAGCCGGAGATGCCGCAGGCGACGTAGAGCTTGGGGCGGACGGTCACCCCGGTCTGGCCGACCTGGTGCTCGGCGTCGATCCAGCCGGCGTCGACCGCGGCGCGCGACGCGCCGACCACACCGCCGAGCGTCTCGGCGAGCTGCTCGACGAGGGCGAACCCGTCGCGCGAGCCGACGCCGGCGCCGCCCGCGACGACGACGCTCGCGCCCTTGAGGCCGACCGTCTTTTTCTCGCGCAGACGGCGCACGACGCGGACGGCGAAGTCGGACGCCGGGAGGACGATCGCGTCGTCGTCCGCCCGGCGGGAGCTCGCGCCTGTGGCGCCGCGGCGCACGGCCACGTCGACGATCGTGCCACTGCGCCTCTCGTCCGCTTCGGGCATGACCATCACGCCCTCGCGTACGGTCGCCATCTGCGGCAGGTGCGCCGGCGTGACGATCGTCGCGATGATGTTGCCGCCGAAGGCGGGGCGGACCTGGTAGAGCAGGTCCTTCGTCACCACGCCCTTCCTCTCGAGGTCGCCGATGCGCAGGTCGGTGCAGTCGGCGGTGAGGCCGGTGCGAAGGGTGCTGGCGACGCGGGGGGCGAGGTCGCGGCCGGTCGTCGTCGCGCCGTAGAGGACGATCTGCGGGCGATGCCGGCGGATGAGGCCGGCGACGACGGTGGCATACTGCATCGCGAGGTAGTCGGCGAGGTCCTCGTGGAGGGCGACGTAGACGACATCGGCGCCGTGAGCGACGAGGGCGGGCGCGAGCGCCTTGGCGGCGGCGCCCGCCCCGAGCAGCACGGCGCCGACCCGCACACCCAGCCGGTCGGCGAGCTCGCGGGCGCGACCGAGCAGCTCGAGGCTGACCTCGGCGGCGACGCCGTCGTGTTGTTCGACGAAGACCCACACGTCCCCGGCGCCGGGGCCATGCGCGAGCGGCGCGGCCGCCTCGGTCTTGGCGTCAGGCGTGTGCCGCGACGCGCGCTTCCCGGCGCCGTCAGGCAAGGATGTGCTCCTCGATCAGCTCATGGACGAGCTCTGCGATCGCCGTCTCGTCGGCGGCGACCATGCGCGCCTCGCTCTGGGCGAGGACGACGCTCTCGATCTCCTTGACGCGCGTGGGCGAGCCGCGCAGGCCGACGAGCTCGCGCTCGGCGCCGATGGCGGCGTGGTCCCACTGCACGACCTTGGCGCGGCACACCGGCCGGCCGGCGTGGTCGAGCATGCAGACCTGCGCCTCCTCTGCGTCGGGGTCCAGGTAGCTGTCGTCGTACTCAGGGAGGGCCTCGGCGGCGATGTGTTTGTAGACCATGACGAGCTTGACGCTCGGCGGCCGCGGCTCGTTGGCCTCGGCCGTGATCGTCAGCAGGGCGGGCAGGGCGCTGTCGAGGGTCTCGAACCCGTCTTCGACGGAACGGGTCGCGACGACGCGGCCGCGAGCGGTCCCGCTCGCGGCCGTGTCGTCGCGACGTCCTTCGCGCGCCCCGAGGACGACCTCGTCGATCCGGCTCACGCACGTGATCTGCGGCACGCCCAGCTTCTCGGCTGTCTGCGGCCCGACCTGGGCGGTGTCGCCGTCGATCGCCTGGCGGCCGCAGAGCACGAGGTCGAAGGCGCCGACCTTCTTGATCGCCTGCGCCAAGGCGTAGCTGGTGGCCAACGTGTCGGCGCCGGCGAAGGCCTTGTCGGTCAGCAAGATCACCTCGTCGGCGCCGCGGTACAGCGACTCGCGCAGCACGGCGACGGCGGCCGGCGGGCCCATCGTGATGACGGTCACGCGGCCGCCGTGGCGGTCCTTGAGCTTGAGCGCCTCCTCGAGGGCGTTGAGGTCCTCGGGGTTGAACACGGCCGGCAGCGCGGCGCGGTCGATCGTGCCGTCCTCCTTCATCGCGTCGCCCGTCACGTTGGCGGTGTCGGGGACCTGCTTGACGAGGACGATGAGGCGCAGCGGCCGGGGACTGTCTGGCTGGTCGCTCATGAGCCTCGGTACGCTACCAGAAGCGGCGCTGAGCGGCAAAATCGGAAGGATCTGCCTCCACAAAGTCGTCTGGCGTCACAGAAGGTCACGTGTCGCCATCACGGGCGGACCTGACCCACTCATGACAGACGCGCCGCACACTCGTGACAGTCGGCTCGCACGATGGCCGTGCCAGGAGACGGGCTCGGCCGGGTCCGAGTGACGTTCGGAGGTGGGCGATGAGTCGGGGGTACGGCGTAGCAGCAGCTGTGGCCGTGGCGCCGGGACGGTTGCAGATCGCGCCTGTCGGTGCGGCTCCGTCGTGGCGTAGCATGACGACGGCGCGCAGGAGGGCTGTGGGTATGGGCGTCACGGTTCTGCTGGTCGAGGACGAGCACAGCATCGGCGTGCTCGTGCGCACGTACCTGGAGCGGGACGGCCACACCGTCATCTGGGTCCGCAGCGGCGAGGCGGCACTCGCCGAGCTCACGCGCCACCCCATCCGCATGGTCGTCCTCGACATCGGCTTGCCGGGGATCGACGGTTTCGAGGTCCTGCGCACGGTGCGCACGCGCTCAGCCGTACCGGTGATCGTGCTGACAGCACGTGACGAAGAGGCGGACCGTGTCGTAGGCCTCGAGCTCGGAGCCGACGACTACGTGCCCAAGCCGTTCAGCCCGCGAGAGCTCGTCGCCCGCGTGAAGGCCGTGCTGCGCCGCAGCGAAGGCACGGCGCAGCAGAAGGCGGACATGGTGACGCTGGGCGATGTCGTCCTGAGCCGCAGTGCCCGTGAGGCTACGGTCGCCGGCGAGCCGGTCGAGCTCACGCAGAAGGAGTTCGACCTGCTCGCCTGCTTCCTCGAGCACCCCGGGGTCGTGCTCACCCGCGACGTCCTGCTCGAGCGCGTCTGGGGCCTCGAGTTCCCCGAGGGAACGCGCACCGTCGACCAGCACGTGGCGCAGTTGCGAAGCAAACTGGGCCGCGCGGGTCTCTTCGAGACCGTCCGCGGCCTCGGCTACAAGATGGTGCGGCCATGAGGAGATGGATCCATCACCGACTGGAGAGTCTCTGCTCGCTGAAGGGACGCGTGTTCATCGCCATCGTGCTCGTCGCGATCGTGCCCATCGCCGTGGCGATCGGCTGGGCGATGATCCTGGAGCGCACATGGGAGGAGGGCGAGTCTCCGTCGGCCACGAAGAGCGCCGTGTACGAAGCCTGGGGCAACGCGGAACAGGACTACGACGATCTCATCCTGGTCCGGTTCGCCGACATGAAGGAGAAGCTCCGGCCTACGGAGTTCGCGGCGCTCAGTCGCCGGATCGCGCTGCTCATGCAGCGCACCGGCGGCGCGTACGAGACGACCTCGATCCGCCCGCAGAGCATTCGGCCGGATGACGACGTACCGGACTGGGGCTTGCAGCTCAGCGCGGCTGCGCTCAAGCAGCTCGCCGACGTCAAGTACTACTGGGGGATGGCCACCGTCTGGTATGAGGGTCCCGTAGCGGCACCGGGCGGCGATCCCTCCAGCCGCTTCGAGACGACCGGAGAGACCGTCCCTGTCGTCGCTTGGCGATCGTCGCCCCAGCGGATCGAGTGCATCTATGCCTCGCCTTCGTACGGCGAGGCAGGGTGGGGGATCCCGTCTTGGTGGTGGGCGTCGGTCATCGGCGTCGCGTTGAGCGTCGTGATCGGACTTGCGGTGGTCGCCACGCTGGTCGTGACCCGTGGAGTGGCCCGACCGCTGCGGGGGATGGCGGAGGCAAGCGAGGCCGTCGTATCCGCAGGCACAGCCGAGTTGCCCGTGCCGGTCACAGGGCCGCCAGAGCTCAAGCGAGTGGCGGCCGCGTTCAACCGGATGGCGGCGGAGTCGGCGCGGGCTCGCGCCTCCGAACAGGCGTTCTTGCTTTCGGTGAGCCACGAGCTCAAGACACCTCTGACCGCCATTCGTGGATACACCGAAGCGCTCGAGGATGGCGCGCTGCCAAGTGAAGCAGCTGCAGCGACGATCGCCCTGGAGGCCGCGCGTCTGCAGCGGCTGGTACAGGACCTCCTCGACCTTGCACGCTATCAGCGAAGTGAGTTCGCAGTGCGCGACGAGACGGTCGACCTGTCCGAGGTCGCGGGCGAGGTCGCGAACCGCTACGAGAGTGTGGCCCGCGACTATGGACTCGCGCTCGAGGCGGCGGCGCCCCAGCCGGCGCCGGTCAAGGGCGACCGTGACCGGGTCGTCCAGGTCGTCGGCAACCTCGTCGAGAACGCGCTGCGCTGCACTCCCAGAGGGGGCAAGGTCACGGTGAGCGCCGCCGGGAGCGAGCTCCGTGTCAGCGACACGGGCGTGGGTCTCGCGCAGGACGACCTCCCGCGTGCCTTCGAGCGCTTCTACCTGCACCAACGCTGGAGCAGCGACCGGAAGGTAGGCACCGGCCTGGGACTGGCGATCGTCAAGGAGCTTGTCGAGAAGATGGGCGGCGACGTGGGGGTCGAGAGCACGCCGGGTGAAGGCACCACCTTCACGGTGCGGTTTCCTGCCGCCCACTGACGATCGGCTTGGAGGCAGGACGCGGGCGGGTCGGGGTCCCATCCCCGACCCGCCCGCGTCTTCCACTCTTCTCGGTCAGACTTGGGCGGCTGTCCCCGACCCCCGGTCGGCTGCCTCGGGATCGGGCCCCGCCGCCAGGACCTCGGGGGCGACGTGTGCCTCGTACTGGGCGAAGTTCTCGCGGAACATGCGCGCGAGGGTGCGGGCCGACCGGTCGTACCCGTCCTTGTCGGCCCAGCTCGCGCGCGGGTCGAGCACCTCGTCCGCGGCGCCGTCGCAGTGGTTCGGCACGAGCACCTTGAATACGGGATGTGGTGTGAAGCCTGCGGTGGCGAGACGTCCCTTGAGGGCGCATGAGAGCAGCTCCCGCGTCAGGCCGATGCTCATGCGGTGGCCGACGTCGTAGGGACCTCCCGTCCAGCCGGTATTGACGAGCCAGCAGTCCGTCCCGTGCCTGCGCAGGCGCGCCGCGAGCATGTCGGCGTACCGCGCTGGGTGAAGAGGCATGAACGGCCCGCCGAAGCAGGTCGAGAACGTCGGTCGTGGCTCGTCGATGCCCACCTCCGTCCCGGCGACCTTGCTCGTGAATCCTGAGAGGAAGTGGTAGCTCGCCATCTCGGGCGTGAGCTTGGCGATCGGCGGCAACACGCCGAAGGCGTCACAGGTGAGGAAGAAGACGTTGCGGGGGTGGTCGCCGACGCCGCTGAGCACCGCGTTCGGGATGTGGTCGATCGGGTACGTGGCCCGGGTGTTCTCGGTGAGGAAGTCCGAGTCCCAGTCGATGGCGCGCGTCTGCGGGTCGATCACCACGTTCTCCAAGACCGACCCGAACTTGATGGCGCTGAAGATCTGCGGCTCCGTCTGCGCGGAGAGGCGGATGGTCTTCGCGTAGCAGCCGCCCTCGAAGTTGAAGACGCTGTGGTCGCTCCAGCCGTGCTCGTCGTCGCCGATCAGGCGTCGCGACGGGTCGGCCGACAGGGTGGTCTTGCCCGTCCCCGACAGGCCGAAGAACAGAGCTACGTCCCCCGTCTCGCCCATGTTCGCCGAGCAGTGCATGGGCAGGACGTCGCGCCGCGGCATGAGGTAGTTCATGACGGTGAAGACCGCCTTCTTGATCTCACCGCCGTACATGCTGCCGAGGATCAGCACGAGCCTGCGCGTGAAGCTGATGCCGACGAAGACCGAGGTGCGGGTACCGTCGAAGTCGGCGCTCGCGCGCAGGGCCCCGCAGTCGATGACGGTGAAGTCCGGCGTGAAGTCCTCGAGCTCCGTTGGCGTCGGGCGCACGAACAGGGTGTCGGCGAAAAGCGCGTGCCAGGTCGCGTCGGCGATGACACGGATCGGCAGCCGGTAGGTGCGCTCGGCGCCGGCGAACCCGTCGAAGACGTAGACGTCGCGGCCGTGCAGGTAGCCGCGCGCCTTGTCGAGGAGACGATCGAAGAGGGCCGGCGTGCAGGGCAGGTTCACATCGTCCCAGCAGACCTGCTCGGCGCCGGCGTCCTCGACGATGACGCGGTCGTCGGGCGAGCGGCCAGAGGGCTCGCCGGTCTTGACGACCAGCGCCCCGTTCGCCGCCAGGATGCCCTCGCCGCGCGCCAGAGCGCGCGCGACGAGCTCCGCTGGCGGCAGGTTGCGGTGTGCTTCGCCACTACCGGCCAGTCCGAGTTCGGCGAGCTGGCCGCGGATGGCGTCCTCGCCCGTTGGTGCGTTGGTCGTCATAGTGCCTCTCCGAAGGGCGTGCTCCGGCGTCGCGCCCCATCGTGGCCCGGGCGCCCAGTACGGTACCAGAGTCGGGGTGCTCGCTGCAGGAGATACGGTCGGCCGCGCGACTGAGCGGCATCGGGATGACGGCATCGGGAACTCATCATGGCCTTGCGCAAGACGAAGGAGCCGCGTACCATAAACGGGTACTGGCGTACCGGAAGAAGGTTCACAATGCTGGCCGAGATCTTGGGGTCAGAGGCGAGGGCGAGGGTGCTCACGGTCCTGCTGGAAGCGCCGCGGCGGCCCCTGCACCTGCGCGCGCTCATCCGCCGTTGCGGCAGCGGGAGCTCTGGTGTGCAGCGCGCGGTAGCGCAGCTCGAGCACATCGGCATCGTGCGCTCGCAGCTCGATGAGGCCGGACGACGCGCGATCTCGCTCGTCGACTCGCACCCCCTCCTCCGGCCGCTCGAGGCGCTTGTTGCGGCGGCGCAGGCTGCAGAGGCGGCGGCCCCGACGGTCGGCGCCGCAGCGCGATCGGTCGCCGAGCGCGTCCATCCTCGCCTGCGCCGCCGCCTCCCATATCTCGTCGAGGCCTGCCGGCGCGCCGGGGCGGAACGCGCCATGCTGTTCGGCTCGGCGACCGACGTCGAGTCTGCGGACGACCCGAACGACCTCGACGTGGTCGTACGGCTCGGTGGTCCCGTCGAGGGCCGCGCGACGCGCTATTTCACCCTGCGCGTCGCGCTCGAGGAGGCCGCCGGTCTTCCCGTCGACCTCATCGAAGAAGATGCGCTCGCTAACCCGTATCTCCGTGGCGAGGTCGCGCGCACCGGGGTCGTGATCCTTGAGGCCGCGTGACCCGCGCGTGTATCTCTACGACGCGGTCGCCGCGGCCGAGGCCATACGACGCTTCATCGCCGGTCGCACTCTCGACGAGTGCCGTTCCGACCGGATCCTTCGCTCGGCTGTGGAACGCCAGTTCGAGATCCTCGGCGAGGCTCTGGGACGGGCCCTCAAGGCGGACCCGGGTCTGCACGAGCGGCTGCCGGCTCTGCGCGGGGCGATCGATTTCCGCAACGTCATCGCTCACCAGTACGACAGGCTCGCCGACGCTACCGTCTGGGACATCGCCAGCAACGAGCTGCCAGCGTTGTCGGCCGACCTCGCGGCAGAGCTGGCCCGACTCGGGCCTGGTGGAGAGGCCTGAGCCCGTCGTCCCCGTCAGTCGACGAGCACGAGGGCGAAGAAACGGTACTCGCTCTCGGGCGTCCGCGCGACCTGGATCTCCCACCCGGCGTTGCGCACCGTCGTGTAGACGTCGACGCCGCAGGCCTCCATCGCGGGACGCGCCTTCTCTGGCGTCGGGCACTCCTTGCCCTCGGCGCAGGCGCCGCAGGCGTCGCACGGACCGGCGCCCATCGTCCGGGTCTTGTGGAAGCCGGCGAGGAAGAGCTCGCGTTCGAGCGCCTTGGCGGCCTCGTTGAGGCGCCGTGACTCGGCGTCGGACCGGTCGTAACCCACGATCGGTCCGACGTCGAGCATCACGGCGCGCTCGCACCATCTCGTCAGGTCGTCGTCCATGCCCCCCACTCATCGACACCGCCGTGCGTGACAGGCGCTACGCTATCATTGACCGCCGTGAGTGCGCGTTGCGGCGCGCGTCCGTCAACCGCCACCGAGGTCGTCCGTCAATGAGCAGGGTCGCCCGTCCATGAGCGTCATCGTCCGCTTCGCGCCCTCGCCGACGGGCTACCTTCATCTCGGCAGCGCGCGTACAGGTCTCTACAACTACCTCTACGCGCGACGACACGGCGGCACGTTCATCCTGCGCATCGAGGATACCGACCCGTCGCGCAGCACCGACGAGGCGATCGCTCAGATCATCAGCTCGCTCAAGGAGATGGGGATCGAGTGGGACGAGGGGCCGGGCGTGCCGGGGCCCCACGGGCCGTACCGGCAGACCGAGCGCACGGGCATCTACCGCGAGTACGTCGACAGGCTGCTCGCGAGCGGCCATCTCTATCCGTGCTTCTGCACCCCGCAGGAACTCGAGGCCGAGCGCCAGAAGGCGCGGGCAGAGAAGCGCAACTGGGTGTACTCGGGCAAGTGCCGCCGGCTCGGCGCCGACGAAGTCGCGCGCCGCAAGGCGGCCGGCGAGCCCTGGACCCTGCGCTTCAAGGTCCCGCCCGGCACGACCGTCTTCGAAGACATGATCCGCGAGCCGGTGGAGGTCGACAACGACCTCATCGGCGACTTCATCGTCCAGCGCTCGGACGGCAGCATCGTCTACAACCTCGCCGTGGTCGTGGACGACGTCACCATGGAGGTCACCCACGTCATCCGCGGTGACGACCACATCAGCAACACGCCCAAGCAGATCCTCATCTACGAGGCGCTGGGCGCCCCGGTGCCGAAGTTCCTCCACATGCCGCTGCTCTTCGGCACCGACCGCAAGAAGCTCAGCAAGCGGCACGGGGCGACGAAGCTGGAGCAACTGACGGCCCAGGGCTTGCTTGTCGAAGTCGTGCGCAACTACCTCTGCTTCCTCAGCACCGAGTTCGACGAATCCATGATCACGTGGACGCTCGAGGACCTCGTGCGCGATTTCGATGTGGAGAGACTCAGTCCAAGCCCGTCGATCTTCGACCCCGACAAGCTGCGGTGGATGAACGGGCGTTTCATCCGCCAGATGGACGACGACGAGCTCGGCGAGCGGCTCGTCGTCTACCTGACGCGCGTGGGGTTCTACGGGGACCCGGTGGCGGTCGAACAGGTGGCGGCCGAGGGGCCGCAGGCCCTCGCCGCCGCCGTCGAGAGCGCCGAGGCGGCGCATCGGCCGGCGACTGAGCCCACGGCCGAGCAGGCGGAGCTGACGAAAACGCTGGCGCCGCTCGTGCGCGAGAAGCTCGAGGTGCTGGCCGACTTCATCCCCCTGGCGGGCTTCTTCTTCCGGCCGCTCGCCTTCAGCGACGAAGCGCGGGAGCGGCTCGCCGGCACGCCGGGGGCGGCGGCCACGCTGGCGCGGGCCGCCGCCGACCTGCGCGCCGTCGAGCCCTGGACCGTCGCCGCCATCGAGGCGCTCGTCCGCGAGCTGCCGGCCCAGCTCGGGGTGAAGCGCAAGGCCGTCTTCGCCGCGCTGCGCCTCGGCATGAGCGGCCAGACGGTGACGCCGGGGCTCTTCGAGAGCCTCTGGGCGCTGGGCCGCGACGAGGCCGTCGCCCGGCTCGAACAGGCGGCTCGTCTTCTCGACTGACGGGGCTCATTCGGGGGCGAGGCCGCCTTGCGGCCGCTCGCCCCGGGGTCACCGGGCGGGACGCAGGACGAGCCAGACCAGCCAGGCGGTCGCGGCTCCCATCATCCAGCCGCCGATGACGTCCGACGGCCAGTGCACGCCCACGTACACGCGCGAGAACCCCATGGCCGCCGCGGCGGCGACGCCTCCTACGGTGACCGGCCATCGCCAGCGTGTCGGCCACGCGACGAAGACAAGGGCGACGGCGAAGGCGGTGGCCGCCATCGTGTGCCCGCTGGGGAACGAATACCGCGCGTGGGCGACGAGGCCGTCGCCGCCGGGTGGCGTTCGCCGGAAAACCACCTTGAGGACGATGTTCAAGAGAAGGGCGCACGTGGGTGCGAGCATGATCAGGAGCGCCTGTCGCCGGCAGCGGGTCATCGCGAAGAGGGTGCCCGCCGCGAGAGCGATGGGCGCGATGACGTACCAGGAGCCGAGCGTCGTGAACGCGACGAAGAGTGCTTTGCACGCAGGGGTCCGGCGGGAGACGATCCACTCGTAGATCGCCCAGTCCAGATTTCCGCCGGCGCCCAGCGCGACGAGCACGCCGAGCACGGTGAACGCCGCGGCGACGACGGCGAGCGCCGCCGCGTGGAGGGACGACGGCCAGGGGCTGCGGTCGTCGCCCCCGCGTGTCAGCATCCGGCGCAGTGGATGTCGCCCAAGGCTGTCGGCAGCTCGTCGAAGTGCCGCACGATGAGGTCGGCGGTGGACTGCCCGACGTCGCGGTCGTCGACGCCGACGAAATGGATGGCGGCCATGCCCGCGGCCTGCGCGCCGGCGATGTCGGTGCGCTGCATGTCGCCGACGTGCGCGGCCTCGCCGGCGCGCGCACCGAGGTGCGCTAGCGTATGGGTGAAGACGCGGACGTCGGGCTTGCTCATCCCGTGTTCGTTCGAGAAGAAGAGGTACGAGAAGGCGTCCAGCATGCCGTGACGCTTGAGCAGTCCCCGCAAGACGTCACCGGGCGAATAGCCTGTGTCAGAGATCACGGCGAGCTTGTAGCGCTCAGCCATGGCCATGAGTGCGTCCACGACCCCGGGGACGGGCTCGGGAGGGACCTCGAGGATGAGGCGCTCGAAGGAGTCGACGGTGCGCGCGAAGGCGTCGTCGGGGAGGCGCACGCCGAGGGCGGCGAGCGTCGCCTCGAGGACCTCGCTCGCCAGCGGCGTGCGCCGCTCGTCATGCCACACGCGGTCGAAGTAGTCGTAGCCGGCGGAGAGGGCGTCGGCGACGGCGGCTTCGGTGAGGTCCCGCGGCGGCGGGATGCGACCTGTCGCAGGCCTGCCGGACTTGACGAGCTCCGCATGCAGGCGCTCGGCGCGCTGCCGCTCGCGTTCGCGCTCACGATGGTCGGCGAAGAGAGTGTTCCAGAAGTCCAGCGTGACGGCCTGTAGCATGGTCCAAGGGTAGCAGAGGACGCGGCCGGCCGTGGCGCCGTCGGCCGCCGCGGCGGTACGCTTGCGGTTGTGGTGCGGAAGGGATCCAGGGGAGCGGTCGTCGGGGCGGTGATCGCCGACGTCGCGGTGGCAGGGATCGTGCTCATGGTCGGCATGGACGCGCGGCGGCCCGCGGACGAGGTGCGTGAGGCGGGACGGCTGCTTGCGAAGGGGGACGCCGCGGCCGCCGCGCAGCGGTTGCGCGGCGTCCTGGCTGAGGGTCCCTGGTCGACGGCGCGCGAGGCCGACGTCCGCCACCTGCTCGGTCGCGCCCTTGTCGCCGCCGGCGACCGCAAGGGCGCCGTCGACGAATGGCTCGCCGTCTTGCGTCTCGACGCCGCGGCTCCGCCGGAGCCGCTGATGGGCCCCGACGAGTTCGAGGCAGCCGCCGAGGCGGCCCTGGCCGAGCTGCCGCAAGACTTGCTCGACAGGCTCGGGAACGTCGCCGTCCTCGTCGCCGACCAGCCGTCGCCCGAGATGGTCGCCGGAGGCCTCGATCCTCGTGTGCTCGGCCTGTACCACGGCGTGCCGCTGGCCAAGCGGTCGGTCAGCTTCGGCGCGCCGTATGCCGACACCATCCATCTCTTCCGCCTCAACCTCGAGCGCGTCTGCGCGTCGCGCGCCGAGCTCGCCGCCCGCATCCGTCTCGTCGTCCTTCACGAGACGGCGCACTTCTTCGGCTACTCGGAGGCGCAGTTGCGCGCCATGGGGTTGGCCTAGCGGTACGGTGACGGTGCGCCGCGGCTCTCCGCCAGCGTACAGTGCGGTGCGGGTCGAAGGTGACACGGATGCGGGGAGCGTGTCCGACGGCGCGCCGTGGGAGCGGCGTCAGAGGGCGCGACGCGGGAGCGGCGTCAGAAGGCGTCGTGACGGCACATCGGCATCAGATGCCGCCATGGGCGAGCCCCGTCAGACGGCGCGGAGCTCGAGGAAGTTGGCGAGCAGGGCGAGACCCGCCCGGCTGAGCATGCTCTCGGGGTGGAACTGCACGCCCCAGGCGGGGAGGGCGGTGTGGGCGACGGCCATGACGACGGTGTCGTCGGGGCCGTCGCCCACACCGCCCTCCCTTCCCCCTCCTCCGCCTGCGTCCGTCGTCGCTCCTCTGCCAGTGTCCCTCGTCCCTCCGCCCGCGGCCCATGCTGTTGCTCCGCTTGCGACCCGCCCCGGGCTCTTCCGCGTCCACGCCTCGCAGGTCAGCGTCGGCGGCAGGTCGCGTACGCAGAGCGAGTGGTACCGGGTGAAGGTCTCGGGGCTGGCGATGCCGGTGAAGATGCCCCGTCCCGTGTGCTCCACGAGGTGTGCCTCACCGTGCACGGGCCGAGGGGCGCGCACAAGGGTCGCGCCGAGGGCGACACCCAGCGCCTGGTGGCCGAGGCAGACGCCGAGGAAGGGCAGGCGCCGTTCCAGGGCGGCTCGGACCCAGTCCAGGATCAGGCCCGAGGTGGTGGGGTCGCCCGGGCCGGGACCGATGATGATGTGAGTGGCCCGGGCGACGGCCGGGTGCGACACTGCCCTCGCGCGTGAGGCGCCGGATGCGTCCGCGTCGCGGACGAGCGGCGCCTCGTCGTGGTCGACGACGTCGACCTCGGCTCCGAGGCAACGCAGGTAGTCGATGATGTTGAAGCTGTAAGAGTCGTGGCATTCGACGAACAGGACGCGGGCGTCGTAGCGTCGTCCCGGTCGCGGCGGCAACCAACTGTAGTCGCGGCGCGGGGCGGCCGCGGGCTGCCCGCGCCGCCCCCTCCCCAGCAAATGGAGCAGCGCCTCGACCTTGTTGCGTGTCTCCATGTATTCGCTGGGCGGGTCGCTGCCTATGACGATCCCGCCGCCGCCTGAGATGTAGCCGGTGTCGCCGGCGAGCGTCAGGCTGCGGATGAGGATGTTGAAGTCGGCGCCGAGCCCCGAGACGAAGCCCAGCGATCCCGTGTAGGCGCCGCGCGCCACCGGCTCCAGGCGGGCGATCTCGCGCATGACGCTCTCCTTCGGGGCGCCGGTGATGGTGCCGCCGGGGAAGATCGCCCGGACCACGTCGCCGATCGGCGCCCGTGACCGCCCCTGGACCTCGCTCACGAGGTGCATCACATGGCTGTAGCGCTCCACGGTGAACGCCTCGGTGACCTCGACCGTGCCCGGCTCGCTCACGCGGGCGATGTCGTTGCGCAGCAGGTCCACGAGCATCACGTGCTCGGCCTGTTCCTTGCGGTCGGTGCGCAGGTCCTCCTCGAGCGCCTCGTCCGAGGCGGCGTCCGCGCTGCGCGGTCGCGTCCCTGCGATCGGCCGCGCCCTGATCGTCCCGTCGGCGTAGTCGAACAGTCGCTCGGGGCTGCCGGAGACGACCGCCCAGCGGCCGTGGCGTCCGCCCGTGGCCCCGGCCGCGGCCCTTCCTTCCTCACCTCCCTCGAGGATCGCGAAGAAGGGGCTGGGGTTCGTCCTCCGCAGGGCGGCGTAGAACGTCAACGGATCGAACCCGCGGGCATCGAAGTGGAAGCGGTGCGACAGGTTGACCTGGTAGACCCAACCGGCGCGGATGCGCTCCTGTACCTCCTCGACGCCGGCGATGAAGGCGTCGACCGGGTAGTCGCTCACAAGGTCGACGGGCGGCGGCGTCGCGTCGGCGACGGGCTCGGGCTCCAGGCCATCACTCGCGCTTCCGGGGGGCGGCGCCTCGCGGAGACGGCCGTCCTCCCAGAGGTAGCCTGAGGGGTAGAGGCTGAAGGAGGCATCGGGCAACCCCGGCATCGACTCGCCGGCGGGCGACCCGAGATGACGCGCGAACTCGTAGCTGAAGAACCCGATCCAGGCGGGGAAGAAGGCGTCGCCGGTCTCGGTCGCGAGGAGGTCGAGAAGGTCTGAGGCGCCGCCGACCTGCTCGCCGTCGTCGTAGAGCGCGCCGTCCCAGACCTCCAGACGGCGCGCCGGGGCGACGCCGAGCACGGTGCGGCGCCCGAAGTGCGTGCGCGGGCCCAGCGACTCGAGCAACGCGGGTCGGAACCCCCGGCGTCGGGCGGCGTTGTAGAGCGCGATGGCTTGGTTCTCGTCCGGGTGCATCGTCCCAGACTACCGCGAACGGGACGGCCTGTGTCCGCGAGCGGTTCCGCCGGCGTCAGGGCGACGCGGGGCCGTGGAGCACCTTCTCGAAGGCCACCCAACCACCGGCGTCGTGCATACCGACGCGCTCGTAGAGGCGCCAGGCCGATGGTGTCGTGCGCGAGCTTACCGAGAGGCCCACCCGGACGACGCCGCGGGCGCGAAGCTCGGCGAAGGCGTGGCGCAGCAGCGCCTCGCCCAGGCCGCGCCCGCGGCAGGCGGGGTCGACGCCGAGACTCGTCACCCACGCCTGGTCCGTGTACCGGCGACAGAGGCACATCCCCGCGAGCCTGTCACCGTCCTCAGCGAGGAACCAGAGCGACGGGTCGAAGTCGGGCTCATGGAGCAGGTCGGCCCAGCGCTCGAAGGTGACGGGCTCATACGTCTTGTAGCCCGACCAGGCCAGGTTCTGCAGGGCGTGGCAGGCGGGCGCGTCGCGACCGACGTCGAAGGTCCGGACGGTGATCCCTTGCGGCCAGCGCGGCGTACCAGGCGCGTCGCCGAGCTCTCTCTCCATCTCGGCGTAGTGGTGGCCACGCGTGTATCCTGCGGCCTCGAGCAAACGGTGGGCGGTGCCGTTCCTGCGGCGCGGCGCCTGCCACACCTTGACGTCGCCGCTGCCCCGTTCTTCGGCCTGTTCGACGGCCCGGCGCTCGGCCGACTCGCGGAGCACCGTACCGATGCCGCGCCCCGTGCACGCGGGGTGGACCTTCACGTCGATGAACGTCTCGAACGTGTGGGCGTACCCGATGACATGCTCCTCCCGGGCCCCGATCGCCGGCTCCACCGCCACGCGAGCGTCCTGCTCGAGGACGAACCCGGTCGCATCCCAGTCTGCGAGCACATCGGCGTCGTCGGTGTCCGGGCGCCCGAACTCCTCTTCGTCGCAGGCCTGACAGAGGGCGACGACGGCGGCGAGGTCGTCGCGCCGCGCCGGGCGG
>ENA-UOWE01003565-UOWE01003565.1-activated-sludge-metagenome-genome-assembly--contig:-NODE-3565-length-15772-cov-4.133995_pt1 | contig 15772 bp, 8 predicted proteins | sample MGYA00249841_ERZ761562 | MGnify/ENA primary metagenome ERZ761562 (study PRJEB28883, sample SAMN05720200) | activated sludge metagenome | isolation source: Anaerobic digester | place: Japan... | reverse complement strand
AAGGAAAGCCTTGGATGTGTTGGACATGGATATAGAAGAATATGTACAAGTAGCAGGCCTTCCGGTTGGTCATATGCAATTTATTGAAATTGCAAGAGAAATCGATAAAACAGGATTAAAAATCCTTGTTTTTGATGAGCCCACTGCGGTATTAGCGGAAACAGAAGCTGCAAATCTTTTGAAAGCAATGAAAAAGCTTGCCCAGAAGGGAATCGGCATATTATTTATAAGCCACAGACTTGATGAAATTATTGAAGTAGCGGATGTAGTAACCATTCTGCGAGACGGAGAGCATGTAGTTACAAAAAATACAGAAGATACAAACAAATATGAAATAGCACAGTTGATGGTCGGAAGAAGTATCACTATTGAAAGAGAAGAATCTACGAACAGAAATATTGTTGATGAAACAATATTAGATATAAAAAATTTACATGTTGCAATGCCCGGTGAAAGAGTAAAAGGCGTTGACTTAAAAGTAAAAAAAGGTGAAATAGTAGGAATAGGCGGACTTGCAGGTCAAGGGAAATTAGGTATTGCCAACGGCATAATGGGAATATTTCCAGCTGAAGGAGAGGTTGAATTCAAGGGCAAAAAATCAGCTCTGAATAACCCCAAATCTGCAATTAAATCCGGCATTGCTTTTGTAAGCGAAGACAGGAAAGGCGTCGGCCTTTTATTGGATGAATCAATAGAATCCAATATTGCATTTTCCGCCATGCAGATAAACGATGAATTTTTAGTAAATTATGGTCCCATTAAACTCAAAGATTCTGCTAAAATAAGAGAGCATGCCAATAAGATGATAAAAGATTTGGATATTAGATGCACCTCCTCCTTGCAGAGGGTAGGAAGCCTAAGCGGCGGGAACCAGCAAAAGGTTTGTGTTGCAAGGGCATTGACAATGAAACCGGAGCTGCTTTTAGTTTCCGAGCCTACGAGAGGAATCGACATAGGGGCTAAAAAATTAGTGCTTGACTTACTCAAGCAATTAAATAATGAAGGCATGACAATAATAATGACTTCCTCCGAATTAGCCGAGTTGAGAAGCATATGTGACAGAATTTTAATAATATGTGAGGGGAAAGTTGAAGGAGTACTTCCTCCCGATGCACCGGATGCTGAATTTGGTTTGATGATGTCAGGCAGCCGAAATGGAAAATCAGAAGGGAGTGAAGCATAATGGTAGAAGTAAAAAAGAAAAAAGCCACTTTCAATGATATTGTTAATAAAATAGGATTTCCTACAATTTTTATAGGCGGTTTTTGGATACTCTTGCTTATTGCCGGAGGAGCTTTGGGAATATCCATTATTACTTTATTAAGCGACACGATAAAACGTGCGGGTATGAACGGTATACTGGTATTGGCAATGGTTCCTTCAATACAATCAGGAACAGGTCCAAACTTTGCATTGCCGGTAGGTATTGTATGCGGCTTATTTGCCATAGTCTGCTCCATAGAATTTGGATTTACAGGTTGGGCATGGTTATTTGTAGCAATTGCTTTTGCAATACCATTGGCGACAGTTGTAGGATACTTGTACGGAAGACTTCTAAATGCTGTTAAAGGTTCAGAAATGACAATCGCCACTTACACAGGATTTTCGATTGTTGCAGCAATGTGCCTTGCATGGCTCATGATACCGTTTCAAAGCCCCAATATGGGATGGTTTATAGGAAAGGGTTTAAGAGAAACAATACAGTTAGATGCAATCGGTGGAGCACATATATTAAGTAATTTCTTAAGGTTCTCATTATTTGGAGAAAATGGGCTTATCACCATAAACGGTGAAACCGGAATAATAATCCCAACGGGAATGCTTTTAATGTTTTTCATATGTTGTACTATAGTATGGCTGTATTTTAGGTCAAAATCCGGAATTGCCATATCGGCAGGTGGAATAAATCCAAAATTTGCCCAATCTTCAGGTATAAATATTGACAGATGCAGAATAAAAGCAAATGTTTTATCTACAATTTTGGGAGCCATCGGTATTATTGTTTATTCCCAGGGTTACGGCTATGCACAGCTCTATACGGCACCGCTTATGATGGCATTTGCCGCGGTTGCTGCCGTATTAATAGGCGGGGCTTCTGCTTCAAGAGCAAAGGTATCTAACGTAATAATAGGCGTATTAATATACCAGGGTCTTTTTACCACCGCGCTTCCCGTGGCAAACCAACTGTTTGAAGGAACGGATTTATCCGAAATACTTCGTATGGTTATCCAAAACGGAATAATTCTTTATGCGCTGACAAAGGTTAAAGGAGGCGATAATTAATGAATAATGAAAATACTTCCGAAAGATTAAATAATTCTAAAGTATCAACATGGCTTGCAGATAATGTTGTTTCATTAATATTCGTTGCCTTCACAATATTTGGATTTTTAGTATCAGACGGTGTAACAATGAACTTTTTCCTGACGGAATTATCAAGCCGTTTCTTCAGGAATGCATTTCTTGTTTTATCTTTGATAATACCGGTAGTGGCAGGTCTCGGGCTAAACTTTGGTATAGTTGTCGGTGCAATGGCAGGACAAATAGCACTTGCAATCGTATTATATTTTGGATGGGGCGGTGTTAACGGACTTTTGTTAACAATGCTTATTGCACTCCCAATAGCAACCTTGTTCGGATATTTAACAGGTTTGCTCTATAACAAAACAAGAGGACAGGAGATGATTGCCAGCCTGATGGTAGGTTATTTCGCAAACGGTATATATCAATTTTTATTCTTGTTTGTTGTAGGTGTAATAATAAAAGTTCCCAATACTCATCCCATGATTAAACCTGACGGCGTAGGTGTGAGAATGACAGTAGACATGGGGGCATATGACAAGGGCGGACTTAAATACGCATTGGACAAAATTTGGGAAATTCCGTTCATGTGGGCTATATTGGCAGTATTTGCATGTATTCTTCTCCTGCAGATATGGAAAATCGTAAGAAACAAAAAGAATCCCACCTTGTACAGATATAACATGACCATGACAGCAATAAACATTATTCTGAGCTTGGTTATGATTGCAATAAGCGTTCATGCAATTACAACAAACTCAAGTTTAATGATTGTTAGAAAGGTTCCGGTAATAACGGGATTATTGATAGTAGCTTTATGTATATTCAATGAATTGATTTTGAAAACAAAACTGGGACAGGATTTCAGAAGTGTCGGCCAAAGCCAGCACATTGCTGAGGTATCAGGCATTAATGTTGATAAAACCAGAATTATTGCAACAATAATGTCAACTGTATTTGCTGCATGGGGACAAATAATGTACCTGCAGAATATGGGTACCCTAAACACATACGGTGCCCACATGCAAATAGGATTGTTTTCTGTAGCGGCACTTTTGGTTGGAGGAGCTTCAACTCAAAAGGCAGGAGTGAAACATGCAATTTTTGGTACACTATTGTTTAACTCAATGTTTATAATGTCTCCTGAAATAGGATTGTCACTGTTTGGCAATGCCCTTTTGGGAGAATACTTCAGAACCTTCATGGTATACGGTGTTATAGGCTTAGCATTGGGACTCCACGTTTGGAGAACAAACAAAAAAGGCAAAATAACTCTAAACTAATTAAAATATAAAAATAATAAAAATACACGCTCACGGTTTCGGACACGAATAATTCTAAAGCTCATTACGGCTAAAAATCCTACAGCTTGCAAACTCACTTCGTTCAAACAATGCAAGCTGTTAAACGGATTTTTAACCTGCATTCGCTAAGAATTATAGTCGTGTCCTGCAAATGTTCGCTTTGTATCTTTATTATTTACCATTTATTAGAGGTATGGGGACACGTTAGTATGAGATTCTTCCTGATTGTTCGGTATGACGCTTTGTCATCCTGAGCGCAGCGAAGGATCTCTTTTTTTCTTCTTGAATTCTGACAAAGGGACGGGGGTACTGTCACATTTTTTCTTCTTGAATTATGAAACTCACAGTAGTATAATCAGTTCAGGAAAATACGGAGGAAAATATTGCGCATGAAGGAAAATATAAACGAAAAAACTTTAATACTTTCCATAGAAACATCCTGTGATGAAACTGCTGCTTCTGTTGTTGAAAACGGGAGAAATGTTTTATCCAATATAATATCATCTCAAATAGAAACTCATAAGGAGTTTGGAGGTGTTGTACCTGAGGTTGCTTCAAGGAAACATATTGAAAATATAAATGATGTAGTATCAAAGGCCATGAGTGAAGCCAATGCAGAGCCAAAGGACATAGATGCAATTGCTGTAACATACGGTCCCGGTTTAGTGGGAGCATTGTTGGTGGGTATTAATTTTGCAAAAGGACTTTCCTATGCATGGGAAAAACCCTTGATTGGCGTAAATCATATCGAAGGACATATTAATGCAAACTATATTGAAAATAAAGAGCTTCAACCGCCATTTCTCTGTCTTGTGGTCTCGGGCGGTCATACTCACCTGATTCATGTTAAGGATTACGGTGTATATAAAATTTTAGGAATGACCAGAGATGATGCTGCCGGAGAAGCTTTTGACAAGGTGGCAAGAGCAATCGGATTGGGATATCCGGGAGGACCTTTGATTGACATGGCAGCCAAAAAAGGAAAGAGGGATGCAATCAAGTTTCCCAGAGCGATAATTGATGATGAAACACTGGATTTTAGTTTCAGCGGGTTAAAATCAGCGGTTTTGAATTATTTACATAATTCAAAGCAAAAGAATGAAACTGTCAATACCGAAGATATTGCAGCAAGTTTTCAGGAGGCAGTGGTTGACGTGTTGGTTATGAAAACAATGAAGGCTGCAAAACAGGAAAATATAAGCACTATTGCATTAGCCGGCGGAGTTGCGTCAAACAGCCGTTTAAGGGAAAGATTTAAGGAAGAATGTTTAATGCATAACTATATATTTATGAGACCTTCTCCGATTTTATGCACAGATAATGCAGCCATGATTGGCTGCGCCGGATATTATAAATATTTAAACAAAAGATTTGCAGATTCATCCTTAAATGCAATTCCAAATTTAGAACTTGCAAATTAATTAACAGCCTATAAAAACAAGGTATCAACAACTGTGGATAAAGTTGTTGATACAAGTAATACAGTAAAAAGTTATGCACATACTACAAACATATGGTGGATAACTTTTTTTAGTTATCCATTAATTCTTCCCATAGAAGGTAAAGCTCTTGCAACTCTTTTTTTCGAATGTTTAATTTTTCATTCAGATTTATAATTAAAAAATTGTCATTATATGTCGAAGGTTCGCATAATTTGATTTCTAATTCATGAATTTCATTTTCATGCATATCAATTTGCTCTTCAAGTTCTTTGATGGTTTTTTCCCGCTGTTGCCTGTCCCTGATAATTTCCCTTTCCTTTTTCTTTTCCGCATTTATTTGTGTCTTAGTCTTTGTAATAGTATCAATATCATCTGTTTCATCAAGCTCTGCTTTTTTTTCCAGATAGTAGTCATAGTTGCCAAGGTATTCAAATGCTCCGTCTTCCGATAAATCGTATATCTTATTTACAACCTTGTTTAAGAAATATCTGTCATGAGAAACAACCAATATGGTTCCTTCATAGTTAATAAGTGAATCTTCTAATACTTCCTTCGAATCAATATCCAAATGATTTGTAGGTTCATCCAACAACAAAAAATTTGCATTAGAAGTCATAAGTTTTAAAAGTGACAGCCTTCCTTTTTCACCGCCGCTCAAATCTTCGATGAGCTTATAAATATCATCTCCGTAAAACAAAAATTGTGCAAGATATTTTCGGATTGTATAATAATTTAAGTTAGGGACTTCATCCCATATTTCATCGATTACAGTATTCTCATTATTTAAGTTTGTTTGCTCCTGGTCGTAATATCCGATATTGACATAATGACCATATTCTATCTCCCCGCTGTAATCCTTTATTATTTTGGCAATAATTTTTAAGAGAGTTGATTTGCCTATACCGTTAGGACCTATAATTCCAACTTTTTCTCCCTTATATATTTTCAAATTAACATTTTTGAAAACTTGTTGATCGTCAAAAGATACAGCTACATTATTAACACTTAACACATCCCTGCCGCTATTGATTCTCGGTGTAAATTTTAATTTGAATTTTTGGCTTCCAACAGACGGCTTATCCATTTTTTTGATTTTATCCAAAGCCTTTTGCCTGCTAAATGCCTGTCTGATATTTCGCTTACTTCCGTATGCATGGAGGCGCCGAATCATTTCTTCCTGTCTTTCAATTTCCCTTTCATATTCATCATATTGTTTCATTGCTTGTTCAAGCTCAATTTTTCTTTTTTTCACAAATTCCGTATAATTTCCGTTAAACGATTTTAAGTATTTGTTTTCCATAAGGAAAATTCTGTTTACCGTGTTGTCAAGGAAGTATCTGTCGTGAGAAATAATTATTACCGCACCTTTAAAATTCTTTATATATTTTTCAAGCCAAGATATTGCTTCAATATCTAAATGATTGGTAGGTTCATCCAGCAAAAGAATATCTGCTTTTTTGAGCAAAAGCTGTGCAAGCATAACTCTGCTTTTTTGACCGCCGCTTAAAATGTTTATAGGTTTATCAAATTCATCTTCTGAAAATCCAAGACCTTTTAAAACTCCTTTAATTATGCTTCTAAAACTGTAACCGTCAGCTTCAACAAACTGCTCGCTCAATTCTGAATATGTGTTCATTAGTGCTTCAAGTTCCGCAGAGCCTTTTTCTCCCGAAATACTGCTAATTTTATCCGATAGCTCATGGAGTTTTTCTTCCATCTTGATAACATCATTAAAAATTAAAAGCATTTCATCCATAATGCTCATATTGCTTTCAATAATTGTGTTTTGCTTAAGATAGCCAAGTTTCTTACCCTTAGCAACATATATTTCGCCGGAATCGGGCTCCAGATTTTCTGTCAATATATTAAACAAGGTTGTTTTACCTGCTCCGTTAAGACCGATTAATCCAACCTTTTCATTATCATTAACGGTAAAAGAAATGTTTTCAATTATATTTTCCACCATATAAGCTTTTGAAACATTGTTGCATGATAGAACAATCATAACCGTATCCTTTCAAGTGCTCAAGTTTATGAATGATTAGTTTTCATTATATCATAAGTACAAGCCGCAAAATCGGCTTGCTTCACACCGATATTATATCATAAAAAATTAATATTTTGGTATCTTTTTTTAGAGTATAAAATATGATACAATATAACGAAAAAGATAACCCCTCTTTTTAGACGGCGGATATTGATTAAATTTTTTTGTTTGGAGGAAGAATGGGTAAACTATTTGGCACAGATGGAGTAAGAGGTATTGCAAATAAAGATTTGTCCCCTGAATTAGCATATAAATTAGGGCGAGTAGGAGGATATTTTTTAACTAATGGAATAAAAAGACCAAAGATGGTTGTTGGCTTGGATACGAGAATATCCGGAGATATGTTGGAAGGTGCACTGTCTTCAGGATTAAATTCAGCCGGGATAGATGTTTTATATTTGGGAATACTGCCCACACCTGCGGTCGCATGCATGATTAAAATACTCGATGCTGACGGGGGAGTGATGATAACTGCATCTCACAATCCTATTGAATACAACGGAATAAAGTTTTTTGACAAGGATGGACTTAAATTAACGGATGAAACAGAAAACTTAATTGAAGAATATATAAATAATAATTTGGATATAGACTACATACCGATTTCCGGAGACTTAGGAAGAAAAATACGTGTTGAAGCCCCATTAAGAAAATATTTGGATTACTTAAAGAGTACAATTAATGTGGAGCTAAATGGGCTTAAAATTGCAGTCGATTGCGGAAACGGCGCTGTTTATAAAGCCGCACCTCAGCTTCTTCACGAGCTTGGAGCACAAGTTTATGTTATTCACAATGAGCCTAACGGTATAAACATTAATGTAGACTGCGGCTCTACAAACCCGGAAGAAATCCAAAAGCTTGTTTTAGAAACAGGAGCTGACGTGGGACTTTCTTTCGACGGGGATGCCGATAGACTGATTGCAGCGGATGAAAACGGAAATATTGTTGACGGCGACCATGTTTTGGCAATATGCGGCACTTGCTTGAAAGAAAAAGGAAAGCTCAGAAACAACACCATAGTCGGAACAGTTATGACAAACTTAGGTCTTGATATATGCCTTAAGGATAAGGGTATTAATATTATAAAGACCAGCGTAGGCGACAGATATGTTTTGGAGGAAATGTTAAAGAGCGGTTATTCATTGGGAGGAGAGCAGTCAGGACACATAATATTTTTGGACTTCAACACCACAGGCGACGGACTTTTGACAGCCATTCAGCTGTTAAGTGTAGTAAAACAAAAAAATGCAAAGCTTTCAGAGCTTTCCGCGATGATGAAAAGTATGCCTCAGGTCTTGGTGAATGCTCATGTTTCAGCATCAAAAAAGAAAGATTATTTAACTGATGATGTAATCGTAAATAAAATTAAAGAAATCGAAGAACATTTTAGCGGTAAGGGAAGGGTTCTAATAAGACCATCGGGAACAGAGCCCCTTGTAAGGGTTATGATTGAAGGAGAAAACCAGGAAGAAATAAACTTCCATGCCGCTGAATTAGCAAAACTGATAGAAGAGCGACTTCAATAAAAAGTTTCTGTTTCAGACGTTTCCTTGGACGGTTCTTTTTGCTATCAGAGTATTTCTCAATCTATATAAGGTCCGTCTCTATGTTACCAGATGAATTTTCTTGTTTTCATTGAAATTTTTTCCAATATGCTATATAATTTAGCTAAAATAAGATAATTCGACTAAGGATACGGGTATTATGAGTCAAATAACATTTATTGATGCGGAAGTAGTGCCGGAAACAGGAAAAATCATTGACTTTGGTGCTATAAGACCAAACGGAGAATACATCCATAGCGCTTCTCTTGATATCATCAGAGGATTTCTTTTCGAAAACGACTTTTTATGCGGACATAATATTATTGCACATGATTTAAAATATTTAAATAAATATTTAGGGCAGATTAAATGTGTCGGTGTTATAGATACCTTGCATTTATCTGCTCTTTTATTTCCTCAAAGACCCTATCATTCATTGTTAAAGGACGATAAGCTGTTAACAGACGAGCTAAACAATCCTGTAAATGATTCTAAGAAGGCAATGGATTTATTCTTCGATGAAATAGGAGCTTTTAAATTACTGCCAGAGGAAATGAAAAAGATATTATATTTATTATTGAATCATAAAAAGGAGTTTAAAGATTTCTTTCAATATATCGATTACAAAAGTGAAGGTACAAATTTAGAAGCTGAAACAGAGATAAGGAATTTTTTCAATGGCAGATTATGCGATAATGCAGATTTTAAACACCTTATAGCTAATCATCCGATTGAGCTTGCTTATTGCCTTTCTCTTATAAATGCAGATGATGAGTATTCCATAACGCCTCCTTGGGTACTTATGACATATCCATATGTAGATAGTATCATGAATCAACTTCGGGGCACAAAGTGTCTTTTTGGTTGTGAGTATTGCAATGAAATGATGGATGCAGTAAAAGGCTTAAAAAGGTTTTTTGGTTATAACGCATACAGAAGTTTCGATGGTGTTCCCTTGCAGGAACAAGCAGTAAAAAGCGCAGTAAACGGAGATTCTCTTTTAGCAGTTTTCCCCACGGGCGGAGGCAAATCTATTACATTCCAAGTTCCTGCACTTATGGCTGGAAGGAATACAAAATCTCTTAGTGTTGTAATTTCACCACTACAATCTCTTATGAAAGACCAGGTTGATAATTTAGAGAAAATCAATATTACTGATGCTGTAACTATCAACGGGCTTTTAGACCCATTAGAAAGAGCAGATGCCATTAAAAGAGTTGAAAACGGCGATGTTCATATATTATATATTGCGCCTGAATCTCTTAGGTCGAAAACCATTGAAAAACTTTTACTTGGCCGTAAGATTGCAAGATTCATAATTGATGAAGCCCATTGTTTTTCTGCCTGGGGGCATGATTTTAGAGTTGATTATATGTATATTGCTGATTTTATTAAACAGCTGTGTGAAAAGAAAAACCTTGACTACATAATACCGGTTTCATGCTTTACAGCTACAGCAAAACGAAATGTTATAGAAGATATTAAGAAATATTTCAGAGAAAAACTCAATTTGGAATTAAAGCTTTATACTGCGAATTCAGGGAGGGAAAACCTCACCTACAAAGTAATACCTAATGATAGATCCGAGAAATACGAAACACTGAGAAACCTTATTGAATACAACAATTCTCCTACCATCATCTATGTTTCAACCACTAAAAAAGCCGAAGAACTTGCAGAAAGACTTACCAAAGACGGATATAAAGCCATGGCTTACCATGGGCGAATGGATAAAAAAATAAAAAGTCAAAACCAGAATGAATTCATTCGTGGTAATGTTGACATTATGGTTGCAACTTCAGCATTTGGTATGGGTGTAGATAAAAAAGATGTGGGAATGGTTGTACATTTCGATATTTCCGATTCACTGGAAAATTACGTTCAGGAAGCTGGACGAGCCGGCAGAGACCAAAACATAAAAGCCAATTGTTATGTTTTATTTAATAATGAGGATTTAGACAGGCATTTCATGCAACTGAATCGAACAAAAATCAGCATACAAGAAATACAGCAAATCTGGATGGCAATAAAGAATATAACCAAGATGAGATCAAAGATATCAAGTTCAGCACTGGAAATTGCCAAGAAAGCCGGCTGGGATGAAGGTATTAATGACCTTGAAACAAGAGTCAGAACGGCAATTTTAGCTTTGGAAAACGCAGGTTATATTAAGCGAGGGCAAAACACACCCAGAGTATATGCAAACAGTATATTGGTAAGAAACATGAAGGATGCATCAGAAAAAATTCAAGCTTCCAAGTTGTTTAATGATAATGAAAAACAGCAGGCTATAAGAATAATGAGCAAACTTATATCAGCAAGAAGCCGAAAAAGGGCAAGCAGTGAAGATGCAGAATCCAGGGTTGATTACATTTCAGATCATTTGGGAATTGAGAAGGAACAGGTTATACATATTATTCAACTATTAAGACAAGCGGGCATATTATCCGATAATAAAGATTTGACTGTTTTTATGGAAGAGAGCAGTTTAGGAAACAAATCCATGGAAAAACTTTACGAATTTGTTGAATTGGAGCGTTTTTTGCTTTCGCATATTTCAAACACAACCGTAAATATAAAAGATTTAAATGAGCTTGCTTTGGACGCCGGTGTAAAAAGTTCTAATCCTGATAAGATAAAAACAGTCTTTAATTTTTGGTCGATAAAGGGTCTTGTAAAGCGATATGCAAAAGGTACTTATTATCTTAAGATCATTCTTTTAAAAGATAAAGATGAGGCCTTGAAGGAGTTAGAAGAAAGGTGGTCTATTGCAGAATTTATCCTAATATACCTTCAAAAAATAAATGTAAATAATGAAAATGCCTTGGAATTTTCTGTCCTTGAAATTATGGGAGAATATAATTTTAGCATGCAGCTTTTTAATAAAAAAGCCACCCAATCGCAGATAGAGGATTCACTTTTCTTCTTATCAAAAATAGGAATTCTAAAAATCGAAGGGGGCTTTCTTGTTATATACAATGCAATCAGTATAGAGAGATTAATCAAGGATAACAGGATTAGATACAAGGCTGAGGACTATAAGACTCTTAAAGATTTTTACAAACATAAGATGGAAATGATACATATAGTGGGCGAATATGCAAAAAAGATGATGGAAGACTACAATTCAGCACTTAAATTCGTGGATGATTATTTTCGATTGGAATACAGCTCATTTTTGAAAAAATATTTTAAAGATTCAAAAGAAGATGAGCTCCAAATAAACATGACTCCGGACAGATTCAGACAGCTTTTCGGTCAGCTTTCACCTGCTCAATTAAGAATAATAAATGATAAAGATTCTAAATATATTTTAGTGGCAGCAGGTCCGGGAAGCGGCAAAACAAGGATTTTAGTACACAAATTAGCAGCTATATTACAGCTTGAAGATGTGAAAAATGAGCAGCTTTTAATGATTACTTTTTCAAGGGCTGCAGCTACAGAATTTAAAAAAAGATTATCTGATCTCATGGGAACAAAGGCAAACTACGTAGAAATAAAAACATTTCATTCCTATTGCTTTGATTTGTTAGGGTTGGTAGGAAATATAGAAAAATCAGACGATATAATCAACAACGCAATAAATGCTATAATAAACAATCAAGTGGAGCAGTCAAGAATCACAAAGACGGTATTGGTAATTGATGAAGCACAGGATATGGACGCTAATGAATACAAACTTGTGAAAACCCTTATGGAAAGAAATGAGGATATGAGGGTAATAGCTGTCGGAGATGATGACCAAAATATTTTTTCATTCAGGGGCTCAGACTCAAAATATTTGAGCGATATTTTAAATTTTCCAAACTCTAAAATGTATGAATTGGTGGATAATTACAGAAGTACAAGAAGTATTGTTGATTTTTGCAATTATTTTGTACGAACAATGAAAAAACGTCTAAAAAGCATGTCTATAGCAGCAGTATCAAAAGAAAAAGGTAGTGTTACCATAACAGAGTACAAAAGCAGTAATTTAATCGAGCCTGTAACAAATAAATTAATCAAAAATGGTATCTACGGTTCTACCTGCATTCTTACTATGACTAACGAAGAAGCTCTTCAAATATATGCACTGCTTGAAAGGAACGGAATAAAGGCTGGAATGGTTCAAAGAGGAGGAATATTTAATCTGAAAAACCTTCTTGAGATAAGATACTTCATAGAGGAAATGAAATTAATGGATGGAACTCCATTAATTAATGATGAAGACTGGGAAAATGCGAAAAAAAGAACATTTATAAAGTATAATGAAAGTGATAATCTGCCTTTATTAAGACAAATAATATCCAATTTCGAAGAAAGTTCCGGAAAATATAAATATAAGTCTGATTTTTCCATGTTTATTGAAGAATCTAGAGAAGAAGATTTTTATACCGGCACTGATAAAATAACGGTCTCCACTATTCATAAATCCAAAGGAAAAGAGTTTGACCATGTCATTATGGTATTAAGGGACTTGAATTTAAACCGGGAAGAAACAAAAAGGCTGATATATGTTGGAATGACAAGAGCTAAAAAGTCCTTATCCATCCATTTCAACGGTAAATTTATTGAAAGAAAAATCGGATTCATTGATATGATTTTGAGAAACATTAAATATGAATTCGATAATGAAGAATATCCGCCTGCAGAAATTATTTCCATGCAATTAAAGTATAACGATGTGTATCTGTCGTATTTTTACAAAACCATAAAATTAGTTCAAAAGCTGAATAGTGGTGATATACTACATTTTGACGAAAACGGCTGTAAGGACGAAAATGGTGTATATATATTACTTTTTTCATCAAAGTTTAAAAACGAAATTCAAACTTATATAGAGAAAGGCTACAAACCTTTTTCTGCTAAAGTTAATCACATATTATTCTGGAAGGAAGAGAACAAGGAAAAGGAAACATTGATAGTTCTCCCTCAACTAACATTTATCAAATCAAACTGATTACAGAGGAATTTCAGAGAAGAACAGTCTGTGTTATTCTCCCAAAGGAATTTCCATGTAGGGAATATAAATGGAATGCTCCTTTGGTTGATGGTAGACGGTAATTGAATTCAAAGTATATTCTGGGGAAGGAATAAGTTTTATTTCTGCCCTTTTTCTTATTGTGGCTATATCTACAGGTCTTTTGGGTCTTTGCTTTACAATTGTTAAATGTGGGGTAAATCCCCTTCTCTCATGCTGCAAGCATAATTTTTCATATATTTTATTATGTAAATCGATTAAACCGGGAGAATCAACACTTACATATAAAACTCTGCTGCCAAACTGGTCAAGATTATTCAGCCTTATATCAAAAGGCTTAACTTTTTTGCATACTTCAACTACTTCCTCAATAAAGTCATCCTCATCAGGAAGTGCAGGAGGAGGAACCAAAGTAATGTGAGGTTCGGTTGTGAAAAATCTAAATTCAGCTCTTAGCATTTCAATTTTATTTTTATAGTTATCAGGTATGGGGGCTCCTATGAAATATTTCATATAAATCCTTTCTATATCTTTTTTATAATTATTTACCCTGTCTTGCCATGAATACACATATTGTCATTCTGAACACTGTGAAGAATCTCATGAGATAATTTTATATTTTTTATTTAAAATTATCAAGCATTTATGTTAATATTAATAGTGTTTCACTTAATTTATATAAATGTTTTGTTTGTTTTGTATGTAAATCTAATGATGGGTATAATAAATATAGATAGTCTGACCGGTGGAGGTTTGATAATGAATTTGGAATTTGCGGAATATTCTGAAATTTTCATAAAATATTTAGAAACGTGGGGACCTGCTGCAGCCATAATTCTTCCTGTGTTTGAAGCATTTTTACCCATACTGCCATTGGTAGGATTTGTAATAATAAATGTAGCTGCTTTTGGATTTTTCTTCGGATACTTATATTCTTGGATTGGTAATTGCTTAGGATCGTTTCTTTTATTCTTATTGTTAAGGAAAATCGGAGGAAAAAGAATAAATGAAAAAATAAAAAGTAGCAAATTTCGCTACACCCTTGAAAAGGTAAAGAAAAAACAATTAAACGTGCTGTTTTTATTATACTGCTTTCCTTTTGCTCCGTCATTTTTACTGAGCGGCACTGCAGCTTTGACTAATATGAGGACGGAAATGTTCCTTGCTATATTACTGCCGTCAAAATTTGTGATGCTTCTTTCATTGGCTTTTATCGGTGAAAATGTAAGCTCATTTTTTGAAAATCCTGCAAAGTCAATATTCTATATTATTTTTATTGTGCTGTTAAATCTATTAGTGAAGTATTTGTTCGAAAAATACGAACAACGAAAACAGTAATTGGTGATTTTTTTTATGATATAGTGTATAATGTGTAATGTAATATATTTCTAATGAGGAAAAAATACTATACGATTGGACAACGTGACAAGGAGAAAATTATTAATGCTGAACTTTAAAAAGATTGAACTGGAAGATAAAGAATGGATTATTCCCATATTGAAGGAATCGGTTATTACAGGATGTCATCAGAATTTCGGAAATTTGTTTGCATGGAGGGACATAAATAACACTAGAGTTGCTAATATCAATAATTTTTTGGTAGCCAATCAATTAGTTAATGGAAAAGATGTATATCTTTATCCAATGGGAAAAGGAGATGTTAAACCCGTAATTGAAGAAATAATAAGGTCTGCAGATAAAAATCTAATCTTTGCAGGATTATCTCATGATGAAATGATTGAACTGAATGAATTGTATCCGGGGAAATTTATTTATGATCAAGTAAGAAATGACTTTGACTATATTTATCTGTTGGAAAAAATGGTTTCATTAAAAGGGAAAAAGCTTCACAGAAAAAGAAACCATATCAGTGCCTTTCTAAGAAATAATCCTGTTTGGTCATTTGAAACAATAACTGAGGAAAATAAAGCTGAATGCATCGAAATGAACAAAAAATGGTGCATTGAATCAGGATGTAAAGACGATGAAAGTCTTATGGATGAAAACTGTGCCACTAAATATTTCTTTAAATATTATGACGAGCTCGAGCTTGAAGGCGGTTTAATCAGGGTAGAAGATGAAATTGTGGCTTATACCATAGGTGAAGTTCTAAATAATGATACATATGTATTACATATCGAAAAATCGTTTAAAGATGTTCAAGGGGCATATCC
>ENA-UOWE01003541-UOWE01003541.1-activated-sludge-metagenome-genome-assembly--contig:-NODE-3541-length-15867-cov-32.044017_pt1 | contig 15867 bp, 17 predicted proteins | sample MGYA00249841_ERZ761562 | MGnify/ENA primary metagenome ERZ761562 (study PRJEB28883, sample SAMN05720200) | activated sludge metagenome | isolation source: Anaerobic digester | place: Japan... | reverse complement strand
CCCAGGGTGAAGGGAGTTTGAGAGGAATATGCCAAGGATTAGAAGAGAGCTTTACTGCAAAGAGATCTGCTCCTGCTCCATCTTTGGAGCCATGAACCAGGGTGGGGAGCGCTTCAACGCCGCAGGAGTGATGAAGGCCATAGCCAATATGCATGTCCGAGGCAACGGCCTGGGCGGAGGTTTTGCCGCTTACGGCATTTACCCCCAATACAAGGACTACTACGCCTTCCATCTCATGTTCACAGGAAAGAGCAAGCAGGATCGGCTGGAGGCCAAAGCGGAGCTGGAGGCCCTCCTCTGCCACAAGTTCGAAGTGGTTTACGATGAGGAGATTCCCCATGAGGATGAGTCAACGATGATCGATCCTCCTCTGGTATGGCGCTACTTCCTCCTTCCTCATAAACGGGGAGAAGAAGAGGCCCTTTCCGACGAGGAATATATCGTCTCCAAGATCATGCAGGTGAACACCAAAATAGAGAATGCCTATGTCTTTTCTTCCGGCAAGAACATGGGCTGCTTTAAAGGTGTTGGTTACCCAGAAGAGATCGGTCGGTACTTTATGCTGGACCGGCTCTATGAGGCTTACACCTGGACGGTGCACGGCCGATTCCCCACCAACACCCAGGCCTGGTGGGGGGGAGCCCATCCTTTCAGCCTGCTGGATACTTCCATAGTGCACAACGGCGAGATCTCCTCCTACGGCACCAACCGCTGGTATCTGGAGATGTACGGCTATGCCTGCACCCTCCAGACCGATACCGAGGTCATAGCCTATGCCGCGGATCTGCTCATGAGAAGGCAGAGGCTTCCCATAGACATAGTGGCCAAGATTCTGGCTCCACCTATCTGGAATGCCATCGACAGGATGAACCAATCGGAGAGGAAGCTGCTCACCACCCTGAGGATGGTCTACGGGCCATTGCTCATGAATGGGCCCTTTGCCATCATCATCGGCCAGACCGGGAGGATGATCGGCCTTACGGACAGGATAAGGCTGCGCCCTCTCACTGCTGCCAAGCGGGGAGATATGTTCTATCTCTCCTCGGAGGAAGCATCGATCAGACTGATCTCGCCACAGCTCGACCGGGTCTGGACTCCCAACGGCGGAGAGCCGGTCGTGGGCGAGCTAAATAACAAGAGGACGGTTCTGCAATGAAATCATTCGTCTTTCCTGAGTTTCAAATCATACGGGACGAAGAGAGATGCGGCCAGTGTAGAGGCTGCGAACGCCAGTGCGCCTTTGGCACCCATACCTATGATCCGGTGGCTGACAGGCTGATATCCGATGATACCAAGTGCGCCGGATGCCAGAGATGCGTCATCTTCTGTCCCAAACATGCCATACTGGTCCGGCCCGCCCCCTCTTTCTACCGGCCCAATGCCTCCTGGTCTCGAGAGAAGCTGGAGGACCTCAAAAAGCAGGCGGAGACGGGCGGAGTGATCCTCACCGGATCGGGCAACGACAAGCCCTTCCGCATATACTGGGACCATATCCTGCTCAATGCCTCTCAGGTCACCAATCCCTCCATAGATCCCCTGCGCGAGCCCATGGAGCTGCGCACCTTTTTGGGATCCAAGCCGGATATAATGGACATATCCGCCCAGGATGGAAAGGTCGACATAAGAACAGAGATCTCTCCCAACCTCATGGTGGAGACGCCCATATTGTTCTCCGCCATGTCCTATGGAGCCATAAGCTACAATGCCTTCGGGTCCCTGGCCAGAGCCGCCTGCAAATCAGGAACCTACTTCAATACCGGAGAAGGGGGCCTGCCAAAAGAGATGAGGGCGGAGTTTGGAAGATGCGCCATAGTCCAGGTGGCCTCAGGGCGGTTCGGCATAGATGCGGAGTACCTCAACTGCGCCGCCGCAGTGGAGATCAAGGTGGGCCAGGGAGCAAAACCGGGAATCGGGGGGCACCTGCCCGGAGAGAAGGTATCCCAATTGGTGGCAGAGACGCGCATGATCCCCCAGGGAACCGACGCCATATCCCCGGCGCCGCATCATGACATCTACTCCATTGAGGACCTTTCCATGCTCATCACTGCCTTGAAAGAGGCTACCAACTACGAGAAGCCCATATCGGTCAAGATCGCTGCGGTGCATAATTTTGCCGCCATAGCCTCGGGAATAGTGAGGGCCGGGGCGGACATCATAGCCATCGACGGCCTGCGAGGAGGAACAGGCGCCGCTCCCAAGGCCATTCGGGACAATGTGGGCATACCAATTGAGCTGGCCATCTCTTCATTGGATCGCAGGCTGCGGGGGGAAGGCATCAGGAACAGGTGCTCCATCATCGCCGCAGGCGGGATCCGCTGCAGCGCCGATGTGGTCAAGGCCATAGCCCTGGGGGCAGACGCAGTCTACATCGGCTCGGCAGCTCTGATCGCTATGGGCTGCACCCTCTGCCAGAAGTGCTATACCGGCAAATGCAACTGGGGCATATGCACCACCGATCCCCGCCTGTCCGGCCGGCTCAATATGGATATCGCCTCCCAGAGGCTGTCCAATCTCATCTCCGCCTGGTCTCATGAGATAGCGGAGATGCTGGGCGGCATGGGCATCAATGCCCTGGAGAGCCTGAGGGGCAACCGGGACCATCTCCGGGGCGTTGGCCTCTATGAGTGGGAGCTGGACGTTTTGGGGATCAAGGGAGCAGGAGAGTGAAAGAGAATGGCCAGAGCGGATCCGCTCGGTGGTGGCGGCATTTTGGATGATGCAAATGATGCTCCTAAGAGCCCTAAGGAAGCGGAGATCGATGCCGGGGACCTTGACACCAAAGCCCTGAACGACCGGCTTAGAGAGCTGTTGCTCTCGGGAGTGGAGAAGGTTGTCATCAGAAATGTCTGCGGGCAGAGGTACATAGGAACCCGTCTATACACTCCTCAGCATCTGAAGATGGCTATTGAGATCTTTGGAACTCCCGGAAACGATCTTGCTGCCTTTCTCTTCGGCCATAAGATAACCGTGCACGGCAACGCCCAGGACGGGGTGGGAAATACCATGGATGCGGGAGAGGTGGTGGTGCATGGCCGGGCCGGAGATGTTCTGGGCTTTTCCATGCGGGGAGGAGAGATCTATGTGCGGGACGGCTGCGGCTACAGAACTGCCTTGCATATGAAGGAGTATGAGGGCAAGAGGCCGGTGCTGGTCATAGGCGGCACAGCTCAGGACTTTCTGGGAGAGTACATGGCGGGAGGTATCGTGGTTTTGCTGGACCTGGAAGAGAGGGGCCATCAGGCCAATTTCATAGGAACGGGAATGCACGGCGGGGTGATCTATCTGAGGGGTACGGTGGACGAATCCCAATTGGGCAGCCAAGTAGCCTCTTTCCCTGTAGATCAGTCAGACCGCAAGCTTCTGGATCATTATATCACCCGGTTCCTGGAAAGGCTTCCAGATGTTGGCCTGGGAAAGGAGGAGATAGTCAATTCCCACTTCGTCAGGCTGACCCCCAAATCGAAGAGACCTTATAGCACTCTGTATACCTACTAAATATATCCCCAGTGATAAAGATGACAAAAGTGCTTGTTCCAACTGTCTGTCCATATTGCGGTGCAGGCTGTGGATTTTACGTTGCGGCAGAGAGGGAGAGAGCCATCGGAATAGAATATATGTTGGACCATCCCGTCAGCCAGGGGGCTTTATGCGCCAAGGGAAATGCAGCTTTAGAGATCCTATACCACCCGGATAGGCTTACCACTCCCCTCAAGAGAAAAGGCGAGGGCTGGGCCAGGATCTCCTGGCCGGAGGCCCTGGATCTGGTGGCTAAAGGTTTGAGCCAGGCCAGGAAAAAGCACGGCCCGAGGAGCCTCGCTTTCCTGTCCTCCTCAAAGTGCAGCAATGAGGACAATTACCTCATGCAGAAGCTGGCTCGCCTGCTGGGATCGCCCCACATAGACAACTGCGCTCGCCTCTGCCATGCTCCGTCCGTGGTTGGGCTAAACCGGACACTGGGGGCGGCGGGAATGACCAATCCCATACCAGACATCGCCAGCTCCCGGTGCATATTCATCATCGGATCGAACCTGGCCGAGAACCATCCGGTGATATCCCGCTGGATCCACCGGGCCAAGGACCGGGGAGCGACGGTGATCGTAGCCGATCCCCGGGCTACGCCCACATCATGGATGGCGGATGTATTTCTGCAGCTAGAGCCCGGAACGGATGTGGCTCTCTTGAATGGCATGGCCCATGTGATCATCAATGAGGGGCTGATAAACCGGGAATATATCGTCCAGAAGACGAAGGGCTTTGAGGCTCTGGTCCAAGCGGCAAAGGATTTTACTCCCCAAAGGACCGCAGAAATAACCGGGATTGCTCCGGAGGATATAGTGCGGGCAGCCCGGGCCTATGCCACCTCTCCTGCTTCTGCCATTTTATATTCCATGGGCATAACCCAGCACAGCACGGGAACGGACAACGTTCAGGCCATATCCAATCTGGCCCTGATCTGCGGCCAGATGGGCCGGCCCGGCACGGGGGTCATGCCCCTGCGGGGCCAGAACAACGTCCAGGGAGCCTGTGATATGGGTGCCCTGGCAGAGTTTTATCCCGGTTATAAAAGGGCAGATGATCCCAATACCATCCGCTATTTCCGAGAAGCTTGGAATGCCACGGATCTGCCCCCGGGGCCGGGGCTCACTGCAATGGAGATGATTAAGGCCGCCGGGAGAGGAGAGATCAAAGCAATGTATATCCTGGGCGAGGATCCGGCCAACTCCGATCCCTGCAGCGAGCATGTCCGGCAGGCTTTGGGGAATCTGGACTTCCTGGTGGTCCAGGATATATTCATGACCGCCACGGCCCAGCTGGCGGATGTTGTCTTGCCCGGTGCGGTCTGGGCGGAGAAAGAGGGAAGCTACACCAATACGGAGAGGCGGGTGCAGTGGAGCCATAAAGCCATTGAGCCGCCGGGAGAGGCCCGCTCCGACAGTGAGATAATCTGCGATGTGGCCCGGTCCCTGGGGCTGCAATTCGATTATCCCGATGCAGCAAGTGTTCTGGATGAGATAAACCGGACCGTTCCCCAGTATGCCGGCATCCTCCGGGAGCGACTGGAGGGCTCCAGCCTGGTCTGGCCCTGCCCCGCTTCCGATCATCCGGGAACTCCCATTCTGCATTGCTCGGGCTTCAATCTGGCCGACGGCAGAGCAAGCATAGTCCCCGTTTCCTTCAGTCCGGCAGCAGAAGTAGCAAGCCGCGATCATCCCTTCATCCTCACCACCGGCCGGGTAGCGGTGCACCACAATGCCGGGTCCATGACCAGACGAAGCCCTTCGCTCATCAGCCGGGAGCCCGATCTCTATGTGGAAATGAACCGGGAGGATGCAGGGGCTCTGGATATAGAAGATGGTGACGAGGTGAGAGTTGCTACGGGTCGGGGAGAGACAGCGGCTTATGCCCGGCTCACGGATCGGCTAAAAAAGGGTGTGGTTTTCATGCCCTTCCACTTCCCGGGAACCAATATACTCACCACGGATGCTATGGATCCGGAGGCTCGGATACCTGAATTCAAGGTCTGCGCCTGCAATATCTTTCGGAGGGATTAAATGGCGGTTTATATAGATATCAACAGATGCATCGGCTGCCGCTCCTGCGAGGTGGCCTGTCAGAGGGTGCACGGCGGACATGGACATATCAATGTGCACTATGTAAGAGAATATGCCGCCGTTCCCGTTTTATGCCATCATTGCCAGGAGGCGGGCTGCACTATGGTCTGCTTTACCGGCGCCCTCTATAAAGAGGGAGAGCGCACCGCCTTCGATGTGGAAAAGTGCACCGGCTGCGGTCTGTGCGCCCTGGCCTGCCCCTTCGGAGTGGTCTGGACGGATAAGATAGCTCATAAGTGCGATCTCTGCCAGGGCAGAGAGGAAGGGCCTGCCTGCATCGCCACCTGTCCGGCCAATGCCCTGTCTGATGATTTTGATCTGGCGACGCGGCGGGCAAGAGAGCGTGCCGCCCGAACCGCAGCCGTAGGAGGCAAAAGATGATCCGAGTAGACACCAGAGTCTGCCTGGGATGCTTGTCCTGCTCCAATGTCTGTCCCAGCCAGAACATAACCAGAAGCGAGATCGATGGAAAGAGGGCAGTTCACTGGAAGAGATGCAAAGAGGAGTGCGACCTGTGCGTAGAGCTCTGCCCGGCTAAAGCTCTCTCTCTGGTGCCCTGGGATGAGACCACCCATGAGACCGAGCTGTCCTTCGATCTGGCGGCTTGCAGGATCTGCGGTTTGCCCTATGCCACGGAGCCCATGCTGCAAAGGATCGAGTCGGCGCTGCCCGCCGAGATGCAGAAAGATGCCAGCGGCCTGGAGTGGATACGCATCTGTCCTGTCTGCAGGCGAAATGTGGAAGCGGAGGGGACGGCCAGGCAGGTGGTGCTGGCCAGGAGAAAGAATAAATCTTAGCGAATATATTATATTTATATTTTATTTTTTTTATATTACCCTATCTCACATATTACAGAAAATTTGATAATCCCTAAGATCCATAACAAATATTGGTGAGCATTTTAATGGGATCCAGGGAAGTCTGGTTTTCGCACAGGGAAAATGTTTATCGGATCAAGGGGAGTAGGATCGAATGGACTGAGCAAAAGAAGATCTGGAGTTGGGATCGGTGCACAATAAGCTTTGCCAGATCTCCCAAGAAGAGACTGAGGGTGGTGGTGAGGAGCAATACGATTCGAAATCATACCAGACCTGATGTAAACAGGCCGATGACATTGAGATTCATGCTAGGTTTTGATATTAATAAAGTTCATAAAATATATTCACAAAGCATAAATCCATCATTGCGCTCAGTCGATTGTGAAGATAGATGGAATGTTCCCGGCGAGAGATGGATTTTTCGGCTTGATAGCGATTATTGGATTTGGGATTGGAAAGCTGATGGCGAGTATATGGAATCCTCGAATGTATACCAAATCTATCGAGAAATTAAAACGCATCTGGCTAGTCCTGAACCTATCGCTGCAAGCCAGCTGTTCGATCTGAAGCCGAAAAGCATAAGCGATAAGATGGTTTTAGATCACCTCAAATATCCCGACAGACGTATCATTCATCTCCATAAACGTATCATTCCAGTTATTTATCAGCCCTCAGCAGACGGATTAAAGAATTTTATTAGAGAGGTTCATTGCGCCCAGAAAAATATTGACAATAATAAAATTGAGGTAGAAGTCACAATCATCTTCAACAATGAGCAGCTGAGAAATCACTCCAACTTGGATGCTCCGTACAAGGAGATACGCCTTTTGCTTTACAAGAGGGAGAAGGATGTTGAGACCTTCAAGATAATGATCGATAATAAGGATGCAAGCAAGAATCATTTCATCTTTAAAGATATTTATAGCTATTTACATGGAATAAATCACGGCCTCAATGAGGATGATGTACACGGAGATCCTAAATGGATGGGAGAAATAAAGCGCCCTATCAGCCACTATTTCATGGACTATCAACACCCCATAGTGTTTGTCAACACATCCAACCATGCCATGGCTGAACATGACGCCAATCCAAGACTATGGAAATGGGAGTATGTTCCGGGCATCGAGGATTGTCCGGTGACTCTGGGCAGCATGACTCGAAAGCAAATTGATGATTATTTTGACCAAGTGGACGCAAAGAAGGACCCGGAATTCAGTCCAGCCTGAAGATGCCTTTCGTGATAGCATGCTAAGATTGATTTCTTCCTGACTGGAGACGATCCTTATGAAAAAGGATCGAGATTGCTGTTCCTGCATAAAGATACATCCTGATGGCAGAGGATTCGCATCTGTCCGTCATGCTGGCGGGATATAGAGGCGGAGAGTACGGCAAAGCAGGTGGTGCTGGCCAGAAGGAACAGAATCAGATGAAGATTGGTTTAGATATGCAAAGTCCTATTCCAGTGAAAGATTTTAAGATTGAATAGAGCCGCTGGCCTCTAATGTGGCCAATGCGAGGCCTGCCGCTTATTCAGATTGCCGGACCAGAGACCAGATCAGTTGAACCTGCCACTTTGTCCGAAGAGCTTTCAGACCCGAGCAGGCTGATCAACCTCTCCAGAACGCTTTCTACACCCTGGCCGGTCTCTGTGGACATCTCGGGCATATCCTCATGGCCTTCCAGCCTCAAGATATCCGACTTATTGGCCACTACCAGCATGGGAAGCTTGATCCATTTCTTGAGATCCTCTGCCAGGGAGATCTGGGATGCCAGAGGATAGCCGCAGTGCTCGCTGGGATCGAGGATATAGAGAACCACGCCTGGCAGATGGCTTAATGCTGCCACTGTCTGTCGCTCAATATCATTTCTCTCCTCCATGGACCTGTCAAGCAGGCCGGGAGTGTCCACCACTTGATATCTCCTCTCCCCGCGGAAAAAGTGCCCTACAAAGATCCCTCGGGTGGTGAAGGGATAGCTGGCAATCTCCGGCCTGGCGCCAGTGATGCGGACAATGAAGCTTGACTTGCCCACATTGGGATATCCGGCAATTAAAATGGTCGGAAATGCCGGATCGATGGTGGGCATCTTGCGCAGCAGGTTTCTGGTCTCATTCAAAAATAGCAGGTCTTTCTCAATGGATCTCATAACCGAAGAGAAGCGTCCGAAGGCAGATTTGCGAATTGGATTGGTATCCAAGCTCCCGGCTCTCTTGATCTGGACCAGATGCTCTTTTGTTATCAGCCTTATCTGCCGGGATGCCCAGCCCAGGCGGGAGAGGCTGATGCGAATGCGATCCACGCCCGCGATTATGTCCGCCATCTCCCTATAGAAAGGCGGCATATTCTCAAAGGAAGGGAATTTTCGAATCAGGTTGCTGAGGTTGTCGGAGAGTATGTTGCCCGCATTCTGAACCATAGCCTCGTTATCAGAGGCACGGGAGGCACGCCGGAAGGACTTATTTAAAAGCTCCTCTGAAGTGGGAACGGTGGGAAGCTGCTCAAACATCAAATGCAGATTATCGAGCAGGAGATGATAAACCTTTAGGAAAGGCTTCGCAGCGGCGGTTATAAATGGTTTTCGGAATACTTAAATAGTAGTTCCCCATCTATATAGATGAGGTGGCCTTTTGAAAAGGTTGGGCATAGCCCTTCATGTCGTGCAGAATAAGTTAATTGTTCAAAGCGAGCAGGCAGTTGGAATTGGAAGCGAGGAGACTGTTCCCAGAGCCAGTTCCTGGGTTGTGGATCAGAAGAGGACTAGAGTAGGGAAAGTCTTGGATGTGTTCGGCCCGATCAACCATCCGTATATGATTGTCAGACCAAACAGGGGTGTAGATGCAGCTGCCCACGTCGGAAAAAAGCTCTATATCGACGAGGCGCCGGGGAGAGATAACAAGTGGAAGAGATAGAGAAGCTGAGAGAGATAGAGAGGGTAGAGCCGGAGAAGCTGAAGGAGAGAACCCGGCTCAAGCGCGAGAAGGAAAAGGTAGACGAGTTTGAGAAATTTACTGTCGAGTGCCCGGAATGCGGAAGCCATACTCTGGTCCGCGACTATGAAAGGGCAGAACTGGTCTGCTCTGATTGCGGCCTGGTCATAGACGAAAATTTCATCGATCAGGGGCCGGAGTGGAGGGCCTTCGACCACGACCAGCGCATGAAGAGGTCGCGAGTCGGCGCTCCCATGACCTACACCATTCACGACAAAGGCCTCTCTACCATGATCGACTGGAGGAACCGGGACTCATACGGCAAGACCATCTCCTCCAAGAACCGAGCCCAGTTATACCGCCTGAGAAAATGGCAGAGAAGGATCAGGGTCAGCAATGCCACTGAGAGAAACCTGGCCTTTGCCCTGTCGGAATTAGATCGCATGGCCTCCGCTCTGGGCCTCTCTAGAAATGTTCGTGAGACGGCAGCCGTGGTATACCGAAAGGCAGTGGACAAGAACCTCATCCGTGGAAGGAGCATCGAGGGCGTGGCCGCTGCGGCTCTTTATGCCGCCTGCCGGCAGTGCAATGTGCCCCGTACATTGGACGAGATTGCAGAGGTTTCCAGGGTATCGAGAAAGGAGATCGGCAGGACCTACCGCTTCGTCTCCCGGGAGCTGGCCTTGAAGCTCATGCCCACCAGCCCAATAGATTATATCCCCAGATTCTGCTCCGGGCTCAACTTGAAGGGTGAGGTGCAGGCCAAGGGAATTGAGATTCTGCGCCAGGCTGCAGAAAAGGAGTTGACCAGCGGGCGAGGACCCACAGGTGTGGCGGCTGCCGCCATCTACATAGCCTCCATCCTCTGCGGAGACCGCAGGACCCAGCGGGAGGTGGCGGATGTGGCCGGTGTTACTGAGGTTACCATCAGAAACCGCTACAAAGAGCTGGCAGAAGAGCTGGATATAGAGATAATTCTCTGAGAGGCTTTATCTCTATCCACAATTCCTTTTTGCAGGTATAATTTTCGACTTTAGATATTGCTTGCCCATGAATTCTTTAAGCCGATAAGCAACTGATCCTTTCACTTCCAGGAAAAATCCAATTTCGCATAGAATATTTTATCTATTAGTAGATTCTCTAGACTCTGGTGATCTAGTGCTCGGCAGGTCTAAGATATTAGCATCCATTATTTTATTGGCAGCGATCTCGAATGCAGCAGATGTATCGGATTCATCAATGGGGGATCCACTGCAATTTCCTTATGTGACAAGCCAGACAGATCAAAGGGATTCAGAGGGATCTTCAGATTCTCTGCTGATATACGAACAGTACTACGATCTCAATCCAGGGGATGTCTATGCTTCAGGACCGGTGCAATTCGAGGTCTATGGATCTGAGCCTACTTATTTGATCATAAACGGTCAATCCAGGTCCTATGATTCCAAATATGTGCCCTCCAACTCCCTCTGGATTCAGGGAAGGACAAGCTGGACCCAATACATAAAATGCCCATTGAATGCCCGTTTCAAAATGCTGGCCTATTCCGATGGAGGGCTGACCACGATGGTAGAGACATATCCTGACGGCTACCAGGATGTGCAGCAGTACCGATTTTATCGGGGATACACTCAACTGGTCTTCCTGGCTGATGAGATCGGAAGGCACACCCTGATCTTCTATGGCAGTGGCCAGCAGAGCAATGAAGTGGTGGTGGATGTTGTGAGGGGAAGCGGCTCATCATATGGAACTGCGATTCCATCCGGACAGCCCACAAAAGGTACTGTGATCATAGACGTGGGATCCAGCGATCAAGGATTCGGCCAGCCGCAGGGGAAGAGCTGCGACATTACAGGCACCTGGAAATTCGGAGATAGTACGATTATATACTATCCAGATGGGAAGGTTGAGTCCTGGAACGGCCAGGGTGAATTAATCGATACCGGCACATGGTATATCATCGATGCCTCAAAGAGGCTGTTTGGGGAGACCTGGCAAAGCGGTTGGAGGCATACAGATACACTCTCTGCAGATTGTTCCTTTATGGATTCAACTGGCGTTTCGAACGGAAAAACCGAGACAACTCATGGAAAGAGAGTATCATCAGGCGCCACTTCCGGGACAGGTACCATCTTAATAGACGGGACCGATCAGGGATTTGATCCCACTGCAACAGTCCAGGGCTATGATGATCCCTATGGCTTGCCTGAGGTATTCATCGATAGCGCAGATGATGGATTTGATCCCACCGCTCCGCCACAGGGAGAGATGATCTGAAACGCCGAGCCTCAGGACGGGCTCATGCAGACCTGATGGAAATCGAGATTCTTCGACTTTATCATCTCGATTTTCATCCAGGAAAACGAGGAATTGATCCTTGTCTCTGAGCTAAAGCCTGAAACCAGTCCAACTTCCGGGAGGATTTTTTTTCTGCCGAGATCATCTATTTTTTCAATGGATCCTGCAGCTTCTTTCGCATTTTGACATCCATCCATCATGCTTTCCCATCATCCACCAGGACCGTTCCCTCTTCTGTGACATAGATGAGAGCATCTCTATTAAGGGTTCTCTTCTGGAAGGGGCGGGGAGATCGGCGCTGAAGCTGCTCGATGATATCAAGCGAGGTTATGGGCAGCTTTATTCCCAACTCGTCTGCTGCGGAAAAGATCATCCTTGGCAGATCGAATACATCTGTCCCTGCTGCCGCCTTTAAGGAGATGGGGGCGCGCAGCATCATCCACTGCTGCAGGGTCTTCTCGGATCTGGCAATATTCTGGCGGGCCCTCTTCTCCAGAATGCTGATATTGGAGCGGGTTGTGCCCAGGCGGTCAGCTGCTTCCTGCTGGGATAGGCCACACAGGCGCATCTGCAATACCTTGATCTGCCTTTCGGTTAGAAATGAACTCAGGGATCCATCGTCCTCCGATCGGCTATTATCATCTTTCTGGTCCATCTCTGCTCGATATAAAGCAAGCATCTCTAAGATAATAAAAGCATCCTTTGCCTCAGCCGGTCAGCAATCCGAAAAGAACGATCCTGGCCTCTAGAGTCGGGGGGCGCCTTTTGTCGCAACCTTCTGGGCTATGATGATCTTCAATGCCTTAACATCGCCACTCTTGGCGCTTATGGGAGCGATTTTATCCGGCCACTGCCTCCAGGGCGGCAGCATTCCCAGGCGCTCGCAGATGAGGTCAAGAGCGGCATCCTTATCCGCTTTGGCTATGCGATCCATCTTGTTTGCGGCCAGGACCGCATCAATGCCCATATCCTCCAGAAACTGCCAAATTTCGATCTCAAGAGGCACCTCTCCCCGCTTCTCCCAGCGATCGGCTATATCCAAAAAGGAAGAGGCATCTATTACCTGCACCGCGAGAAGAATAGATGTGGCATGTTCTTCAAAGTACTGCACAATCAGATCCTTGGTCTTCTCCTGATCGGCACGGGAGGCCTTGAGCATGAAGCCGTATCCCGGCATGTCCACATAAATGATATCTCCTACTCTGGTCTGGAAGGGATACTGGGTGACCCCGGGACGCCTTCCCACCCGAACCGATTTCCCGGTCAGCTCCCAGAATAAGGTTGATTTTCCCACATTAGACCTGCCGATGAGTACGATCTCCAGGGCCATGATAGGGTGTGGTGGGGCAAGATTGAAAAGGATGCCTGTCGAGAAGCCATTGCCAATGGCAGAAATTACAGAAGAGATGAGAGATCCGAGATCAATCGCCCTGCAGCTGCTCAGGGCAACCTCTCTTCCGGACAGTCAGGTCTTTACAGAGATTGATGCGGCGAGATATACCACAGTGGATTACTATCGCATGGCCTGCCACATCCTTTTCCAGTGCAAGAGATGCGGTAGCTGCTGCAGCACCAGCGATCCCATTCGTCTGCGAATGGAGGACGCCAGACAGATCGCCAGGCATCTCAAGATCCCCTTGAACAAGTTCATCAAAAAGTACGCCGATCCCGATCCGGACCGTCCGAAGGTGCTGAATTTCAAGCACATACTTCCCTGCAAGTTCTATGATGCCAGGAGCAAAGGCTGCAAGATCTATGCCGTCCGTCCCTGGTCCTGCCGCATATTTCCCTTCCTGGGCGTATATGGATGCGAGGATCAGGTGGTGGTAAAAGAGTCATGTCCCGGCTCGGTGGAGACCATGAAGCTGCTCACTGAGGCACTCGAGAGAGCGCGCCTGCAATTAAAGGACTCCTGGCCGGTTTCGGTGCAAGAAGTCCAGCAGGCAAAGATATTCCTGAGAAAGGCCCTGGAGTCTCTTTAGGGCGGATCAGGAAGGATTTGTCCGGCATAATGCATTTTTGCCGAATGGATCGGGATGATGCTATCCTTTCCCGCGAGCCCTCAATGGAAAAGGTTAAAGGAGAGGCAGGCAGATCTGGATAGCTGGGAATATCATCCCGAACCGATATCCGAGTTTGAGGCAGAAATGAGATGAAAAAGCATTTATTCGGCATTACGACAGCCATATTCATTCAAATACTGCTCCTATCGCCGGTTCTGGCGGCAGAAGAAGCCCCTACCGGATCCGATAACGCATCCTGGGCGGAAGATCCTGACATCGATTCAGCTTTTGTCAGTCCGGCGGGGATAATGCCTTCAGATACCGTACTGGATATAAGCCCCAATGCTACGGACTATATAGATGGTGCTCTGAGCATCAATTACGAGGACTTTTTTGACCGGGGAGGCGGCCTCAAGCCGGTCTCTGAGGTTGCCGGGCGACTGGGAGACGCGGGCATAACAAGCAATGATTCCCTGATCATAGCCGGGGAGTGCATGCCCTGCGGCGGGGGGCCGGCTCCTGCGTTCTTCACCTACTGGCTGCTGAAGTATCTGGGCCATGAGGATGTTCGAATCTTGACTGGCACTGCAGATGACTGGAAGGCTGCCGGCCTCAACCTTAGCCATAGGCCATCAATAAGGACCAGAGCGGAATATATGCCCCGCATCAATGCCGATCTATTGGCAACCTATGAGTTTGTGGCTGCCGGAGGAGCTCAGATAGTAGACGCCAGGCTGCCGCGAGACTATGAGATAGGCTCTATTCCCGGTGCAGTGAATATCCCCTATGAATATGCTCTGGAAAATGGCAGCTTGAGGAGCCGGGAGCAGCTTCAGGAGATCTTTTCCGGTATTGGAAAGGACAGAGCGGTTGTGGTCTACACCAATGTGGGAATTGAGGCTGCCATTACATGGTTTGCCCTGGAGCGCCTGGGATTCGATGCCCGGCTTTATTCCTGGCGCAGCTGGCTGGAGATGCAGCCGCAGTTCGGATTTGAACTGGCAGAGATAAAGGCCGAGCCCAATCCGGTCAAAGCCGGCCAGCCGGTTTATATCACGGCAATCCTTCAGTCGGCGTCGGCCAATTCAACTAGAAATTCGCCAGAAGGCAATAGCTCAAGGGGCGAAGATAAGCTGGAGGTCAAGGGCTGCGCCACCTGCGGATTCGGCTCACCCCAGGGTTTCGCCGATCTGAACCGAAAGGACGGAGCAGTCCAGATAGGCTCCTCCGGAGTAGCCCCATCATCCTCGGAGATATCAGGCCAGAGGGCAGACCGCATTCTGCGCTGCACTGCGGTAATAAATTTCCCCGACGGCTCTGAAGCAGCCAGGATGAACCTACTCGAGACAACAACAGGCAAGTATATGGGGATATGGAATGCAGAGATGCAGCCTGGTATCTATACGGTGAGCATTGTGGCCACTGCCGATGGAAACTCCGAGACCTTCGCCGATGTCCTGGAGATCGAGGTTCGGGCATGATAGCAGCCTCTCATCAGATCTCTGAAGAGGAGGAAGCTGTTGGCTTCAGGATTGCCAGTATATTTGTTTTTAAGAGCAGCCGGAAGGTCAATAGCATGCCTCCTTCCGGGATGGTTTGATTGATTGGGAGAGGAGAGGAATTCGAGATCAGCTCTTGATCAGCTCCCTGCCCATAGAGAAAGCATTGCCTATGAACCTTCCCAGACCGTGATACTTGCGCCCTTCTGGAGAGAAGATAATTGGCCGAACCCTTTCAATATCCGGAAACCCGTCGGGGCCAAGGCATGATTCATCTGCCCTGACATCGATTATCTCGCCTATGAACTGGGTATGCAGTCCTATCTCCACAATGCGATGCAGCCTGCACTCCAGGGCTAATGGAAATTCCTTGACCAGCGGGGCATCCACCAGTTCGCTCTTGAGAGGCGTCAGGCCGCTGGTGGAAAATTTATCCGCTGCACTTCCCGACACCAGGCCGAAGTAGTCCGCCTCCCGGGCGTGGTCCTCAGAGGGGATGGATACGGTGAATGCCTTGCGATTGATTATATTGCGGTAGGTTTGAGTGACCTTGCGCAGGGATACGGCCAGGCAGGGCGGGCTGGAACAGCAGATCCCAATCCATGCCGCAGTCATTGCATTGGGATTTCCAAACCGGTCATAGGTCCCGATCACACATACGGGAGTAGGATATAGCAGGGTCTTTGCTCCCAGGGACTTCTTCATTGC
>ENA-UOWE01003536-UOWE01003536.1-activated-sludge-metagenome-genome-assembly--contig:-NODE-3536-length-15888-cov-4.855555_pt1 | contig 15888 bp, 12 predicted proteins | sample MGYA00249841_ERZ761562 | MGnify/ENA primary metagenome ERZ761562 (study PRJEB28883, sample SAMN05720200) | activated sludge metagenome | isolation source: Anaerobic digester | place: Japan... | reverse complement strand
ATGAGCAACGAAGCATAGGCTTAGAAGAAGAGTCCTTCGAAAAATCGTCGATTATGAACCCCGCATTACTAAATGCTGATTGCACAGAATGTTGTACAAAATGAGATATTAAAATTCCATCAGGTTTAATTAATCGTCGTACTGCTTTCAAGGTATCAACCGACCATAAATCGGGTTGAGAACGAGGAGAAAACACATCATAAAACACAAGGTCGAAACGCTCTTCCGAAGTATAATTTCGAATATCAGACAGATGTTTTTCGAGAATGAAATGAGCTCCTATTTCAGCTGAGTAATGAACGGGAACATCATGCATTCGCAAAAAGGCATCTCTATCTTTCGGATGGTTAGTTTGATGTGGATAGTCGAGTGAATTTATGAGTGAAACTGAAACTGGATTGGTCTCCAATGCAACATAATTAACTCTGCATTTATTTGCACATGCATATTGATAAGAAAGCAAAGAATTTAATCCGGTTCCGAAACCAATTTCCAGCACATTTAATGTCTCTTGATTACGCTTATGCGCAACGGCTAATCCTTCATCAATAAAGACACGCTTTGCTTCACTAACTGCCCCGTGTCGAGAATGGTAAGTTTCATCTAAGTCGGTCAATAATAAAGTAAGCGACCCATCGGCGGTGAGTAATGTTTGAATCATTGCAGAGGAGTTAAAAATATGATAATTATCATAAAAATCTGGACTAATATAGTTGATTTAGCAACCTCTAGCACAAAAAACAGGGTAATTTGGACAATAAACGCAAAAAAAAAGAGCCACTTCATTTAAGTAGCTCTTTTAAGAGTTGACCGACAAGGATTCGAACCTTGAAAGGCAGAACCAAAATCTGCAGTGTTACCATTACACCATCGGTCAATCAGCTTTCGCGGGTGCAAAGATAAACTTTTTTTGCTAAAAAAATAATTTAGCAAAATCGTTTATCCATTCACTATCACTTTTAGCCTTGTACCGGGCTTAATATTGGCATTATGCAGGTTATTGATGTCTTTAATCATTTCAACAGTAACACCGTCGTAGCGCTTAGCGATATTCCACAAAGTATCACCGGGCTGAACCAAGTGATATACATATTTCGGACGTTTATCTTGTTGAGTAGTAATTGATACCGATTGTTCTTCTTTAGAACTATCGGCCTTTTGATCAGCTAATTTCTGCTCTGCCGTGTCGGTTTTTTCAACTGTTACTGCAGCTACTTGAGCATTACCTGTATCCTTCTTCACGGCTACTGCAGGGGCAGGATCTTTAACCGCCACTTTAGTTTTCACCAAAGCAATTACCTGTAAGCGTTGACCTCTTTTTACTGAAGACGAACGTAATTTGTTCAATTTCTTCACCTCAGAAGTCGACATATCATATCTATCGGCAATTTCAGTAAGCGTTTCGCCACGTTTCACCGTATGCGTTTTCTTTAGACGTTTAGTAATCGTTTCGTAATGGATACCTGATGTTGAAGCCGTAACTTCCTCATCATCATTATCACGATCGCGAGATCTTGAACGAGATGCAAAATGATCAGGTAATACAGGGCGAGGAGCAGGTTGCGACATTGCATAAATCTGCTCTTGGCTAGCCATGAACAAAGCAATTTTATTCGTTGGCAAACGCAACGTATATTCTTCTTCCGTATCAGGAATATAGTTCTTCTTGTAGATTGGATTCAAGAATGAAATAACATCCATTGGCAAATCGATTTGATTCGACAATACCTGGAAATTAATTTGTTTATCAACCTTGATAGTATCTACTTGGAAATAAGAATACGCAGGAGAAACAGGATAAAGATTATGCTCACGCGAATAATTCATCACGTATGTTACTGCAATGAAAGCAGGAACATATCCTCTGGTTTCAGCAGGAAGATATTGCATAATTTCCCAGAAGTTCGTTTTTCCTCCTGAGCGTTTAATTGCTTTATTAACGTTACCGGCACCACAGTTATACGCTGCAATTACCAATAGCCAATCGCCATATATGCGATACATATCTTTGAAATACTGGCAAGCGCCATAAGTAGCTTTCAAAGGATCGCGACGTTGATCGGTATAAGAGTTTACTTTAAGATCGTAAACTAATCCTGTAGCATACATAAACTGCCAAATACCTGTTGCTCCTACAGGAGAAACGGCTATCGGGTTTAATGCTGATTCTACAATCGACAAATACTTAAATTCGAGAGGAAGGCCTTCTTTATCGAGAGCTTCTTCCATCATTGGGAAATAAAGATTTGATAAGCCCATCGCGCGTTGCGTTAATCCGCGTTTGCGATTAGCATATAAATCAATATATCCTCTTACATACTGGTTATACGAAAGTGGAATTGGAGAAGAAATCTTCGCCATTCTCTCTTTGTAAACATCTTCGGAGAACGTAGGAACGGAACCGGGAACTGCCATTTTGTTATCATAACAATTGGCATCCAGGCTATTAAACCGAACCACGTGATTGAGGGTCACCAGGCTGTCGAGCATCGATACGATAGGATCGTATGTTACTTCGGCTGTCGGAGCGGAAGGAGCTATTTGCGCCTGAGATTCCATAGATGGAACAGAGGCAAACATCCCTAGCATCGCTATCAGACCAACTGTACGGGTTAATTTCATTAAATCTGGTTTAAGGGTCTGGTTTACACTTATCTAGATACGGCTAAAATTATCGAAAAGGGAGGAAAGATTATGGGAATCTTACAACACTTTTCAACGTGTGAATTTTATAACTCACACTCATAGTCCTGCAGCGGAAAGGCCGTGCTTTCATGCAGTTTGCGTTGACTCGGGTTTTTCGATTACGTCTGAATAAAGGGGTAACTCAGCTGTAAATCAAATGTCACTAATTAATAGTAACGTTCCAACGGAATTTATATTTTCCGGAAGGACCGCAAATTTACTAATAATCAATGAAATAAAGGGTGAAACGGGAATGAAGAAAATCAATTACTTAACTGCCTTAATATCAATAGCTTTCGACTTATTGAAGTGACGAATTAAGAATGGAACGGTTCCCAACACCATTGCCAGGCCGATTAAAACGTATAAAAGCAGCAAGCTGGAGATGTTTCTGAGGGCTAATGCAGTGAGAATAAAGCCGATATTAACTAAATATAGGGTTAATGCCGCTTCACGATGCGACAATCCTAAATCGAGTAGTTGATGGTGGATATGGTTTCTGTCTGCTTGGAAAGGCGACTTGCCACTCATCATTCGCACAGCAAAGATCCGCAGTGTATCGGCGAGAGGAATAATCAGAATTGCGATAGCCATAGCAGGACTAGATCGGAAAGGGAACGCATATGGAAGGGCATCGAAGCTCAATTCTATGAAATTGATACTCAATACAGCTAAGATTAGCCCGACAACCAATGAACCGGTATCTCCCATAAAGATATTTGCAGGAGAGAAATTATAGACTAAGAACGCAAGCAAAGAGCTAAACAATGCAAATGAAAGAATGCAAAGAGCTAAGTTATTGTAGTTGTAGAACCACAGTCCGAAGGTAAATGCGGCGATAGCCCCTATTCCACCTGCCAATCCATCGATACCGTCGATCAAATTGTAGGCATTAATAATAACCAGAATAGTGAATACACTGAAAATGGTGCTAAACCAATAAGGGATCTGGTAAACACCAAAGATTCCGCATAAGCTAGTGATACGAATATCGGCGAAGAATACAATGATGATACCTGCCAGCAATTGACCATATAGTTTTTTATGCGCGGTGAGCTCAACTATATCATCTTTAATCCCGATAAAGAACATAATGATGATAGCGGCAATGATATACTGAGTTGCTGTATTTTCTAATCCTGCAGAGCAGAAAGTATACGAAAACACAACACCTGCGAAGATGGCGAGACCACCTAAAGTAGGAATGCTTGAAGCGTGGGCTTTACGCTCGGTAGGTTCGTCGAAAAGGTTTTTAATTACCGATACTCTAATAATCGACGGAATCGCCAGAAAGGTGATTACGAAAGCGGTTATACAGGCAAGAGTAATGCTTAACATGACGCAAAAAGTGATTTAAAACAAAAATAACTCAGGAAACGGGATATTGAGTCAAATTTAGGTGAATGCATTTTATCTGATGGCGAATAGGACATAATGATTAGGGGACACAAGGAATTCTACCCGAAAGGGCATAATTTTCATTTACACCAAAAATCTTGCCGTAAAGCTACAAACTTAATTTACGGATGCAACAAAAAATTATGGTACTTACAAGTGATTCCCTTTATTTTCTGATTTCGAATCGTTCAGGCAAATCGAGATGTTCAGCTTCTTCGAGGTCCACCTCGTGAACGGTAGCATGAGGAGGGCCGATATAAGACCAAGAAATCAATTTCTCAATATTCTCATTACTTCCGGCGGCCTCAAAATATACCGAACCATCAGGCATATTCATTACGAAACCTTTCAGTCCGAGGCCGATTGCTTGCTCTTGTGTTGTTACTCGATAAAATACACCCTGTACTTTTCCGTGCACTCTAACTTTAATATATCTCAATACAGTATCTGACATTATTTAGCTTTAAACTCAGGTTTACGTTTGTTAAGAAACGCCTGAGTACCTTCAATAAAATCTTCGGTACCGAAGCAGGCACCAAAGCGATTAATTTCCTCTTGAAATCCGTCAGTTTTGTAATCGTAATGAGCGTTAACAGTACGAGAAATTTCAGCAATAGCAATAGGCGCTTGAGCTTTAATTTTCGATAAAATTTCGCGGCATTTATCTAACAATTGTTCTTGAGGAACAACATAATTCACTAAGCCTAAACGATACGCCTCATTAGCATCAACCATATCGGCAGTCATGAGTAATTCCATAGCTTTACTTTTCCCGATAAGCATAGGCAAACGTTGAGTTCCGCCGTAGCCCGGGATTAAACCCAATTTCACTTCAGGTTGTCCGAATTTAGCATTATCGGCAGCTACGCGCATATGGCAAGCCATTGCTAATTCACAACCTCCACCGAGGGCGAATCCGTTAACGGCAGCAATTACCGGTTTAGAGCAATTTTCAACGCTATTAAACACACGATGACCATGAGCGGCAAGTGCACTACCCTCTTCAATAGAAAACGAAGCAAACTCGCTAATATCGGCTCCTGCAATAAACGCTTTTGTTCCTGATCCGGTTAAAATAACTCCACGAACATCGGTATTTTTTTCGGCGGCTTCAATGGCCATTCCTACTTCAGCAATTGTTTGTTTATTGAGGGCATTTAATTTATCGGGACGATTAATAGTAATCGTCATAATTCCTTCGGCAACTTCGGCAAGTATATTCTGGTACATCGTTTAATTCTTTTTTAAGATTTGCGGTTTGTTTTAACCCACTCGGTGATATAAGAGATAATATCTTTAGTATCGGTACCGGGAGGGAATAAAGATCCGCAGCCCATTTGCACCAATTTTTTCATGTCGTCATCGGGAATAATTCCACCTCCGGTTAAAAGTACGTCGTCCAATTTTTTCTCTTTCATGAGTGAGAGGATTTTAGGGAACACTGTCATGTGAGCACCGGAAAGGATACTTACACCGATTACATCAACATCCTCCTGCAAAGCGGCATTAACCACCATATCGGGAGTTTGACGCAATCCGGTATAAATTACCTCCATACCGGCATCTCGTAAAAATGAAGCAATAACCTTAGCACCTCTGTCGTGGCCATCCAGGCCTACTTTGGCGATTAATACACGAATCGGACGTTCCATACTGCAAAAATGGTAAAAAATGTTTGAAGTAGGGATTCGAGGGTAAAAGAAGCCATATAGTGGTTCTTTACGGAAAATTCAGCAGAATATTGTAGAAGGAAAATAGTTCTATTAAGGTTTGCAAACCGGGATAGGCCCTGCCATTAAAACGATAAAGACTACTTTTTAGATGTCTTTTCTTTTAGTTTCATAAAAGCTTCCGCATCGGCTTGTTTTAAGACAATATTAGTCCGTAACAATTCTCCGGGGTTAACCTCTAAGATTGCCGCAATTTTTATCAACGTAATCAGCGTTATGTTTTTCCCCTGCTCAATTCGATACATATTTGACTTATCAAGTCCAATATCACATCCAAGTTGATCAAGAGTATATCCCCTATCGGTTCTATACCTTCGAATATTCTCGCCAACTGCCTGTAAAAAGTCGTCAAAAACGGTGCGTTTTATTGCCATAATTTCCCCGACGCAAGTTGCATAACCTTTCAAAATAAGTGTTGTTCTAAAACACAACAAATTCGTTTCTGAGTATAAAATCAATTACTCAACTCTCTTTAATAAAATTTCTCCACTCTAATAAAAAAAGAAATCATGCGACGAGATTAAGTGAAAGGTAAGAATAATTTACTATTCAATTGTCATGTTTCTGTGAAAGAAAGCACAAAAATAAAGAGGCAAGTTCTTGGATGCTATCTATTTCGATTGTATTTTTACACAACTAAACGATTTGTTTGAAACCTCACATTAATTGAAACAACGAGTAAGTCAGGCTGCTCCTATCAAGTAGGATTGCCTCAAGATACTTTTTCTTATTTTTCTATTGCCCCCAGAAAAGACCGACCATTTAGCGTCGGTCTTTTTGCTTTTAGCGATTTATTATCACGAACTTAAAAGCAAAAAAAATCCCCGAAGTAAGGAGTTTAAGCCTTGCTTCGGGGATTAAATTATTCGGTTAAATTATTTCACCATTAAACGGCTTGTTAAAACAGAACCGCCAACGTTTACTCTAACTAAATACATTCCTGAATGAAGATCACTTACGTTTAAAGTAATGTTGTTTTTACCTGCAGCTCCATTGAAGTTACGGCTCATTACATTTTGACCTAAGATATCGAACATATCAACTGTATAGTTACCTGAACGCTTAAGGTTGATCTCTAATTGAGATGAAGACATTGCAGGATTAGGATATAAGCTCATTGAGAAGTTATCAGCTTCAATTTGTTGAACTGAAGTTGTGATACCATAAGAACCACGGAAAACGTTTAAGATATTTCCTGTAGTTGCGTTATGTAAAACTCCGATAACACGCATTTGAGAAGCATCCCACGTTGTAGGAATAGTTGTTGAGAAGCTATAATTGTAAGTTGAGTTTGCAGAAATAGTAGCAGGAATTGAACCTACTTCACCATCGAAACCACCTAAGATATCACGACCAACAAAATTATAATGCATAGAAGCTGCAGGTACTGATGCAGGTTCAGTTTGCCAGTTATGTCCAGCACCTGTTAAAGCGATGTTTTGAGAAGCACTGCTGTAATAGTTAGTTTGATTATAAGTCGTTCCTGTTCCTGTTACATCATCTTCAACAAGGATACAATTTAAACGATAGTCGCCTGATAAATCAGCAGCGAATGTTGCAGAAACAGTAACATCAACCTGACGAGTTGAGCTATTGAAGAATGCGCTAACACCAACATCAGCCGGGCTAACATCATTGATACGTTGAGAGAATGTAGTTTCAAAGTTTGTTGGATCTACATCATTACTCTTACGATCAACGCAACCGCTAGGATATCCACCAATCAAGGTTCCGATACCCGCATCGTAAATAGCATTTGTCATTGGATCAGCGTTGTGCACTGCAACAACAATTGCTTGATCTAAATGTACTGTATCGATTTGCTCAGTATAAACAGCACCACGAGGGCACCATCCGCACCATGTTCCTGTTGCTTCTTCAATTAAAACTCGTTTAGTAGGAAGGAAAGTTAATCCTGAAACGAAAGTAGATAATGTATCATCTGTGTGATCTGGATCGTTAGCAAGGTCAACCCAAACTTTCACTGGGTACATTACAGGATTTGCAACGTTTATAGGAGTATTGTGAGTGAAATTATAAGAAGCTCCGGAAGCAACATTTAATCCACTTAAAGTTTGAGTGTAAGTTGTTCCGCCTACTTCATACTTAATGTCAGCCGAAGTGATTGCACTTGCACCAACATTTTGGATAGAACCTGTAACAGTACTTGTTCCAGGAACAACAATGTATTGATCAGCAGCAATTGTTTTCAATTTCACAGCATTTGCAGCCTGAGTTCCTTGAATGAATTGATAGTAAGTATTATCAGCAGAAGTTGGGTCTACACCTGCTTGAGAAGAAATAGTATTAGTTGCAGTTGCTTTTGTAGCAGTTGTAGCATCGATTTGAACACCCGCAGATACTGTAACAGTGGCATTGTGACGTTGATCAACAATGTAGATGTTATTAGTTCCTTCTTCTAATACAATTGACCAATACGTATAAACGTTAGCTGTTGCAGTTGAATAAGAAGAGAACATAACCCATAACTGTTGGTTAGGAGATGTTCCAAAAGTTTTTATAACGATATTATCGTTAGTGCCTGTTCCACGAATTCCTGTGATACAAACAGACTTGTCAGGAATACCTGCATTTGGCAATGTTACTGCTCCATAAGCAGGGATAGTAGTAGCTGATGTTGTAAACGTTAAAATACCGCTTGTAGATACTTTAAAGTCTGTTACAGGGCTACCATTAAATAAAAACGTAAATGGAATTGGGTTAGTAGTTGACCAAGCCGGAGTTCCTGCTGCACCCGCTTGAATTGAAGCCCATGATACGTCAAGGCCACCTCCTACAGGATATTCTGTATCGGCGTTAAGCCCTCCCGGGTTTGTGTTAGCTCCTACGTAAGGAACACTGTAATACTGAGCTTGAGCTGCACCTACAGTAAGGCCAAGCGCTGCAAGCAGTGCGTAAATTTTCTTCATTAAATTTTGGTTTAGTGATTTTGAGAATTGAATGGTAAGTAAAAATATCTAAAACTTTCTGATTTTACAATGAGCTTTTTGCAAAATGACAAAGCATTTTTTCATTGATTTACAATTAGATAGATCTATCGCAGGGGTATTTTTCTTCATCTATTTCAAGAATCGGAGCGTAAAAACGGTTCCGGCGCCGACTTTTGTTTCGAAATTGATACTTCCACCCATCCCTTCTACCATGCTTTTTACCATTGCCAAACCGAGGCCTGTTCCGGATGTTTTGGTGGTGAAATTTGGGACGAAAATCTTATCAATTAACTCATCCGGAATTCCTGACCCATTATCTGCGACATCCACTTTATGAAAACTTCCATCATCAGATAATTGAATTTTAACTTCACCATGTTGCTCTTCGGGAATGGCTTGTACAGCATTCTTCACCAAATTAGAGAATACCCTTAGCAACTGGTCTTTATCGCCGGTAATAAAAACATCTTTTTCAGGTTTAGAAAAAGTGATATTCATATTTTCTGTTTGGTTATATAAATCGGCCGTAGCTTGCAGCACTGAAGTTAGATTCACCTCTTCAAATTCAGGCTTAGGTAGTTTTGCGAAATTGCTGAATTCGGTGGCAATGTTTGATAAGGTTTCAATTTGTTCAATCAACGTATTACTGATACGTTTTATCATTTCATCTTTATTCGGATGATTGTCGTTCCACGCGCGCTGTAAGTGTTGCACACCAAGCTTCATTGGAGTTAAAGGATTCTTAATCTCATGCGCTACTTGCTTTGCCATCTCTCTCCACGCACTCTCACGTTCTGATTTCGCCAATAGTTCAGCACTTCGTTGTAGTTCTTCGAGCATTCGGTTATACTCGTTAATCAATGCTCCGATTTCATCTTGATTTCTCCAGTATATCGGTTGATTAAGCGCTCCTAATTTCGTTCTCTTTAATGATTGTTGAATAATTCTCAATGGCTCAGTAATCCGATTAGAAATTAAAAATGCAATTAAAATAGCTAAACTGAATAAGAGCACATAAATATTTATTAGGGCTACAAGAAAAGTGCTGATATCTCTCTTAAGTTCTGTCTCTTTAGCAAAGTAGGGCAAATTCAAATAACCAATAATTTTATTGTCGCTATTTCGTATTGGTTCATAAGCACCGATATAACTTAACTTTCCAACTTTTTCGATTTGCATAAACAAAGCTTTTTGGCTGGCGGTTAACTTTACATAAGCCGATCGATTCATAAGTGGTGAAACCAATTCTTGCTCGTAGATTTTGGGTTGAGTAGAAAACAACATTAATCCGTTGAGACTATAAACATTGAAATCAGTTGTTAAAACAGACGATAATTGATTAAGATAAAATTCGAGATCATCGCCAATATTTCCATTGCCCAGCTCACGATTTCCTATTTGATTCTCTACCAAACTTAAAATATTATTAAGCTTCTCTTGCGTTTTGGTCTTTTGCGCTTGCTCATAATTTTTGTATATGTAAATCACCGTAGAAAGTCCTGTGAGCAACAACGTACAAACAACAATTGCAACGATAGTAACTTGAATTCGACTATTGAAATTTATTTCGAACTTCCATCCATTTCTAATCAATTTAAACAAAAGGAACGTCAATAAGAAAATGACACTAAATACTGTAAACAAATAACTAAACAATGTGATGAACACCCATATTCCCTGAACCGGCAAACTTACAATGATCAACCCTTCTTTATCGTAAGGAAGAAAATAGTGTGTGTATCCATCGAATGAAAAATAATCTCCATTACCTCTGCTATAATACTCCTCATACGGCGCAGAAGTGAGATAATAATTATAACTACCGGACTGTGAAATTAATTTACCTTGTCGATAGCGGGCGTAAGAATAATGATTTACATCACGATCAAAATTCCATTTGTTACCAAGCAATAAATCCGGGAATCCGTTATCTTCTTGAAATCGGCGACTATTTAATTCTATCACCACAATACCTTTCATTACTGAATCTTTAAAAACATTAATAGTGCCTATGTAAGATATTCTTCCTGACGGATCGGCTAAACAATTAAAAGAAACGGAACCTGTTGGGCGAGAATTTTCGCTAATGATCTTATTGAGATATTCTAAACTATAAGTCGGGTCACCTTTTTTATTTAATGGAATTCCATCCGGTGTGAAATATTTAAATCCTACTTCATATCGAGCTAAATACCCATTGAAATATTGACGGATTAATCGTCGATTAACAGACTCTTCAAAATCTGTTTTCGCATAAAGTTGCTGTTGAGCCAGTGTAAAAAAACTAACTAACGCAGGATCTGCTTTCAACTTCTGCTCTATATCATCAAACAAATATTCGGCAACGATATCTTGTTCTATTTCGAGTTTGCCTGCGTATTGAATTCTCTTTGCTTTTTCTCTCTCTTGATTGAAAACATAAATGATCTGTGCGGCATACAACGAAAAAGCTAGTATCACCAAAACATTTCTGGTAAATGAAAACAATTGCTGTTCTGTGCCTCGGATATATCCGATAAAAATTATTAATGAATTCGCAAGCAAGAAAGCGCTTACTCCATAATTTACGAAATAATCAGATGAACGAAAGAAATTTAAAATGAGAAGAAATAATCCTTGAGAAACAAGAAATAAAATCATTATTCGCCCTAAATTAAATTGAGAGCGTTTTATGAATTGCACTCCGGCATCACAAATCAAATACAAAGCCACGAGCATCATACCTATCACGAACATACCGGCCATGCTATAGCCGGTGAGTTCAAAAACGTTGGCGATATTAAAAGAAATTTGAGAGTAAATAATTAATCCGCTCATCAAATAATTAATGATGACAGATGATAAAAAAGTAATCAGCAAAATCCCTAAAATGTAAATCGACCATGTGATTTTATTTACATGACGCTCTTTACGTCGCATCATAGAAGTGAAAAACATGTATGCGTACACAATCATCAGCACTGCTGAAGCTATGGTGAGTAATAAATCACCGGGTGAGTTTAGTAAGAAAGAAATTGCATACATCTTCGGACTAAACAACTCGGTACTATACAAAGACGACGGCCATCTGAACGAAATCATTAAATATCGTAACAGCCATAATCCGGCAATCAACAACATACCTGATTTAATTCTTCTTCGCCCCAAATGAATAAGCCAATCAAGTGCGCCAACAAAAAGGACAATAAATGCCAATCCCAAGATTACGGCAATGAGAGGACTATCAGGAGTCGCGGCATCCTCCGGAGGAAAATAAAGAGAAAAAAGAAACTCACCATTTTTATCGTTCACGACGCTGGTACCTGCACGATCGGCAGTAATTAATCGCGCATCATCAGAAAGCTCTAAAACAGGATTAAAGCTATTCACCAAATACTTATTCTGAACAGCATATTGGTGTTTGATAAGTAAAAGGCCGATTACTTTGCGAGACTGCAATCCTGATTCAGCCACGTAATACCAACCATTTCCTAAGAAATTGATTTTATTGGGACGAATCGTTTTAAGCAGTGAGGTATCTATCCACGATTTATTATCGGACCAATATCTGATTTGGTTGTGATCATACACAAACAAAGAAATGCCATCGGGTAGTTTTTCAGCATTGATACGAGCAGCAATTGCACGATCATTTAGCCAAATACCGTCGAGCAAAGGATGCACGGAATCAACCAAAGCATTGAGACGATCAATTTGCGGGATGAGGTTAGACTGCGCTCTTTCAGCCAACTGCACAAAATTCAAAGCATGGCGATCCTCCCTTATCTTTAACGAAAAAGCTAGGACGAATAATGCTACCGTTAGCAGCAAGTATCGAAACAATCGCCGGTTTAAACTCATTGAGCTAAAATTAGGAGGAAGGAACGAATGAATTTTTGATGTTTCTCAATAGTTTTCAACGAGATAATGTGGGCATAAATGAATTCTATCAGACATTTTCGGACTAATGCAAGTAACAATTACCTTTGTTGTATGATTAAAGCAACTATTAACGGAGAATCGACCCTAACGCTAGAGACGCAGCAGGGCGGACAAGTAGCGATAAACGGGAAAGTATTTCCTGCCGACATCAAGCATATCAACGGTGGAACCTATCATTTGATATTAAACGACAAAAGTTATAACGTAGAAGTTATTATCAGTGATACAAAGACCAAAAAACATACTTTAAAAATCAACGGCAAAATACTTGAAGTAGAATTAAAAGACCGTTTTGACGAATTATTAAAAGAGTTAGGAATTGATGCTGCTGCCGGACAAAAAATCGGCGATTTGAAAGCACCTATGCCGGGCTTAGTAGTTGACATTCCTGTAGCAGAAGGTCAAGAAGTGAAGAAAGGAGATACGCTTGTTATCTTAGAAGCCATGAAGATGGAAAATGCTTTAAAAGCGATGGCTGATGCTGTTGTGAAAAAGGTAGTTGTGAAGAAAGGACAAGCGGTAGAAAAGAACGAACTATTAATTCAAATGGCATAATCATGAACAAAAAAACCAATCGCCGTAAATTCATCCAACAGGTGGGTATGGCAACTTTAGGAACAATTGCTTTAAGTCAGATTAAGCCTGTTAGCGCTTTTGCAAACAGCTTAGATGGAGAAGTATTATTTACGCTGGACGCTCTTCCATACGAATTCAAAGCATTGGAACCGCATATTGATGCGCTTACGATGGAAATTCACCATGATAGACATCACAAAGCATATGTTGACAATTTAAACAAGCTTTGTGCGAAAGAAGGAATTCAAGAGAAATCGATAGAAATGATTTTATCGAAAGTAGGAAGCTATTCAGCAGGAGTGAAAAACAATGCGGGCGGGCATTACAATCATTCTTTATTTTGGAAGATGATGAAAGCTAACGGTGGTGGCTTACCGACAGGAGCCGTGAATGATGCCATCAATGCAAGTTTCGGAACTTTTGATCAATTCAAAGCGAAGTTTATTGAGACAGCGAAAGGAAGATTCGGATCGGGATGGGCTTGGTTAGTAGCGAAAGATGGCAAATTAAACATCGGTTCAACCGCGAATCAAGATAATCCATTAATGGATATAAGCGAATTAAAAGGAACTCCAGTTTTATGTTTAGATGTTTGGGAGCATGCGTACTATTTAAAATATCAAAATAAGCGCGCTGATTATATTGATGCTTGGTTTAACACCATCAACTGGGACACTGTAAATGCTCAGTTAAAATCAGCGAAATAAAAGTTATTGAAAAAATAAAAAGCCCCGTATCACTACGGGGCTTTTCTATTATATAGATCTCTGATTATACCAACGTAATTTCAAATTGAACAAGATCAACAAACTGTTGAAGGCGTTCTTCCAATTCACCTTGCGATAAATTTTGAATGCGTTCTAATCCGAATTTCTCAACGCAGAAAGAAGCCATTGCAGAGCCATAGATTACTGCACGTTTCATACTTTCGAAAGAGATATCGCGAGTAGAGCTTAGGTAACCGATAAATCCGCCAGCGAAAGTATCGCCTGCGCCCGTTGGATCGAAAACATCTTCAAGAGGTAAAGCCGGAGCATAGAAAACATTATCGCCATGGAATAACAAAGCACCATGTTCACCTTTTTTAATGATAAGGTATTTAGGTCCCATTGCTAATATTTTGCGAGCAGCTTTGATAAGAGAATATTCGCCGGTAAGCTGACGAGCTTCAGCATCGTTCACGGTAAGAACATCTACCATACCGATAGTTTCTGTTAACTCAGGTAAAGCGATATCCATCCAGAAGTTCATTGTATCCATTACGATCAACTTCGGACGATTACGAAGACCTTTGATCACCTGTTGTTGAACTGATGGGCTAAGGTTACCGAGCATTAAGAACTCGCAATCTTGGTAAGCCTCAGGAATAATTGGATTAAAATCGGCAAGTACATTCAACTGAGTATCGAGTGTGTCACGAGAATTCATATCCTCATGATAGCGACCTGACCAGAAGAACGTTTTTTCTCCTTGTTTAATTTGAAGACCTTCGGTACTGATACCTTTACTTTGAAGCATCTCGATAGTTTGTTTCGGGAAATCTTCGCCGACAACAGAAACGAGATTAATATTTTTATGGAAGTAAGAAGCTGATACAGAGATATATGTAGCAGCACCACCAATGATTTTATCGGTTTTACCGAAAGGAGTCTCGATTGCATCGAAAGCAACCGTACCAATAACGAGAAGGCTCATACTTTAAATTTTATTTGAGGGGATCCGGAAATTAGGAATTGGAATCCGGACTGTAAAGATAAGGATTAAATGGAGTTGCCTAAGAAAAAAGGCATTGACAGTGCTAAAAACTCCAATCTCATGGAGCAAGGCAGAAAAACGGGCTATAAATTGTGGTTATTAACATAAAAATTCGCCGTTTTTTCACATATTATTGATTAACAGACTAGTAATTAAATCAATTTCATTTTGTAATTTTAAAAAGTCGCCTTATTTTTGCAACCCGTTGAGGAAAAAATGCTCGTTCTTATCAACTCAACGGAAAGTTTCCTTGTCAAATATCCTATGACACGTGTTTTAGTCATGACGTTAAGCAAAACTTAGGTCATGATAGCATGAGCAAAAGAGATGGTCTTCACCCTGTAAAGCAGAGTGAAGATTATTCCTTCTTAGCTCAGCTGGTTAGAGCACATGACTGTTAATCATGGGGTCCCTGGTTCGAGCCCAGGAGAGGGAGCGGTGCAGTAGAGGCTACCTTAATAAGGTAGCCTTTTTGCTTTTTATGGATATTCCTTCTGCAATGAATTTCGCTGTATACATCTTGTATTCTCAAAAACTTAATCGTTTTTATGTCGGTACTTCTGATGACCCTAATAGACGCGTTATTGAACATAATTCAGGAAAATATGATGATGCTTTTACTAAAAATGGCATCCCTTGGTCATTGTTTTTAGTCATTAGTGATCTAACCAGTGAACAAGCTTATAAAATTGAAAGGCACATCAAAAAAATGAAATCAAAAAAGTTCATAGAAAATTTAGTGCAATTTCCTGAAATTATTGATAAGCTTAAAAAGAAGTATTTATAGTCCCTGGTTCGACCCCGATAGCTATCGGGGCAGGAGAGGGAGCGGTGCAGTAGAGGCTACCTTAATAAGGTAGCCTTTTTGCTTT
>ENA-UOWE01003523-UOWE01003523.1-activated-sludge-metagenome-genome-assembly--contig:-NODE-3523-length-15944-cov-6.439298_pt1 | contig 15944 bp, 18 predicted proteins | sample MGYA00249841_ERZ761562 | MGnify/ENA primary metagenome ERZ761562 (study PRJEB28883, sample SAMN05720200) | activated sludge metagenome | isolation source: Anaerobic digester | place: Japan... | reverse complement strand
ATATTGTTCTATTTCTTCTAAGTTTTCAGCTATCGTATCTTTGCCTGTTTCTTGTGCGCTTATTGTACCTTTAAATAGATATGTTCTTTCATATTTCGTTAGTGTTGCTAACCTTTGAAAATCAGCCTCATTAACAGGTTCATCTTTTGACATTTTACCTTGTACTCTTGCTTGTATCTGTTTCCTTTCTTCTTGTATAGCTAATGTCAATACTGAAGATAAAGCATCGTATCGTTCTTGTGCTATATCATCAAAAGAAGCTTTTGTCCATTCTTTTTGTTGCCCTCTAAATTCTTCAAACTCTTTAACGTATTTTTCTACTTGTGCATTTATTGTTGCTTCCTCTATTTCATAAGTTGATAATCCTTCTGGTTTAGTAATTGTTTTAGTTTCAGCCGTTCCAGATGTTTTGCCTTCAAATTTAATATCTTTTGCCTTTTTTAATTCCTCTATAGTTTGACCTAATTTTTCTACTTCAAGTGTTTTACTTGCTATAATGCCCTCTGTTTCTAATAATGCTTGCTCTGATTCTAAAGAAAGAGTACGCAGGTTTTGCACTTTAGCATATAGTACTCCAAGAGCACCTAAACCGCTTTTCACCGATGAATATGTGTTCTTTTCTACCTCCATGTTGTTATTCTTTGTTTTATAATCGTCTGTAAACTTTTTCATAGCTGCATTTATATCTATAGATGCCATTGCCACTAATTCTTTTGCTTCTTGCTCACTAAAACCTTTCATAGAAGTGTCTGCAAAGTTTTTTATCATTGTTGTCAATCCTACTTTTACTCCTTGAGAATCTGTATAAATACTTGTTTCTAGTGTTTCAGCTTGCTGTTCTAAGTTTTCTATATTAATATGAGCTTTTAATATTTTTAATTCGTTTTCAGCCATTGCTAAACTATTTTCAGCTAGCTTTTTTTGATTTTCTAACATTATTATCTGTAAATCAATTACACTTTTTATGTTGTCATTAAAAACTAAGTAGCCATCAGCGCTTTCTTCTATCGCTGATTTTAGTGTAGGGAATTTGTCTATAAGTGTATCTATAGCTTTTTTATGTGTGTCTACTGAAGTTAATCCGTTTTCCATAGCATAGTTGTAATCTAGTACCTCTTGCTTTAATGTTTTAAAACTTTCAGCAATGTCTTTAGCATTTTCTGTTGTTTTAATTATTTGTGTGTTTACATCAGATATCTTCATAGTTATATTATCTATATTTGTTCTAACTTCGTTTATTATGTCTGATGTCGTTTTCTCAATTTTTTGGTTGTTATCTATAACTTTTTCTTGTGATTTTATTATTGAACCTGCAATTAATGAACCAATTGCTGTTATTGCAGATATTGCTAATCCCCACCCAGTAAATTTAAAGGTGAGACTCATTGTCGTTCCTAATTTTTTAAATAAATCAATTACATTCCCTACGATAGGAATTAATAATGATAAAGCTACTCCAACACCAGATATTGTTAATAATGCTGGATCAGCTGTCGATACAAAAGCATCAAAAACCCCGACTAATCCTTCTGTAGCTAATTTAACACTTTTTATTACAGGCTCAAAATTACTTTTCATATGATCAACGGTATTTTGTATTCTTGCATCTATAGAGTCTAATGACTGACTATTTTTATCATAAGCTTCACTTATTACATCAACTTGTGAACTTACTCCAGATAATATTTCTCCAAATAGTTCAGAAGCAGTTCCTGTTAATGCCAAAGATCCACGCAATGCTTCGGCTCTGTTAAATAGTTTTCCTAAAGCTTCTACAGGTGTAAAACCCATTTGTTCAAGCGTTTTGCTATTTGCTTGTAAAGCTGTTTTTAAATCATTTAAAAAACCATATAATCCTTTTGATTTTAAGGCCAATGAATCAAATTGTACTCCTAACATAGCTGCCATTTTTTGTGCTTCTGATGTAGGCTGTATTATATCCTGTATTATTCTTGATATTTGTGTTGATGACTGTTTAGGTGATACTCCTACTCTTGTTAATGTTGATATCCCTGCTATTACTTCTTCCATTGATACTCCAGCTTGTGCCGCCACAGGTATCAATTTTCCTAATGATGTGTTTAATTGGTCAAATGTTTCTTTTCCATATTTTACCCCTTGAAACATTGCATTGCTTACTTTATTTAAATCTTCCACTTTTCCTTGATATGCATCTATATACGATGTAAAAGTATCTATTACTGTTTTCATTTCTGTTTTTCCTGCCACTGCAACTTTTTCAGCTATTTGTGAAAATGGCAATAATTCTTCAAAATCTATTCCAGAACTTGCCGCAAGTCTTGCTCCTTCAAAAATATCTTGAAAAGTTACTGCCGCATTTTTAAATGTAGTTAAAAAACTTTGTTGAAATATGTTCATTTTTCCTTCTGTAACATCCATTAAACTCCATATTTCTTTAAAAGTTGAATTCATTTTCACATTAAAATCTTCTATTTCATTTATCACTTTTTGAAAGCTTAATGTTATTCCAAGAAAATAAGATAATCTTGTAACTGCGTATATAAGCGAGTTTACATTAAAATATGCTTCATTAGCACTTGAAGATATTTCTTTAAATTTTCCAGCTACATCTGTTTTTACTATTGCATCGTAATTGTATGGTGTAGTCGCTTGTGCACCATATTTTTGCTTCCATTTTAATATGTCTAATTCTTGTTGCTGTTGTTTCGTCAGCTCTGCTTGTGCTTCAGCTTGTTTTCTTATTGCCATTTCTTCCTTTTGTCTTTTTTCCCATTCAGCTCCAGCTTGTCTATTCTTTATTATGTCTAATTCTCTTTCTTGATTTTTTATTTGTTCTGATAATGCTTGATTATGTGAATTTATTGACTGTTTAATCTTTTCCATCTGTTTTTGATGTTCCGCTTCAAGTCTGGTCTGTTCTTTTAATACTTTTTGATGTATTTCCTCTTCATTCCTTAATTCAAGGTATGAAGCTTTTAATTCTTTTACTTTGTTGGATACTTCTGTAAAGTTTTCTTCAGTAAAAAGTTTTACTGCTTTTTCAGGTGTTAAATCTGCAAATGTTGCTTTTAAATCATTTAATTTTGTTTTAAATGTTTCTATTTTTGTGTCAAAACCTTCTAAATTTAAAAAATTAGTAAAACCTTTATTTTCAAAACTTTCTCCAATTTTATTTATTGTGTTGTTTAAATTCACAAAATCTTTTTGAAGAGTAGAAGCTCTTCCTGACATTTCTTTAAATACTTTTTGATATTCTATATCTCTTAAAGTACCAGTTACTGATTTAAATTCTACTCCAGCTTTATGCGCTTCTTCTTTTATTTTTTCAAAAAAACTTGTCAGCATTGCTTGTGCCTGTGGAAGGTCACTTTGCAATGCTGTATTTATACTAATATTTGATTTTATTGTTTTCCCAGTATCGGTTATTTTTGCTGTTATTCCATTCCAGACTTTTTCAAAGTCTGGTCCAAAGGTTGAACGCATGTAATTTTCTGTTTCTTTAAATGCTTGTTCAAACTTTTGCATCGCATCTTTTATTTGCATTGTATCTATTGTTATAGTATAACCTAAAGTATCAACCTGCATCTCACACACCGCCTTCTTAGACTAATCCAAATTGTTTTAATACAGCTTCGGATTCTTCTGGATTCATCTTTGAAAAATCATATGTTTCTTCTTTGTTCGTTTCCATAGCTTTTTTACTTGCATTGCTTAATAAAATAACTTGCTGTATACTCATTTCCCACGTTATTTCTTTTAGTGATAAATGCAAACCGCTGGTTAATCCATAAACCATTTGTGCATAGTTTAAATCGTCTTTAGATTTATTATTGGATATAGTTCCAGCAGTTTTATCCAAAAATTTCTTATATCACTGGATAGTATAACGTCACTAAGTAACTTGACTATTTCATCTATCCCTAAACTCCACATGATTTTGTCCGATGTTATATCTTCATTATTTAGTTTAACCGGATTTTTATTGTTTACTAATAATGTTATTATGTCGCATACTTCTTGCATTATTTCTGAATATGCACTTGTTTCAAAACTTAATAGTTCTTCAAGTAATGATTCCCAAAACTTTTCCCATTTTTCTTCTGCTGTAGGATATTTTTCAAAATCATATTTTAATAAACTCATGATTTTTTGTATTTTATTTGTGCAAAGTATACAAATTCCTATTGATGGTGTTCTTAAATAGTATGTTTTATTGTCTATTTTTATTTCTTTAGGCACATTTAAAACATGCTCTATTTCACTTCTACTCATTAGTTCACCAACTTTTCTATAATTTTAAAAATAATATCCACTGGTAAATTCCACATAATATCTTCAGCTGTTAAATCTTCTTCCGTGTAATTGGCTGGATTTTTATTGTTTAAATATAAAGCTACTATTTTGCATATTTTTAAAACTAATTCTTCATTTTTTTCATCTATAAATAAATTAAAAAAACTTATAGTCATTTTTTCAGTCATATCTTTTATTGTCTTGTTTTTAAAATCTTTAGAAATTTTTTTTATTATTTCTTTTAATTCTAAAGTTATTAATTTTAATACTCCTAATGAAGGCATTTTTAATTCATATTCTTTTCCTTTAATTATTATTTTTTCCATTTTCTTAAGCCACCATCCTTTTAAAAAAATAAGCGGGAATTTTACTCCCCGCTTTATGATATCTGGACAGCATTTCCCGCTGTTGGGGAAAGTACTTTTCCTGTAAAGACTAATACCGCAGCACCCGAATTATTTAAGTTTATTGTTGTACTTGGTGTTATCGAGCAGTTCGGTATTTTTATTGTTTTACCTACTAATCCTGTTTCCGTTTTAGTTGTTATTTCTATGCTTTTTTGAACAACTGAAACAACTGGAGGAATATTTACTGTAGTACCATCTACCGTTCCACCAAAAGCCAATGCAAGGTTAGCAGGTGATAAATCAAGTGCATTTACTGTTACTGTTTTAGGAAAACCAGTTAAAACTGTTGCTTCTGGATCCATTCTTTGATCACTTGAAATGTCTAGTGTTGTTGCTTCCATGGTTAATGTCGCTCCGCCTTGTGTTACTCCTATATCTCTTACGTTTGTCCTTGAAGCCCAATTAGTTATGTTATCAACTACATCTCCAATTGTTACTGAATTAATCGAAAATACTAAATCAGCCATTATTTTTCACCTTCTTTTTTTAATATAGCATTTTAACAACATCACCTGTTACTGTTATTGTTTGTGATGAAGCTGTAGCACTAAATGTATAAGTTGTTCCATTTAAATTAGTAACCGTAATTTGTGTTGCTGTTACAGCTGATGCTTTTACCATCGAACCATCAGGAAGCATTATTATATTTCCTTTTCCTACATAATTAGTAGTGGTAAAATTTGTTCCTGTTATTACAGATGTTCCACTTGTCCAACCACAACCAGTTATTGTATATGTTTCAGGTGCTAATACTTTTGTAGTTAGTACACCTATTGCTGCTCCGCTATTATTAAAGTTTAATGTTGAACCCGGTATTATTGTTGATTTAGGAACAAGAATTGTAAGCTGTGATAATCCAGAAGCTGATGCTGTGGTTATTCTAAATCCTTTATTTGTCATTATCGGAGCAGTTGCTATATTTACTGCGCTTCCGTCTACTGTTCCACCTAAAATTAAAGCAAGATTTTCTTTCTTTAGATCTAATAAATTATAGGTTATAGTTTTAGGGGCGCTTGTCGAAAGTATAGCTTCAGGATCCATATGCTGATCGCTCGGTATTTCTAATTGATTTAGTTCAAAAGCTAAAGTTACTCCTCCTTGAGTTACTCCTATATCTACCCAATCAGAAGCATTTACTGCATCTTTCATCGTTCCAGAATTTCTGTACTCTACTTTGCTAACGTTAAATACTATATTAGCCATTATCAGCACCACCTTTAAAACCTTTTAAGGTTAGTATTTCTTTTTTGTTCTCTGTATATGCATCAATTACAGAATAGTTAATTGCATAAAAATTTTCTAAAAAATTGATAATTCCCTGTTTAGTCATACTAAACGGAAAATCAAAGGTTTTTGAGAAAATATCGCCGGATATAGTTTCAAAATTAACCTTGATTTTATTAATCAAATTTTGTTCGTCAGAAATAATTTCTACTATTTCAAACATAAACAAGCACCGCCTTATAACGTAATATTCCTACACTTTCTGTTTGATTCATTGGGTCTACATAATATCCACTAAAAGGTTCTGAATTTAATTCTAGATGTATTATACCTCCTTTATCTAACGGTATATTACCTGTCATTGCTTCTTCTACTTTATTAATCATATCTGTATGTGTTGTTGTGTCTATAAGTCCATCTATTAAAGGGCAATACATAGCTATCCATATTTGGACCGTTTCTAAAGGCATAAAATATTTAAAGTTTTTAAGCAGTATTACAATTTTTTTGCCTGTTATATTTGCCGCATTAGAAAATACTATGTTTTCAGGGAATTTTTGTATCAGTTTTCGGTATATTCCTGTCGTTATTTCATCTGCAAGCATTAAAGCACTCTCCGTTCTACTTTCCCAGAATTAAATCTGTATTCTACTGTTTGCCCAGCAATATTTTGGTATTGAAAACTTTTGCTTAAATCAATACTTGCTGATATGTTTGTATAAGATTCTTGCTTAAATTTTTCTTCGACTTCTTTTGCATCTAATACAAAATCAGTTAATACGTTATATCCTTTTAATTCAACAAATAATGCGTAATATGCTGCTGAAAATACTACCAATTGCCACTTTTCATTTGTTGTATCTAATTTTGATATTATATTTTGTGTAGCATTTGAAATATATTCTTCAGGTGTCATTGGAGGCAATTTGTAATTTATATTCCGCATTTCTTTTAATTTATCAAAATCTGGAAAACTTGCCATTACTACTTTTTCACCTTTTAATATTATAAATCCAAAAGAATTTCTTAAGTTCCCAGTTTTATTTTGGTAATTACCATCATTCTTTGCTGCTGCCATAATTTGTCTTGCTATGGTTTCAAAAACATTTGCAATTAAATTATTTATCATGCTTTCTATTAAACCTGTTTGTGCAAAGTCTTTCACAAATTTATCGCTTGTTATCCTCATGGGAAAACTTCCTGTAATATTATTTCCTTGTGTTCAGGAAATTCTGCCATTATTGCTATTATATTGTATTTTTTGGTGCCTACTTCTATCATATCATTTATCGCAGGTTCTACTTCATTAAAAAGAAATAATCTTTTATAATTTTTTTCTGTTAATCCTGCCAGGCCTATTACTTGAAACATACCTTTTTTGTAGCTTTGAAAGTTTTCTTCAGCTGTTGTAAATGTCGTTATTGTTTCCGTTTTTGTTGGTTTACCATCAACTTTGGTAACTATATATTTATGGTACTTCACTGTTATTACCATCTTGTGTTCACCTTGATTGTCACATATTTATTCCTTATGTTCCTAACAGTATTATACAACATCTCTTTGTTATACCTTTTGGTTATTTCTCCTTTTGTATAGTCTGTAAGCTTTTCTGGATTATTTAAAAATGCTTCTAATATGTCAGCTTTTGTCAATTCTATTAATGAAAAATTTCCTTCTGTGTATGTTTCAGAAGGTATTATTTTTTCATTCTGCAAAAAAAGGCTATATTCTTCATCACTCAAAAGTTTATTTTCTAAGTCTACAAACAAAAGCTTTAGCATTTCTAAATTTGTCATTGGTTTCCCGCCTTTCGTTTCCTTCCTCTGGTAGTTGTTGCAATTTTTATTTTGTCTATTACCGCTTCTATTTCTGACTTTGTTTCTATGTTTTCTTTGTTTATTTCTTCTGCTAATTTTTCAGCTTCTGCTTTGTCTTCCTCTAAAATTTCATCATCTTCAGCTTTCCTTTCTGCTTCTTTTTCCATTTCTTTGATTCCTCTTTCGTATATCTCATCCAATTTCTTCTTTATCTCTTCTCCTTCTTTTCCCATATCTTCCCTTATCGTTCCTAAACAAGGAAACACTCCGCTCCAATCAGTTTCGCTTTCAAATACCTCTCCTGCTAATATCCTTTTATCTCCATCATATGTTGAAAACTTTGCACGCCATCTTTTTTTCATAAATATCACCGCCAAAAAGGAAATAAGGGCGGGAGCCCCGCCCATGAACTTGTTATGCTAAAAGATCAGCTATGAACAAGTTGTTCTTTGCATTTAATGTAGTAAGAGCTGTGGCTGAAGCTGTAGTGTATATGCCCGAACTCTTTAATGTGGAATCTTTATATACCACGATACATGTACCGTTTTCTACTCTTACAACGTTTTCCGCAAGTATCTCTTCTATTGTAGGACCCATATGGGTATATCCTAAGTTACCAGTTGCCCATACAAACTTCTTGTCCTGCCATATCGTTACCTCAGAGTTTGAATCTACATCTCTATACTTGTAGTTGTAAACAAACATCGGAGGAAGGCCTTTAATAGTTAAATAGTTCTGGAATTCATTCCACGAAAGTATCTGTTCTTTCTTATCTGTTCCGTATATTGCCTGTTTTACATTGCTGTTTGTAAGTATATATCTCTTCAATGCAGGTGATATTATTGCATATTCTGGTGTAAATGAAAGATCGTTGAGCCATTTGTTCATGTCATCAAGAGGATTGCTTCCTGCATTGCTCCAATACTTATTTACGCTTCCGTCATGAATGACTTTATGCGATTCAGGCACTTCATAGTCTACAGCAAATTTTACTCCGTTTTCGTTTATTTCAAGCTTTCCTGTCTGCATTACCTCTGCTCGCATTCTTTCAGTTCTTATCCTTACTCCATCATATACTGCTTTTATATCATCAAACAGCGGATTTATTAAAAGCTGATCAGCTTTCGTCTGTGCCCAAAGAGTTAACAACTTCCCACCTAATGCTCTGGTAATCTTTATGGGTCTAAGCTCTTCTACAAATTTGCTTAATCCGTCTCTACCCATAAGCTTTCCGCCACCATCAAATCCTGTAAATGTCGCTGATACAGGATAGTGTTCACTGCTAAATATCGTTTCAAATTCAAGGTTCTCAGTTTTATTATATGGAAATATGTCTTCAAGCATATATGGAGTAAGTGCATTTGAGCTCTGGAGCTTTTCTATATAGTAACTTGTTACTCTTCCTTTAAGAAAATCTTCTATTGAATAATTAACTGGCATTAGATCTCACCGTCCTTATGATACTACTACTTTAGAGAATCTGGAATTTACAACTGTTACTCCTGCTGTAAATACACAATAGTAATAGTATGTTCCTGCTGTTAAATCTGTTGGTATTGTAAGTGTTCCAGTTGTTGCTCCTGATACATTCGTTGCTCCTTCTGTCGATGCTGAGCTGTTTGTCTTCCACTGGTAGCTTATGCTTCCAAATGATGCAACCGCATCAGCATATAATGCACCTGTTATTGAACCAGCTGTTACTGCTTTTTCTTCTGCTGGCTGTTCAAGAACGGTTATTGTCGCATTTACTACAACTACCTTTGCAAATCTTGAATTTACAACTGTTTCTCCGGCTGTAAATACACAGTAGTAATAATATGTTCCTGCTGTAAGTTCATCAGATATTGTAAGAGTTGATGTGGTTGCTCCTGCTACATCTGATGCTCCTTCTGTTGAGGCTGAGCTGTTTGTCTTCCACTGGTATGTCAGCGTTCCAAGTGTAGTCGTTGCTTCTGTATATAGGTTGCCTTCACTTCCAACATTTATCATTGACATAGCCGCTGGCTGCTCAAGTATAGTTATCACTGCTGATGGATTTACTTTTGGTTCAAATGTTATAAGAGGAAGCATAGCATCAACATATGAATCATATCCTGTAAGCCTTGTCTTATCAACTCTACATTGTATCAGTATATCTCCTATTCCGTCTGTTCTAACAGCTCCACCATCTAATGTAAAAGTAACATTCTCTTTCAATATCCCAACTGCAAATTCAAGCCCATTTGTTGCACTATGATTATATGGTCCATATTTACCACTTGCTGTTACTTTCCCTAACACCGTTCCAGCTTTGGCATATGTTACTCCTGACCATAAGCTCTCATCAAGTGTTCCGGGTTGTCCTAACTGATGATGTGCATCAAGTAAATATGGTAATGCACTATCATATATTTTGGTGTATGGCATTGTTTAAGGCCTCCTTAGCTTTCAAAAAATTTCTTTTTCTGATTTACTCCGTTTTTTACCATTTGATCTATGTCTTTCTTTATGCTTTCTATCCTACTTTCTTCCTCTTTTACCTCCACTTCTTTGTTACCACTTGCAAATGTCGTATTGTTCTTCTTTATAGTTTCGTTTATCCATCCGTCTAAAGTGCTTTTAAAGTTTTTTACCTGTGTTTCTATATCCGGCGATTCCTCATTATCTTCTACTTTAAAAAATTTCATCATGTTTACTGGTATTTTTTCTGCAGCAAAGGCTTCTATTACTGTTCTTTCTATCTGAGACTTCCTTAACTGCTGTTTCATCGTTTCTATCTCTCCTCGTACCTGATTGATTATTTCATCAGTTCCGAGATTTTTTTTGGGGTCTTCTTTTCCATTTTCTCCTAGCAATGATACAAACTGTTTTTGCATCTTTTTCATGTTCGTTTCTACTGCGCTTTGAATAGCTCTGTCCAGCTCTTCTTTTGTATATGTCTTAGCTTCCTGTACCTGAGCCTGTCCTTCATTCTCAGTTCCAGCCGCTTTCTTTTCTTCTGGCATTGCTTACACCGTCCTTATATTATCTTTTATTTTTTTCAAAAAAGCCAGAGTGAACGTAAAAAGGGGAAAACGTCCATCCGGCTAGTGGAATATCAGGGGGAGGAATAGATGGTAAAAAAAATATTTATCTTCATTGTTATTTTATCATATGTTTGTGTTACTGTCAAGCTTTTTGTTATATTTGTGTAGGTTTCGTTTCTATGTTTGATTGATTTAAGTCTTTTTTCTTTTCAAGATTCTGTTTTTGAAAGTTGTACTCTTCTTTCTGTAAGTTGTTTTCTATCTCTTCCGAGCTTTCTTCAAGCATTTCTCCTACAAGTTTATAGCCTGTTTTCATGTCTAATAGCGCATTTGTTACCAAAGATATAATTAAGTTTGCTCTGTCTAGATTATTATAAGCTACTATATCCGCATATTTTATTACTATTCCTGTGTATACTAATGCTTTTAATTGACATGCTATATCAAACATCTCCGATATGAAGTTTTCTTCCGCATTCCTTAGTTTGTTTATTATGTTGTCTAATCCTGATAATTTTAAAAATACCGCATAGCCTGAATCCGCTCCTCCTCCCATAAGTTTGTTCATCAATAGTTCAGGATATGATGATGAAAATGATGTCTCCTCTTCGTTTATTTTTTCTTTTAATAGTCTTGCTATGTTTCCCTGCATCTCTAAAAACTTCATCTCTGAATTTTCAGGTACCGAGATGTATTTGTAGAATCTCCTGTTTAAATCTATTGTTTGTCCTTCTCTTACGTTGTCTTCAGTTTCATCATAGTCTTCAGTTAATGATGCAGATCCATATGCTACAGGTTCAGCATGTATGTCAAATACACTGTTTAATTGGCTTTTGTGTGTGTTTATTTCGTCTATCAACGTTTCTACTCCGGATATCCTTGATACGTTGTTTGCATCGTCTGTCCTGTAAAATATGTATTCTGCTATCGGTATCTTTTTCATCATCATCTGCTGTGTCATAGTTTTACCGTTTTCATCTTGATATTTTAATTCTACTAATCCTTGTTCGTTTATTTTATACTCTTTCGTTATCGTGCTGTTGTCTCGTTTTATCTGGAATGTTATTTCTACTATCTCATTCAAATAATTATATTTTATCTGTCTTACCTGTGATAGCTTTATCGGCGTTATCAGCAAATAATCTTCTTTTTCATACAATCCATTCGTCACCAGCGATATCTCACACCACGTTATACCATCTATCAGCATGTTTTTCCTTAATTGTGTCAGATTAAAAAGAAAATTGTAGTTCCCTGTTATTTCTTCCGCTATCCCTTCCATTCCTTCTTTTACTCTTATTTTCATCTTTTTCCCTATCAGCGATATGTCTGTGTCTATTATGTCCGGCACAGGATTATGTGCTATTTTTATCTTTTTATCTAATCCTCTGTCTTCACTGTAGTTTTCTTTGTCTGTTTCTGTATTCCTATATAACCTCCATAAGTTCTCATTAACTCTGTAAGCCATCTTCTTTACCATCCTTAATAGTATATTTTTTTTATCTTACTTTGCATTCCTTTCCTTATCGGCTCTATCGCATACCTTAACGCATCCATGCAATCGTCGTTTACTTCTACTGGTATGTCTATCGGTTTGTCTTCTTTGTTTTTTTTCCATCGGTATGTTTTAAATTCATTTAAGGTTTGTATGCATTCTGGATGTATCTTTATCCTGAAGTTCTTCAGCCAGTCTATCCCACTTTTTACACTGTTTGCTCCTTTGTTCGCTCCTTTTACGTTTAATCCCATTTGCCTTAACTCTTCTATCGCTCCCGGACTCGCACTGTCCGCTATTATCTCTTGACTTTTTTTTATTTTTGTAAGTATTTCTTCTCCAAACATTCTTGTCGTTAGTTTCGATTTCTTTATGTTGTCTAATATATATAGCTCTCTTGTTTTCTTGAATAAGCTTCTGTTTATTCCCACTTTTACCATCGCACTAGGATGATTGAACCCAAAGTCTATACCTACAAGTATTTTGTCAAAGTTCTTTTCGCTGTTGTCAAAGTCTACCACTTCATAGTTGTTGTAAATTAAATCCGATAGTACTCCCCATTCTCCAAGGGCATATATATTATACCATGTTTGATCTATTGTTATGTATTTCTCTAAATTTTCTCGTGACTCTTCATCTAAAAATTTGTTGTCTAAATGTGTCGTCCTTAATATCGTTGTGTTTTTCATTTGACTGTCAAAGAAAAACTTCTTTATCCAATGATTTGAATCCGTCGGATTGAACGTTAATATAAATTGTTTGTTTGCATCCTGGCCTCTGATTCTCAGATCTAATTGTTGAAAATCTTTTTGTTCAAGCTCCGTCGCTTCTTCTATCCACATGTCGGTTATTCCACTTATTGATTTTAATTTTTCTACATTATCTAATCCGGTAAATATAAATTTGTTCCCGTTGGGTCCTTCTATATCTATTGAGTTTCCTTTACCTGAGGGTATCGTAAAAAAATCTTCTACTCCAAAGTATTTTATCCAAAATATTATTTCCGGAAATACTGAGTTCCTCAGCGTGCTCTTCACTTTCCTCACTATCAGCGTTTTCCTGTTCTTCTCCGTCATGTGTTTTAATACCAGTTTTTGTGCAACAAATGCACTTTTTCCGCTTCCTGCTCCTCCGTAAAACAACTCGTACCTTGTGTTCGTCTTTAAATATGGTAAATATACTTCGTTAAATACTTCTTTGTCTATGTTTAAATTTATTTGTTCCATTTTATCACTCACCATTCTTTGTTAAACCATTTATCGAAAGCGATACTTTAATTTGACCATTGTTTTTTACTTTTGTTTTTTCTCCGTATCTTTCCGGATTTATTAGCCTTAACATGTATTCTGTCGCATTAAAGTTTTTAGAAGCACTTAATGCTGCCATGTTCCTTAGGTAAAATAGCTCCGCCTGTTTTTGTGCCGTCATTATCCCACGCATAAACATACCGTATGGACTGTTGGGTATGTTTATTTCTTCTTTACCCCTTTTTAATATTTCTTGCGCCGTTATGCAATCTATCCTGTTCGCTCCCATCGCTGTTTCTACAAACGAGCCAAAGGATATTGATTCTAAAATTTTCATCATCCTCTTTATCCCTTGCCTTTTGTATCCTCCCATTTGTTCGTTAAATTCAGGATAGTATTGTTCGATGTATTCTTCCACTTCAGATGCGTTTGAATTATAAAACTCAGGTTTAAAGATTAATTCTTCAAAGTCATTAAATAGTTGTCCTGCTTTTTCGTGTGATATTATAGTCGTAATTTCATTTTTGTTTTCTTTCACCACTATCACCACTTTTTAAAAAAATTTTATCTATTTCTTCGTTCAAATCTCTTTTTACCAATAAATCTAATTCCAAAATCAATGCTTTAGATAACATATATTTTTTTACTTTTTCTTTTATTTCTTCCATTGATCTTATAGAAAAATATAATTCTTCCATATCATAAAATTCTATCACAAGCTCTTCTTTGTTTACTTCTATTAGTTTCACTTGTTCTCTGCTTATAAATATTGTTCCTATGTTTTCTTTGTTTGCGTGATAAAAGTTCAGTATAAGCATTTTTTCCCCCCAACGTTTATTTTTTTAAGGTGAACCACGAATAAATCGTGTTTTTTATGTTTCTAACTAAATATTAGCATATCGCTTGACAAATGTCAAATTATATGGTATAGTTCAAGGTGAAAGAAAGTTTTAAAAGAAAAAAGCTTTTGAATCGTGTTACCAAATAGTTAACGTCTGAAACACGCATTCCACCATTTAAAAATTTACGAATCGCCAAAAAACTCATTTTTGAGTTTTTTTTTTATTTTTAGACCCTTATATATATAGAAAAAAATACTTAGTTAATATCGCTAATGCATTTTATACCATTCGTACGATTCGTTAGTATATTTTATATATATATAAGAGCCTTTTTATCGCTGGTTTACGCACGAATGGTATCCCAAAAACAGGCGATTCACAAAAAAACTACTTTTGTGTATTCATGATACTTTGGTCAATTATTTTACGAATAGTGTACGAATCGTCCGTTACACTTATTTAAGAATTTTAACTGTTTTTTAATATGTAATCACTTAATATTTTATTTACTTACGAATGGTACAATACGTCATTGAATCGCCTCCACTCTCAAGAGGCGATTCGTAAAAAATCAACATCAAATAAGCTAACAAAAAGGATTTCAGATTTAGCACTGTTTTTACGAATCGCCTAAAAAAAAATATACCATTCGTGAAAATGTATGAAATATTCATTTAGATTACAAAAGTATTACTAGCAACTGTAAACATTTATTTTACTATAACCTAGAGAGTGTAAACAAACGATTAATATTTTAACAAGTGACTTTTTTTACTTTACGGTTAAGATTTTAACCTGTGCAAAATAGAAAACCTTTTTTGGTTTTTTTGGCGGAAAACCTTTTTTGGTTTTTTTGACGGAAAACTCCATACACCATCTTTGGCCTTTTTTTGACGGAAAACCTTTTTTGGTTTTTTGGCGGAAAACTCCATACACCATCTTTGGTTTTTTTTGGTTAAAACGTTTAAAGCCCCGTAAAACGTTTTTGCGTTTACAAGATACAAAATTATACGTCTTGTCTTTTAGAAACGAAATATGCCCCCTTTAAATGCGTTTGGGTAAAAAAAAACAATACTTAATTACCCGAAAAAGTGCTTTAACGACTACCACCTTTGAAATGAATGGGTATATGTAAATATACCCATACACCATACCGACGATCACAACACAACGTTTTTCTTGAAAAAATTTTTCAACGGAAATGCGACGCGTTTCAAACGTGCATAAAATAACGTGTTCAGCGTATTGACGGAAAACTTATGTTTTCCGTCATTTTTTATGACGGACATTGTTATTAAGTAATTGTTAAGTGATATAAAAAATATAGATAATTAAAAAAACGTGCTAAGTTCATTAACAAAAAGCTATAAAAAATAGCGAGTATGAAATTTTTTTCATACAAAAATACGTTAAGCTTATTAAAATGAAAAAAATTTCATTAGTGCGCCGGAAGGAAAAATAAAAAAAAATACTTAAATTTTTTAACTATTTAAAAAATTAATAATTAAAACGTTCAAGTATTTGCGTAAAAAAAAAGCTTCAAAGCAAATGTATATACAAGTTTAGGAATGTATATACAAGTTCTGAAATGTATATACAAGTTCTGAAATGTATATACAAGTTCTGAAATGT
>ENA-UOWE01003521-UOWE01003521.1-activated-sludge-metagenome-genome-assembly--contig:-NODE-3521-length-15952-cov-10.355853_pt1 | contig 15952 bp, 15 predicted proteins | sample MGYA00249841_ERZ761562 | MGnify/ENA primary metagenome ERZ761562 (study PRJEB28883, sample SAMN05720200) | activated sludge metagenome | isolation source: Anaerobic digester | place: Japan... | reverse complement strand
CAACCACCTCCGTAATACTTCCGTCCGCATTAAATATTGTAGTGATGACGGAATTTTTAATCACTGTTACTCCATCCGTATCATAAACTATCACTGATACGGTTATCGTCTGATCCGGATTAAATACTGTTGTCCGTGTAGCGATTGTGGTGAGACCCACCTCATCAAGCAGTTCATCACCCAACCTCCTCCGTAATACTTCCGTCCGCATTAAATATTGTAGTGATGACGGAATTTTTAATCACTGTTACTCCATCCGTATCATAAACTATCACTGATACGGTTATCGTCTGATCCGGATTAAATTCTGTTGTCCGTGTAGCGATTGTGGTGAGACCCACAGTGGTAAATATAGTCTCTGTAATGTCACCATTCGCCTCGAATACTGTATTGCGTGTACAACCCGGTAACTCAGCGATATTATCAAAATTAAATGTTTGTAAGAGAGTAATATCATCTCTGACGAGATCGTACCAAGCTTGAATTGTCATTTGACGTTCGTCGAAGTCGTTTTGTTGCTGCGCCATCTGATCGACCCAGGCTTGAGAATGTACGGTAAAAGCACTATTCCATTGGGCTAATAAAGGTGCACTGTCAAGGGTTTCAAGGATTCCAGTACTTAACGGACATGCCGCTGTACCAACGCGGTTAGTAATATTAGCAGGAATAATCTCTGTAACATTAGCTCCCACGTAAATATCCGCCAAAGGATACTGGTGTACTAGTTCGGTATCTATAAGGGTAGGCGCAACGGGGTTACTTGCGGGGGTGCCCTTTATAACCTTTATGCTATTCGCCCTTACTTCCTCGGAAGCGTTAATCTCTAACACTACAGTATCAATACGATTAAGAACTATATCTGCAGGCTCGATTGTATGCAATGACGGTACTGAGTTATATGTCCATGTATGATTAAACCATGCTCGTCCGGAGCCAACTTTAACTTGCATACCATTAGCAGCCGAAACAATGAATGCGTCACCGATGGACATAAACACTCCGTCTTTAATGATACCATCAAATATCGACGATATGTCAGTAGCGTCGTACATTCGATCGCCGTTTTGCGAGTTGTAGAAACCATATGTTAAAGCCATTTTTTACCTCCTTATCTATTAGACTGCAGTAAACGTAGGGTATTCTTTGAGACCTGATGAATCCTGGGAATATATCATCTCTATAACACGTGTCTTAGCCTCTATGCCGTACTCATTGATAATCTGTACGATATCGCCGAGGAAGAAATCTTCGCCGTATTTATAAGTAGTAACGCTATCTAACTCACCATCGAAAGATGTTAAGAAAGAGTGTTCGGACAAGACCTCAGATCCTCTCTGCTCAAGCTGGGCGAGATATTCTTCGTCCGTCAGAGTAACACCATCAACTGTTCGATAGATACTCTTAGCGTCTGTATAGATTTCTCTCCTCGTTAAGCCCGATCCTCCACCGACCACCGTCGACTTCTCTTCACCATCTACGAGCGTTACCGTCTTCAAGTTTGTTTTAGTTTCGATATAATTACTATTCATTAGATTTTCAAAGTTGGACGAGAACACTACGTAGGGATTATCAAACTGATCATACGATCTATCCTGACCCTTGTATAACTTGAATATAAATTTATCATCTGATGGGGTTATCTTAAAACCGACCCCTCTTTCGAAACAAAGGGCGAGGATCGCCTCGTATAGATTAGTGCCTCGTTCAATCTGAGCATCGACAGTATAATTCTCGTCTAAAAATAGAATGTTCGGATCGGTTGATGGTTCGAAGATAAAATTAGATATTTTACGATCTTCTATTGCTGGCGAGATAACGTTTTCATTAAGTAGGGTTTGAATGGCGTCTTGGAAATTTCCCGTTAGTATTGTTTGTTCCCAAACGATCCGTCGATCAAGAATAAATTCTAGAGATCTTCCCGTTACTATAAGATGATCTCCTTCTTCTAAGTCACATTCTATTTCTATACTTTCGATCATCATAAGACGTTCGGAACCTTTACGCCACAGATAATAATCTTGTTGTAAGAACGACATTAACTCAAGATTTACAGGAGTATAAATTTCAAAATCGCCAGCACCATAGTACCTATCTGTCCAGATTAAAGACTTTAACGTGTCTATGTTTTTTATAGTTTCTAAATTGGAATTCAAAACGAGTATTTCAAAAAAATCTTTTTCCATAGTTACCTCCTTTTAAATTCCCTGATATATGACTTGATTTATTATTCTGAAAAATAAGTTACTCCCGCCTTCTTCCGCATCGAAGGCAAATACGTTATCTCCTTTTCGCAAGAACATCCACGTTGCATCCCTATCTAAACAGTTGATAATGTTGTAATATACGCCTTCTCTTAGTAACTGGATAGATTTATCACCTTTAATTGTGGATATAAATATGGAATCCCCCATTATGATAGGTTGCCCGGTCAAGGCGATTAATTTATCTGTATCGATCTTCATATTCTCAAGAGTGTTCACGTTATAAATCCTTACATGCTCCGCTGTGCCGACGGAGTGTATTTCAATATTGAACCCTATCTCCGAATCACCTTCGTAGAGTACTATTTGCATTTGGTTCTTAAGGAGGTTACCCATAACGAGCAACTTGTCCGATAAAGCTTCGTTCGAGAAAGGAAACGAGAATACCTTCTCAAAACCAGTAAAGCTTGTTATCTGTTTACCTTTTGGTCCAGCGGAATAGAAATATGGATTCGGACACACTATTGAAATTTGCGTAGTCTCTTGCCTACTAAATATAATCGGCTCGTTTGACTCCACATATCCAAATATCTCAGCCGTACGATTGGTCGTCTCGATAAGGAGGCGTACGCGCTTCTTAACGGGAAAATATTTGTAAGATTTTTGCCGTGTATCCTCTATCGTCGGGCTCTCTAAAAGAACTAAATTGAAAACTATATTACGGGATGGCAGACGAGCGGAATTATAGATTGACCCGTCAACACTAGATAACTCAGAAACATTTATATCCGCCTTGACCGGACCCAGACCTGATATTTCTTGAATGAGGAAACCGGATCTCTCCGGAAACCCCAATTCAAGTTTTATAGATTCGTTTAGGTGGTTTGTTACGGTTATGGATTTTATCATGTAGTACCCATCACCCCTCTCAATCCCCTCAATGTTGATATTTGGTTCTTAGTTTGTCTGTAAATTTCAAGTCTAGATAAAGCTTTAGGCGAATAGTTGTTCTGTACAAACGATACCTTTATTTCCTGTGGAGTTTCAGACCTGTTAACGCCGTCAGATTCACTAGATGTGGCGAACGTTGGTAGTTTCCTTATTACATCATCTACATTTATTCCTTTATTCTTGGAGAGTAAATCATTAATGAGTAAACTTCCAGCCTCCACGTCACTGAGATCTAGAACGGGTCTGATGACAGGATTTATATCCACATTGTCATTAATCACATCAGATATTGCCGATATGATATTCTTCAAAGTAGATATCGTAGACATTCCCATATCGGCGGCGGACGACATACCAAGATGACTATATTTTTTCAAACCCTCAGCAAACCCCACCATCGACCATTTACCTAACTCGGCAAATTTCTTTGAGGGGGATGCTACTCCTATCGCGTCTCTGGCTGCTTGCAATGCGTCCTTAGCAGTCCGCGCTGCTGCCTGTGCTAGTTCTGAGGCTTTCGATAATATACCATACTTCATTCCGTCGACGATATTTTGTCCGAGTCCCATCCAGTCGGGAGTTCTCATAATGGATACTATATTATCCGCAAACTTTCTGAAGTCTTTTTCGCCTTTTGTCCGCAACTCGCCAATCTTCTTGAGCCAGTCATTTTTCATATTCTCAATCGTTTTAGCTGTTTCTTCGGCTAATTGTTTAGTCTTTTCTTCAAATATAAGTCTTTGCTCCTCGAGATCTATTCTGGCCTGCTTGTTCAACATCCTTATTTTGTTCGACGTTTCAATGCGTAACCCCTCGAGCTCTTTAGTCGCAACGGTCCTGGCCTGGTTCGATTTTTCTCGCCATAGCGATACGTATTCGATCAACTCTGGTTCGGACAGCTTATTCAAAGCCTTGATTTCAGATAAAGACCTAGGTCCCATCTTTTGTAGTTCGTCTATTAGTGCGGAGTCGACTCCTTTACCGGACAGTTCACTCATTTGTCTTGTCCATTCGTCGAACTCGATAACCTGATCTTTTAAATTCTTGATGAGATCGCTACCAAGTACCTCGTCCTTAGGTTCTACTTTCTCAAATAAACCATACGTATCATATAGAGACTTCGTTCGGGATTCGAGGGCCTGATCGTATTGCTCGTTAAGGTCTTTGATATCCCTCTCGAGTTGGTCGTTAATCCGTCTGCACGCATCTAAGTACTCTTGTTCGTACTGAATTCGTTTATCCATAGCGTCACGACTTACGTCTATAACCCTTTGTGCGAAGTCTACATCGGCCTGAGCTATTTCTTTCTTTACGCGATAAACTTCTCGATCAGCTTTCTTACGTTCCTCAGTACCTTCTAAATATCTAGATTGTACACGTTCCCATGCGTCTAATTCTTCATACAAACTTAGTTCGTTATAATATTTACGTTCATCAATCCATTCTACGGAAGCATTAAAAGCGTCCTTAGCAGCTTTCTCGGCTTCCTTTGCGGTTTTAGCCGCAGCCTTTTCAGCGGCAGCGACAGCCTTCTCAGTCATTTTCTCGGATGACGCTTCTACTTTAGGAGTGCTATTGTCTATCCCTATGGCTAACCCTTCACCGATATCTAAACCTATGTCTTTAAATTCTATTGATGGAGAACTAGATCGTAATGCTTCTCTTGCCGCTTCTATAGCGGACGTTGCTAAATTCGTAACTCCCGTCACTATATCCGATATCTTGTTTTTTATACCTTCAAGAAGACCTATAACAATATCTTCACCGATATTAAAAAACATAGATATTGAATCACTAAGAGTTTCTAAAGCAAGTGTAATAATAGATTGTATAAGATTTAATACCGCATCGAGAACGGCTCCACCATTCTCCTCAACTGAAGTGGCGAGCCCGTTAATAAAAGCCACCATTAAATCAAAACCTGCTTGTATTATATCGCCAAGTTTCGCAGTAACACCTTTAATGAAGTTTACGATCAGGTCAATTCCAGCCTCAACTACATTTTGAATGTTGGAAGCAATTCCTTTTAAGAACTCGACAACAAGTTTTCCACCAACGTCAAGAATGTTCGGCATATAATTTAATAATGATTCAAGGAGTTTTGTCAATAACGTTAGGGCCCCATCAACGACGACCGGTGTTAAAGTAACAAACACATCCGCAATAGCTATTACAATTGCCTTTACGGCTTCCGCGATAATAGGTTCGCCTGCCCCTAAAACTCTTGCAAACTCAATAACTCCTTGTGCTAGAGTTTTTGCAGCGGAAGGTATTAAACCTATAAGAGCTGTTACGAACGCTACTAATGCTACGGTGCCAGCAGTACCAGCTACCGCTAAGGCCGACAGTCCTGCCGATAATGCTAATATACCACCACCAATCGCTGCAACACCTACGCCTAATAGTGTAATAGCTGCAGCCAACCCTAATATAGCTGGAATTGCTGGTGTTAATAGCGTTGCGGCTACGCCAATAACTGTAAATGCTCCAGCTAATCCAATCAAAGCTATTCCAATCTGCGCTAAGGACATTGACCCAATCGTTTTTAATGCTCCAGCTAACATAGTAATTGAGACAGCAAGAACACTAAAAGCAAAGGAATCAACTATTGAACTTGTTTTCGATAGTAGAACAAAAGCGCCTATAATAAGCCCTAAAGAAACAGTTAATGCCGTTAAACTCTTTGCTATTTCTTCCCATGACATGCTACTAAATGCTTTTAATACTTGTGATAACAGTAGCATAGCGCCAGCAACATCCATCAAAGCAAGTGATTGTATGAATATGTTTTTAGGTAGTGCTATGAGAGCCAATGTCACAATAGCAAGAGCTGAGCCTAAGGATATTAATCCTCTACTCATTTCTTCCCATGACATATTACCCATCTTTATAATAGCAGCTGCAAATAGGTTCATAGCAACACCAAGAATAGTTAAACTAACGGCTGTTGCGATTACATTTTTAGCATTACCGGCAACATTTATAAATATCGCAATAGAAGTTAACATAACCGCAAGTCCGGAAAGCCCTTTAACCAAATCACCAAGATTAATACTGCTTAATTTCTTTACTGCATCGGCTAAGACAGTTATAGCAGCCGCTAAAAGTAGAATTCCAACACTTTTTATTGCTCCCATTCCACTCAGATCAGCAACCTTCATAAATAACACTAACTCAGCCATTAAGACACCGACTCCAACTAATCCTTTAGCCAAGTCGGCAAGGTCTAGACCACCTAACTGTTTTACAGCTTGGGTAAGAATTAGAATTGCTGTGCCAAATATAATAAAACCAACCGACGCTGCTATTAAGCTTTTAGAACTGGTTTCTAGTAATTTTGTTGCTCCTACTAATATGCCAGTCAAACCAGCTATAGCAGCAAGACCTTTTGCTACTCCATTCCAATCAAGACTAGATAATTTCTCCATTGCCGATGCAAGTATGAGAACTGCTACAGATAAACCTATCATTCCAGTTGTGAGTGCATTAATTGCAAAGAAACCTTTAACCCCCGCAATAGCATTAAATACGGCCATAGCACCAAAGAGTTCAACAAACATTGCTGTCATAGCAGCTAAGGAAGTAGTAAGTTTTTCTGAATCAATCATCGATATAGTCAGAAGAGCAGCAGCTAATATACCTATAGATATAGCAATTTTTAATAATACATTCGCTTTTAAATTGGACTGATAAGCTTCAAGACAACCTCTAACTCCATCAAAAATACCGGTAATACCAGATAAGAATCCTCCAGCACTATCTGTTATTTCGGTTAATGAATTTATGAACTTTTTAATCCCATATAATATTGCAGCAAATAAGCCGCTGTTTATGAAATCAAATATAGAATTGAAATCAGAGTCATTTAGTGATTTAAATATACTGGCACTCAATCGACTAAGTATCTCACCGATTGTAGATGCTAAATTGTAGAAGAAAGAAAGGAAACTTTTAAAAGCTTCACCCAGTTTAATTAAGGGTTGAAATCTCTTTTCTATTTGTTCAGTAAACTCGTCAATACCAGTCAAGTCTGGTGTCCTGACAGCTTTAAAAGCATTTGCTATCAGATCGGTAAACATTACAATTCCTTCTGCGACTGGTATTAAAACTTTACCGATGTTTTGAATTGCGACGTTGAATGTATCCGAAGACTTTAATGCATCACGAATAGCAACTATAAATTCTCCAACACCTCCGGTTACCGAAAGAAAGTTACCGGTAACTGGAAATAATGCTTTAACAAGAGAAAGAAGACCTCCAACGATTGCTGTTAAAGCCATCTTACCAATATCAAGAAGAGCGAAGAAACCTTTGAATGTGTCTTTAATGTTTTTAGCAGTTTCGTCTCCTATTTTGAGTTTCTCTGAGAATTCATGCAACCCAACAATAAATGAGTGAAGCTGCTCGCTTGTTGTTGGGGGAAATATGTCTCTAAACGCTTCACCTATAGGTTTTAGAACGCTGCCGATACCTTTCGCGATATTAAATAAACTTTCAAATATCATTTCACGGCCAGAAAGACTTTTAATTTTCTCTTCGAACTCTTCCATAGAAACCGAACCGTCTTTTACCTCAGAATTCAGTTTTTTTAACGCTTCGACATTCTCTATAGTGTATCCCATTTGGGCGATTTCTTCTTCTGACAAACCATCAAATTTCTCGGTTAATTTTTCTATCGATTCAGAAAGTATATCAGAGGTTAACCAACCATTTTTTAAAGATTTTTCAAACGATCCAGCATCTTCGACCATCTTATCAACAGAAATACCATGTTCTTTGGCAACTGCCGCAATCGTTTGTTTAAAATCTTCGCTGTCTGATATACCATGTTTCATTAACTGTTTCCAACCAGATGATAATGCTCCAGATAATAATTCGTTTCGAGCATCAGACATGCGATCTATAAAACCGCCAATAGTATCATTGAGATACGTAAGAGTTTCTTTAGCTTCCTCAAAGTCACCAATTACGAGCTCCCAAGTTTGAGCCCAACCAGAGCCAGCTGCTTCCTTTAACGTATCAAACAATTGAGTAAGAGTCTTGACTTCGGTTGCAGCGGCCGTTGCCCTCTTACCTATATCGGTTGTCTCGTCAGCGTAATCGTTAAGTGTTTTTACAAGAACTTCGGTTGTCATCCATTGTTCTTGCAGACTATCGTTAAAACCAAGCGTTGCACTTATAACGGTCCCTTTAAGCGTCTTATACATTCCGTCTGTAGTTTTAGACAATGTACCGGCAGCAACAGCAGACTCAAGAAGTTGCGTTTTAAATTCAACAGTGGCCATATTAGCATTTTCAATAGATTTCCAGTCGATGAGTTTGACATATCCGGCTGATAACGCCTGTGCAAAGTTGTACATGGCACGAGAAGCTTCGTTAGTGTTCGACCCTGATAAAGCCGCGGCATTTGCAACACCCTTAATAGCGGCAACCGATTCGTCTAACGAGACTCCTGCGTTTGTAAATTTACCTATATTTGATGTCATATCGCCAAACGAATATATTGTCTTATCGGCATAAATATTTAATTCTTCTAATTTAGCATTAACTTGTTCAAGAGAAGCTCCAGTACCAGCCATGATAGTTTGAATCGAACCCATCTTAAGTTCGTATTCCGAAAATCCCTCTGAAATTGGTTCTATAGTCAAAGCTGAAACGATCCTCTTTCCGGCATTAATCGCAGAATTGGTGATATTTGCGAGGGCTGTTACTGCTATGACCTCAAGAGCCGAAAACTTCATACTAACTGATTCTACGGCCCCGCTAAGTCCTGACATACTGTCATAACTTCCGGTCATATTCAAACTTTGTTTAAGTTTATCAAGAGTTGACATTGTGGCTTTGACATTTGACTCAAATTGTTTATTGTCAAACTGCATCTCAACAACTCTTGAATCGATTGTCCTGCTCATAGCTTAGTAACCTCCCTCCATGCTTCATTTACGATTTTGTCAAAAATAGGCTGGATAGCAGGATTGATGTAGTCTCGCCCCTGTACCCAGCCGCCGTTTCGAGTTCCATGACCATACTGTAGAATAATGGCAATTGGAATTCCATTTTGAATATTTGAGTTATAAAAAGTAATCTTTGCCGATCCTTGTTTGTTGGTTATCTCATAACGCCACGAATCAGCTGTGAGACCGGAATCGACAGGTGTTGCAGACGCAAGGGCGGCTACTCCCTCCCGACCATACTTGTCGAGATCTCCGAGATGTACAGCCTCTTTGGCTTTCTCCAAGAAACGTGTCAGTTTAGAGAAATCACCCTTTTGTCTAAACTTTATCATACAAAATTCTCCTTTTATAGAAGTTAAGTTGTATCACTGTCTGACGTTGAGACACTTGTATTCTTCGAAATGGCATCAATAATAGTCCCTATAGCATCTGATACTGTTTTCAGTTCTTTATCGCTATCTTCAAAAGCAATCTTAATAGCAGCAACAAGTTCCTCCACAGAAATCTTTTCGTCACTATTAGAGTCCGCATATACAATCCTCAGCTTGAACTTCTGGTAGATGTAGATAGAGGCAGGGATTATCGCGATGATTGCGCTAGCAATGCTCGAAGCGGTATTGTTGCTCCCATAAATCAGATTGACTGCCGCGAGAGCAAATGCGCCAATAACAGCCCATAGTGTCGCGCTCGTTTTAAGTTTTGTAATAATAGTGTTCATTATTATCCCCCGTTCTAAATTGCGGGGCTATTATAGTTGCCCCCGCTATCCTGCTTGAAACCAGCAGCCTTTGCTGATTCAAAAGTTATTCCACCCTCTTTGTGATCCGACTTCACAAGGTTTAGATACCCAGTAAGACCGGCTCCGATGATTACCTCGGCCAGACCGACGGAAGCCGTAAGCCACGCTGCCGTGGAAGTATACTCGTTTCTAATGCAGTAATACATCAGGACGAGAGTCTCCTGTGCGATGATAAATCCAGCAAGCACGACCAGAAGTGTCATTACCTTGCTCCATTCGCACTTTTTCTTCACAGGTGCGGCGGTTTCATGCTTGCCCCGTTCCATTATACTTTACCTATGAGCTGAGCGAAGCGGTAAAGCACCGTTACAAACTGCTCGCGAGTCAGAAGATCCTCCCACATATAGTTCGGATTTCCGTCCTTTCCGATTCCGCCTCCCGCAATCAAACCGATTTCAGTAGCCCAAGTTCTAGCCTCTTTGCTGTATGCGTTGCTGTCGTTGTCCTTTAACTCATTCCGCATTTCCAACCAGAGCTCCTTAAATTTTTCAACGTCCATGTCATCATCCTCCGTATTTATTTCAGTATTAAGCCGCTTGTTGACCTCATCTGCGATTTCCCCATGCCGGTTGTATAACCAGTCGCCAGGGCATGATTTGGATGCAAACCACCTATGTACTGTCATATTCTGTTTATCAATCTGTCCAATTAAATTCTTATCGGCTTTCCACAACAATGCTTTAATGTTGTTTCTCTTACAGATATCCACCAAAAGATCAATCAGTGATGCGTATGCCTTATCAGATACCGGCCACGGATCAGCGGCTACAGTATTGGCCACTTCAATGGTGATCGCCCTGTTATCATTAGATGAAGATGAGGTACACCATGATCGATCGGCTTCGTCAACATACAATGCAATACGTCCATCGCTTCCAATCCCATAATTACTGCTTGCTTTAAGATTTGGGTTGGCGAAAAGATCACCGCATTCCTCAACACTAAGATTTCCAGCCATACAATGAATAGAAATGGTATCGATAATGTGATTACGCTTGCCAGAATTATTCGGTGATAATTTTGTATATGTTACTAGCGAACTATTACTCATTTGTTTACCTCCTTCTTTGCGTATTTTATCCCTTTGTATTTAATTGTTTTCTACGAGCGGCATTCAAAGCAGCGTTTCTCCTCATAATTTCTTTTCTGCTTCTCTTTTTTGGAGGCTGATTTTTAATACTGCAAACCTTAATTAAAGTAAGAAGACGGTTAAGATGCCAATTTTGACACTCAAATGGAATATTCAACGCAATCATCCAATAATAAATAAGCTCAGCTGTAACTTGCTCTCTACTTGTTTTACTGGTTTTTTCATCCGAAAAATAAGTTGCTGTCATCGGGGCTCCTATATACTCGTTAATCTCCTTAATGTTTCCGTTGGTTAGGTAGTTGTAGACTTCTGGATCAACGTTCTGCGTAAGGGTCATACATTTTATATAATCCAAAGTTTCTTCAAAGGTTTTTTCTTGTTTATTTAAAAACGGTTTACACCATTTAGATTCCCATTTTGAAAGAGAGACGAGGGAATGCTCCAATTGTAATGTCTGCTCTTTTGTGGTGATGAATTCCTGTTTCCGCTCATCCCATAGTTCGACAGCTGGTATCGTAATCTGAAGCATTCCTCAATCCTCCTTAACTTTTTATTGTTGTTTAACCGGCGCTGCTATTTTAGGGGTATCCGCCGGAATAATACCGTTTATAAACTTAGCTGCTGCATCCGCATCGGTAGCTAGTTCTATAAATAATTGAGAAAAGGCCTCGGTTTGAGAAAAAGCTGTAGAAAGTTCTTCAGACTTGATAAACCTCTTTCCATCCGGAGATTTTTCACCGTAAGCTTTAAGAATGATCTCTTTGAAAGTCTTAATGATTTTTTCGCCATCCCGTTCAGCAACAATCCTATTGAGCATTTGGGTCATACCACCAGAAACACTCAATTCCATTTCCATAATTTCTGCCTTAGAAAGATTGAAATAGAAATCCTCAGTCCTTTTATTTCCGTCATAGTCCTCGTAAGTAATGGTTTTTTTCAACATAATAAATTTTCTCCTTTCAATAAATAGAAATAGGGAAGCCGCCAGCTATTGAGGACTCCCCCATTCTAATAAGGTTGTTTAACCTGCGACAGTTGTGAAATTCTTGACTACCGGTGCAAGAGACTGGCCGTAGATGTCGACTACACCGCCGACTGTGACCAGATAAACGGTGCTGCCGGTGAAGTCATCCGTCGGGTTGAAGGTAAGAACTTTTCTGGCGGCATCCCATATCTTAGCGCCTGGGACGATTGTGCCGTCAGCTTCCGTGACAATAATGGCTTCGCGCAGAATCTTGTTATTAAACGTAAGCACTATGTTGGAGTTAAGAGCAACGTCTGCTTCATCGTCGTCTGGAGAAATTGAAGACAACGCCAACGCATCTGGAGCAGGCGCCTCTAACAGAGCAGCAATTTCGTCAGGCAAAGGAAGCCTGGCCTCAGTTCCAGTATCTCCATACAGAATGGCTTCTAGAGCAGCCAACTTAGTTTCATCGACCTTAGTAGAGTCGATCGTAATAGAAGCAGTCGGTTTAAAGCCAGTCACAGAAACAGGTGTGGTGGTAACTTCCCAAGAGAAAGTGATAGCTTCTGGGCTATCGTTAATAGTGGAATAACCCTTCTCGGAAGGAGCAGCCAAAGCACCATAAATAAGATGTAGTTTGTATCCGTAGTCGGTACCATCAACATCATTACCAAGTGCGGTCTTATAAGAGAGACCAAAGACCTTGCGGTTCTGTTGTCCGATCATGACACCAGTAGCGATTTCAGCAGAACCATCACACTGAGCAAATTCATCCGGATACGTATAAGCCTCAATGGTAGCACCGAACTCCTCGGTGGAAAGGAGATTAAGATACTTGATATTATCAGCGTATATAGGCGTTGGTTCAGCACCGGAAGGACTTTCGGTAACGGATATAAGACCATTCCAGGCGACACCATTAGAATATGTGCCGTCTTTCCCCCGAAGATAGAGAACGCCCTGATTTACACCGGTTTCGTAAAAACGTTCACCGGTCTGATCCCAAACAAGTTTAGACATGTTTTTGTCCTCCTTTTTTTAAAATTGTAGAATGAAAACGTCATGGTTGAGGTTATCCGATTCGAAATGTCGATTAAAACGACAGGAGGGTAAAGACGCAACTTTACCAACAATAGGACTATCAGGATCCTCATCGATGACGGTTACAGAATATTTTCTTTGAGATAAATAAACCCCGTCGTTTGCAAATGTATTCTCGATATCTTCGAGACCGTAAACAATGGCAGGATATTTCATTTTAACTGACTCAGGGGGTTGAAAATACACATTTCGACTTCCGAGTAATTCCTCTAGCAAAGTCTGTAATTTAAGCCTACTAGGCATTGTATACACCCCCTATAGTCAATATTAGTCTCGGGTACTGAACTTCAACATTTGTAATCTTCCATTTAGCACCCATAAACTCAACGTAGCGCATCGAATGAAAATTCTGATTGGCAAACGGATCGGCTACAATGCTGATCTCATTTGCAACATTGATGTTGTCGTTGAGTTGGTCGGTGGTCTGAAGTCTACGAGTATTTCGGACAAGTTCACCGTAATACATTTTCTCGGTAATCTGCTCCTTCCACACTCCTGGCTTTGTTTCCACCGTTTCAGCGTAGCCGATTACTCCGTAAAATTTAGCCATTTTGAATTATCTCCTTTGCTAATTAACCTTCGGCTGTATACTCTTTAGACTTCAACGTTGTTAGAACCGCTGTGGACGCAGTTGTGGAGTCGGCCTTCACGTATGTGATAGTTCCAACTTTAGAAGATTCCGCATAACTGGTCGGTGAATACTCAGTTGTACCGTCGACGATTACTACCCCCTTAAGAAATAAGTCCCTTAGATCATCTGAAGCGATTTTAACAGTTTTGTCGGGGTCTGCGTATGCATATGGGTCGTTCGCCTTAGCGTAAACGTATGTCTTTCTAACATGCAAATCTTCATATCTCTCATAAACCTTAGACATATTTGCATCCTCCTTATTAATTAACTGTGAGTTCTAAAGCGATAGCAGAGTAAGGCTTAATCAAAGCACCAGAGCAGCGAGTCTCAATAAGGTACTTTTGAGCATTGTAGTCGATATCGAAATCATCGAACATGTTAACAGCTCCACCTTTATCGGCACCGATATTGTAATCGGTCAAATTGACGATGATACCCATAAGACCATATGTAGTACCATTGTCGACTCTGCTGAGATTTTCCATTACTGGAACAGTTACGATTTCCTTAACGCGAAGAGCAGTAGCAAGCTTCGAAACAGAATCGTAGATAACTCGACCAATGGTGTCTTCCATAAGCAGACAATCGGTAAGAACGTCCTCAGTGGTGTACAGGGTTGGTTCGCCGGAACCCTTGTAGTTCTTGCGGGATTTAATGGTTGCGCGGATAAAAGCCTTAGCCTTCTCGTCAGCTGTGGCATTAGCAGCAACAGTTACAGGAGCTTTGATAGTATACAGATCATCATCCTTCCAAATAGGACGAATGTTCTGCTCGTTGATCTTATCATCAGAAGAGCTAAGACGACCGTCACCGACAAGAATGGCTCTGGCAATTTCCTCATCAAGCATCATACGCATTTCGGATTTGAGCCAAGCAACAACATCAAAATCAGTGATATCAACTACATCATCACGGTCCAGCTTCTGCTTTTTATAGATAGTGGTCGGAGTAGTAGTACGCTTCAGCAGAGTGAATACTTCATCCTTCTTCAGATTACCCTTGATGTAACCTTTAGCTCTGGCATCATCCTCTGTAATATCGGCCAGAATAGATTTAATACGGGAGAAGGGAGTGTGATGGACGGAGTTCATAACCTTCTGAACCCATCCCATATCTCTCTGAATGAACTGAGGAGTATTTGTAACATTCTTTGCATCAGGGAACAGATAGTCAATCTGCTCGATACCGTGTGCGAGAACACTGTCTTTAAGACTTCCATAACGTTTAGCGTCGGCGAAGATGGCTTCCAGGTCGGAATGACTAAGAACATCCTTCTTAGTATCTTCCTTGTCAAACACATTGTGCTTCATAGTTTTATTTCCTCCTTTAGAATCGTCATTATTGTTGTTATCTTCGGACTCTTCTTTTTCTTCAAGAGCCTGTCCGATCATTGCATAAACTACCGTTTTCTGTTTTTCGGTAAGAGTGTTGAAGACGTCGGCAACGGTTTCCTCGTCTTCAGATTTTTCATCAACTGGTTTATCTTTCTTTTCATCGGCATGAAATAGAGAAATGTCTTCACCAGTATAGATAATAGCTTCATCATCAGACTCTTCGCCGTGACTCATGACAGAATCAATAAATGCCCCGGGATTTGCTCCTGCCAAAACAAGACTAATCTCACGAATAGCTCCATGTATAACATTAGAACCCTGCTGTTTCAATTGATTTGCATAAATGGAAAGTGCGGATACATCCCCATGTTCAACTAGAAGCTTTGCATTTTTACCCGATTCTGTTTCATTGAACTTGCAATAGGCATAAACTCCTTCTTCGCGATTCTCGAGCAAAGCATGCCCAAGAACGTTAAGAGGGTCGTTGTGCTGGTGATTCCATACAAGAGGAACAGTCTGCCCGTCATTATGTTTAAATGCATCTTTCATGATGGTTCTTCCATCAGAGCATCTAAGATTATTACGGGTAGCCCAGCCGCCGAAATCATATGTCTTCATTTTGATTTTTCCTCCCTTTCTTATTAGTCAGACCATTCGAACGTCCATTGTGTTACAGACTCAGCTGAGAATTTATAACCTTCATCTGGAGTAGCTGTAACTATTACTTCTACATCTTTCGTTATAGGTTCTTGTGGACCGGCTACTAATACGGTGTCTCCTATTTTATAAATTACTCCTTCTACATCCGGTATAGTTATCACTCCGGTTGTATCATTAAATGTCGGAGCAACGGTCGTTACTTCTATGTCTGTCCATTCGAACGTCCATTGTGTTACAGACTCAGCTGAGAATTTATAACCTTCATCT
>ENA-UOWE01003505-UOWE01003505.1-activated-sludge-metagenome-genome-assembly--contig:-NODE-3505-length-16026-cov-3.850103_pt1 | contig 16026 bp, 9 predicted proteins | sample MGYA00249841_ERZ761562 | MGnify/ENA primary metagenome ERZ761562 (study PRJEB28883, sample SAMN05720200) | activated sludge metagenome | isolation source: Anaerobic digester | place: Japan... | reverse complement strand
TTAAAAATAACAATAATTATATTCCTTTTACATTTTATACCTATAAAATGATTACTGAAAAAAGTGTTATTTCAGGTACAACAAGAAGATATTATGATACCTCTGTTTTAGAAAAACATGAAATTCCTTATTATAATTCTGTTGATCCAATAATTTCTGTTAAACCACCTTATGGATATATTATTCCAAAACAGTGGTCATCTTTAGTTGAGATCTTAAAGCTTCATAATGTAAAAGTTCTAAATTTTGAAAAAGATCAAAGGCTTAATGTAACAGGATATAGATTGTCAGAACCAAGATGGCAGGAAAAATCTTATGAAGGTAGACATTTTGTTAGCTATAAATCTGAAACGTTCTCTAATGATACATTAATTAAAAAAGGTTCATATTTTGTACCAATTAATCAACAAAGTGCTAAGGTGATAATGTATCTTCTTGAACCTGTTTCAAATGAATCATTTGTTTCATGGGGATTTATGGACGCGATTTTTGAGCAGAAAGAATATGCAGAAAGATATGTTCTTGAAAAGTATGCTTTGCAATTATATAATGATGATAAAGAATTACGAAAAGAATTTGATAATTTAGTAAAAAATGATTCATCTTTTGCTTCTAATCCTTTTAAAAGATTGAACTTTTTCTACCAAAAGTTACCTTATTATGATAAATATATCGGTGTATATCCAATATTAAGAATTGAAAATGAATTTAAACTAATAAATTAAATTTTATGTATAATGCAAAAGCAGAATTTATGATTAAAAAAGGTTCCGAGATAAACTTAAAAGATCCTTCTTTGTATATTAATCGTGAAATTAGTTGGTTAGAGTTTAATCGCAGAGTTCTTGAGGAAGCACTAGATAAAACAACACCTTTACTGGAAAGATTAAAATTTCTTTGTATCTTCAGTTCTAATCTTGATGAATTTTTTATGATTCGTGTTGCAGGTATTTATGATCAAATTGCTGCACGAGTTTTTGAAGTTTCACCTGATGGAAAATTACCTGAAGAACAATTAGTTGAGATTCATAAACTTTCCAGATGTTTAGTAGAAGAACAGATGCGTTGTTTTAGAGAAGAAATTTTACCTGAGCTACAAAGAGAAAAAATTCATATAATGACATACAAAGATTTATCTGAAGAGATGGTTGAAGATTTGAGAAAATACTATTATAAAGAAATTTTCCCAGTTTTAACCCCTTTAGCTTTTGATCCTGGTCATCCTTTCCCTTATATATCAAATCTTTCGTTAAATTTAGCGGTTATAATTAAGAGCCCTGAAGAAGAAGAACACTTTGCAAGAGTAAAAATTCCAAATGTTTTACCAAGATTAATTAGAATGGATTCAATAAATGAGAAATGTAAGATTGAATTCCAAAAAGAGGGAATAATTAAATATATTTTCCTTGATGAGATTATTTCAAATAATCTTAATTCGCTTTTCCCTGAAATGGAGATTATAGAGTCTTATTTATTTAGGGTAACTAGAGATACAGATGTTGAAATTCAAGAGGACGAAGCTAGTGATTTATTACAAACAATTGAAGAGGGTTTGAGACAATTACGTTTTGGCTCAATCATAAGACTCGAAGTAGAAAGTAGAATGTCAAAAAAAGTTAAAGATACGCTTTTAGAGAATATGGAGCTTTCCGAAGATGAAGTTTATGAAATAAATGGACCCTTGGGGTTGCAGGATTTGATGATTATTTATAATTTACCTTTTCATCATCTAAAAGATTCAAGTTTTCATCCTCAAATACCTCAGGTTTTTGAAGAAAATGATGATATTTTTTCAATAATTCGTAAAAAAGATATTTTACTACACCATCCTTATGATTCATTTAATCCAGTAGTAGATTTTATTAGAAAGGCTGCCCATGATCCAAATGTGCTTACAATAAAGCAAACTTTATATAGAGTTGGTAAAAACTCACCAATAGTACAAGCTTTGATTGAAGCCGCTGAAAATGGTAAACAAGTAGCTGTTCTGGTTGAATTAAAAGCAAGGTTTGACGAAGAGAATAATATTATTTGGGCTAAAGCTTTAGAAAGAGTTGGCGTTCATGTAGTTTATGGCTTAATGGGTTTGAAGACTCATGCAAAGGCTACTCTTATAGTCAGAAAAGAGAATGATGGTTTAAGACGATACGTTCATCTTGGAACTGGTAATTATAATGCTATAACAACTAAAATTTATACTGATTTTGGTTTATTTACTTGTAGGGAAGATATTGGAGCAGATGTTTCTGATCTCTTTAACTTTCTAACTGGATATTCGAGGCAAAAAAAATATCGCAAACTTGTTGTTGCTCCAACAAATATGAGAAAATTTTTATTAGAAAAAATTGAAAGAGAGATTGAAGTTCATCGTAAGTATGGAAATGGTTTATTAATTTTTAAAATGAATGCCCTTGTTGATCCAGAAATGATACAGGCTTTATACCGTGCATCTCAAGCTGGTGTAAGAATAAAACTTATAGTTAGAGGAATTTGTTGTTTAAGACCAGGCATCACCGGGGTAAGTGATAATATTACTGTGATTTCAATTGTTGGAAGGTTTTTAGAACATTCTAGAATTTATTATTTTAGAAATGTTGGTGATGAAGAAGTCTATCTCGGTAGTGCTGATTTAATGCAAAGAAATCTTGATAGAAGGGTTGAATTACTTTTTCCTATTGAAGATACTTCAATAAAAGATCATATTATACATGATATATTAGAACTTTATTTAAAAGATAACGTAAAAGCAAGAATTATGAATAAAGATGGAAAATATTCTTATGTAAGACCTGAAGAAAAATCTAAAAGGATAAATAGTCAAATTGCTTTATTACCCAGAAAGTTCCAAAAAGCAGCCAAAACTATAAAATAATTTTTTTAACCATGTAAAATTTTAATTATCAATTTTTTAAGTTTCAATAATAAACTCTAAATGATGCTAATAAATATTGACATAACTAATTATAACGTTTCTTTAGGTTGCTTTAATAGTTTTGAAATAACAACAGTATCATTATGGGTAAAGATAGACCATAAAAAAACGAAAGAGGGATTTCAAGGAGTGCTAAAAAATTTAAGATACTCCTCAATTTTGAATGAATAAATTCATTTTGCTTTAGTTATGTAATTATTATTCCGACAATAAATATTGAAAAACGATTTTTCACTTGACTTTTTTAGAATAAATTTATATTTTAAGTAAGTTTAATTATATAGAGGGAAATTCTATCGCAACTTAGTTAAAGGTTTTGTTAATGTAATAAGTTTTGTTCTTTTATTGTACCTTTGACAGGTTGGGATGAGTTCCTGATTCTTTTCTTTCTCTTTCCCGATCTAAAATCAAAAATATATAATTTTTTATGAATACAAGATTATTTTTATTTTTGTATAATTTTGTTCCTTTTCCTTTAATAAAAGGAGCTAAATTTTCATCTTTTTATAAGAGTATAATGGATTCTCAATATTATAATTTTGATGAATTAAAAGAATTAGTGAATAAATTATTATTAGAGATATTACTTTATGCCTCTAATAATGTTCCATATTATAAGGAGTATACGAATGGTAAATTCGATTTACAGGATATTAAATCTTTAGATGAGTTAAATCTTTTACCAATTTTGAGGAAAGAAGATGTTAGAAAAAATTATCAAAAACTTACCTCACGAGAGATTGAAAAGAAGAAATATACTGTCGATTTTACCAGCGGTTCAACCGGTACGTCAATTAACATCGTTAAATTCAAGGATTCAATTGATAAAGCACTTGCATTTTATTGGAGATATAATGACTGGGCGGGAATTAGATTCTCTGACAGAGTAGTTATAATTACTGGGTCAACTTTCTCAAATAAAAAGTTTTATAGGTATTCATTTAATAAGCTTTTTCTTTCAGCTTTTAATATGTCAAAGGATACTTTGCCAAAGTATGCTGAATTAATTTGTGATTTTAAACCAATAGCATTAAAGGGTTATCCTTCAGCAATCACAATTTTAACAAGATTTATGAAAAAGAATAACATAAAGCCCCCAAAAGTAAAATCAATTTCTTTAACTGCAGAATGTTTGACTGATGAAAACAGAAAAGAAATATTTGAATATTGGGGTAGTAGGATTCAAAACATTTATGGACAAGCTGAAAACGTTGTATCAATAGGAGAATGTGAAAAGGGTAATTTACACTTAAGTGCTGAATTTGGTTGGATGGAACTTGTAGATGAAAATGACAAATCTGTGGAAGTTGGAAAACCCGGAAGGATCATTGGAACCGGTTTCACTAATTTTGCTATGCCACTTATTAGATATGATACTAGGGATGTTGCCGTTTTATCAAATGAAAGATGCTCTTGTGGTAGATCGCTACCTGTAGTAAAATCAATTGAAGGAAGAAGTGAAGATATAGTTATAACACCTGATGGTAGGATGGTTGGAAGGCTTGATGCAGCTTTTAAATACAGTAATGGTATCGAACTCAGTCAAATTATTCAGGAAGAACTTGATTTTATAACAGTTAAAATTGTTAGAGGTGATAATTATTCTCCAAGAGATATTGACCGATTAGAAGTTGAATTAAGAAAAAGATTGGGAACTGAGATTAAAATCAACTATGTTTTTGTTGATAATATTGAAAGAACCCCCCTTGGCAAATTAAGGTTTGTTATTTCAAAAGTATTACCAAAAATCTGAGGTTATAATGAAAATATATGAAAAATCACAGAAAAAAAATGAAGATAAACAATTAAAAAAGGTTGAGGTTAGTAGAATTTATAATACTAACAAAGCCACTGAAGATAATAGAAGAACTCTATTAATTGTGTATTACGAGTTTTTAAAAAATCTATCTTAAAAATACACTAAATTTTATGATAAAGCTTATTGCAGTTGGTGATATTAATATCGGTAGTGATAAATCGTTTATTCAAAAAATAAATTATAATTTAGATTTATCCAAAAATTTTAAAAATGCTGATATTTGTTTTGCCAACCTTGAAGGACCAATTACTAACGCTGGTTATGAACCAATTAACGGAGATTTTGGTTTGTATTCAGAATTCGGAGTGCTTAAGTTTTTGAAAAATTACGGAATTAATCTTGTTTCATTATCGAACAATCATATTGGTGATTATGGTCCTATATGTGTTGAGTTTACAGTAGATTTTTTAAAAGAAAATAAAATTAATTATTTTGGTTGGGGTAAAAATATTTATGATATTTTAGAACCAAATATAATTGAAATAAATGGTTTAAAGTTAGGTTTGATTGCTTTTACCTTTCATGATAACAAACCAGCAACTACTAATATGCCTGGCTCTTTACCGAATGAACCAAATTACTTTTTACCTTTAATTAAAAAAACTAGAGAAAACTGTGATGTTTTTATTTGTTCCATTCATTGGGGATTTGAAATGTATTCATATCCTAAAATAGAGGATAGAAGATTTGCAAAATACTTAATTGATAATGGTGTGGACTTAATTTTGGGACATCATCCTCATGTAATACAGGGTTATGAATTATATAAAGGGAAATACATTTTTTATAGCTTGGGTAACTTTGTATTTAAAAGTTTTTGGTATAAAGGTAATAAGAAATTGCAACCAGAAGAATCAAAAAAAACAATGTACGTTGAATTTCAGATTGATAACTCAGGTGTTAATTCTTTTACCATTAATCCTATTTATTATAATGAAGATTTATCAATAAATATAGTTGAAGGTGAAGAAAAAGAAAAATTTATTCAATATTTTAATAGAATTTCTAATGATTTGAATCGTAAAAATTATAACTCTTTTTTTTATAAATACAGAATTAAAAATGAACTAACAATAAGTAATAAGCTTAAAGAAATATTTAAAAATAAAGAATTTAATTTTTCAATTATTATTAAGTTTTTTAAATTTTTAAAGAAATTTATAAAAGTTGTAATTTTAAAAAAGTAAATTAATGCTAAAAAAAATCTTTTATAGTAATAAGAATTTAACCAAACAAACTATTATACTTTTGATTGCACAAAGTATAAGTATGCTATTATCAATTGTTATGGATATTCTTAACACAAAGATTTTAGGGAAAGAGGCTTTTGGTTTATTTTCATTTATAAATACCTTAACTTTTGGGATATTGCTTTTTTTTGATTTTGGTATTTTTTCTTCTGGCTCGAGATTATTAGCTCTTATAAAAAATAAGGATGAAGAGAGAAGTTTAATGGGTCTCTTGTTTCTAATCACTTTATTAGTTGGCTTATTTTTCAGTATAACAATTTTTATCTCGAGTTTTTTTGTAAATCCTTTATTTAATGTTCAGATTGAAAAAGAATTACAGGTGATTTCATTCCTTGTTTTTATTTTACCATTTCAAGCTCTTATACCAATGATTTGTAGGGGCACAAATTTAATATTTGCTTTAGCAGTTTATACAGTAGTGCCTAAAGTTTTATATTTAATTATGATTATTCTTTTTATTTCAAGTTTAAATTATTCATTGTCTTTTATTCTGTTTTGTATTGCTATTATTATTTCGTCTGTTGCTCTTATCTTGTATTTAAAACCTAACTTAAAAGAGTGTGAAATTCATTATCAATTATTAAAAGATGAAATTAAAAACTATGGAATTAAGATATATTCTGGAAATATTTTAGGTAATATATCTCAATATTTAGATAGATTTTTAATAACTTTATTTATGAATACTAATTTACTCGGTTCTTATTCAATTGCTTTAAGAATATCATCGCCGCTAAAATTAGTATCTCAATCTCTTTCAGTCTCGGCATTTAAAGAATTTACTGAGGCCAAAAAAATTGATAATAATATTATCAAACTTAATATTGTTTTATTAGCTTTTTCATCTATGTTACTAATTTTATTTACACTAACAATTGTAAAAATATTTTTTGAACCATATTATTTTGATATTAATATGATTATACCTGTAATAATTCTTGGATTATTCTTTACAGGTTTAACTCAACCCATAAATTCTTTTCTTGGTGCAAAAAGAAAAGGTGAATATGTAAGAAATATTGCAATTATTTCACCATTGATAAATATAGCTTTAAATTGTATCTTGATACCATTTATCGGATTATTTGGGGCAGCTTTAGCTCTGGCAGTTGCTCAATTTTTTAATTTAGTACTTCATATTTACTATTATAAAAGAACAATAATGGAATTGGTATGAAAAGATATAATAACATATTATTATTACTATTTGTTTTTCTGTTTTCTCTTTCTGCACAAAATAGATACAATGATATAAAAATTATTGAATCAAATAACAATTATTTAATAATTGAATATATACCATCTTTTGATAGCTTAATAACAATAAATTCTAGTAGTGAAATATTTCATTATCTTGGTTTTAAAAATTCTTTTCCGTCATATACTAATAAAATTGGATATCCTGATATACATTCAAGAAATATAAGTTTAGGATTCCCTTCAATCGAAGGAAATAATGTAGAAATAATTTCTTCTAGTTTTGAGATTATAAAAAATGTAAAGTATAAACCTGTGAAAACCCCTTTTAAATCTTATGATGACTCTATAGGTTTTAATGGTGATTTAATAATTAATGAGAATGCTTATAGAAAAAACGAGTTTTATCCATTAAATATTTTTGAACTAGATAATATTGGCATTGCAAGGGATAAAATTATTGGTACACTAAAAATTTATCCAATACAATTCAATCCAGTTACAGGAGAATTAAAGAAATATACAAATATTAGATTAAAAATTAATTTCGGTACATCAAGGAATATTATCTCAGGTACAAGTAATAATATAAATTCTTTAGGTAATCAAGATATATTAAGAAATATTATATTGAATTATGAACAATCTTTATCGTGGAATTATAAGCCATCTCAGACAAAAATAAATGCTGTTAAGAATAGTGTTTTTAGTTCTGGAACATGGTACAAAATTGAAATAAAAGAAGATGGCATATATAAGCTTGATGCAAACTTCTTTAAAAATGCAGGAATTAGTCTATCCGGTGTTGATCCGAGAACAATTAAAATATATGGAAATGGTGGTGGTGAATTACCCGAGATTCAAGAGTCTGATGTACCAACTGACCCTGTTGAGTGCGCGATTTATGCTTCTGGTGAAGATGATGGCGTGTTTAATGACAATGATTATTTTCTATTTTATGCTCAAGGTCCTGATAAATGGGTATACGATGCAAAAAATAAAAAATTTAGACACTTTATAAACCATTATACAACATCGAATTATTATTTTTTAACTTTTGGAGGCTCTGAAAGAGGCAAGAGAGTTACTACTTTTACATCTGCTATATCTAATAATCCTATTGTTTTACAAAATTTACCTGACAAGTGTTATATTGAACCAGAAAAATATAATGTGAATTCATCAGGTAGACAATGGTATGGTACCGCTTTATCATCTGCTTTCCCTTCAACAAATTATATATCTCCTAAATTAGATGGAATATTGAATAAAGAGAAGATTCTTTACAGATTTGTTTGTGCTGCAGCCTCTAATGATCAGTCATATTTTAGAATTGAACAGAATAATCAGCTTATTGGTAATGTATATGTTTATTATCCTATATCAACTTATATTACTATGCGCACTTCTGATACTACAGAGTTTATTAAGGACACAAGTAATATAATTGATGGCAAAATTAATTTAAAAGTAACTTATGTGCCCAACTCAACTTCTGATAAGGGTTGTTTTGATTGGGTTGAAGTTTTTTATAAACGTTCTCTTTCAACTACCATCGATGAAATTAAATTCACAACACCAGATACAAATGGGGTTATTGAATATAATTTATCTGGTTTTTCAAATAGTAATATTTTTGTTTTCAATGTTCAGGATCATAATAACATAAAGTTATTATCAAATCCAACTATTAACGCAGGTAATATTAAGTTTCTTTTACAAGCTAACTCGGGTATTGTTTATGATATTTATGTAGTCGGAACAAATGGTCTAAAATCACCTGCTAGTATTTCTAAACTAACAAATACTAACATTCATGGTTATGCAGATGGGGCAGAAATGATAATAATTGTTCCAAATGATAAAGATTTTATAGCTCAAGCGGAAAGATATAAACAATTCAGAGAAAACTCAAAATATAGCAAGGTAAAATGTTATATTGCAAATCTTGAAAATATTTATAATGAATTTTCAAGTGGTAAAGTTGATGTTACTGCAATAAGAAATTTTATTAGATATGCTTATTGCAGTTAAATTATAAAACCTAAATATGTTTTACTTATGGGTGATGGTATTTTTGATTATAAAAATATTATAAATAACAATAACTTTTCCCAGTTAAATCGAGTTCCGGTATATGAAGTTGAGGAATCAAATGATATTATTGAATCTTATGTAACCGATGATTATTACACGAGAATTATAGGGAATGATTTAAGGGCTGATCTTTCTATTGGAAGAATACCAGCTATTACAGTTAAAAATTTAACATCATTTATTGATAAGGTGATAGCTTATGAAAATTCCGAAATGAGTTCATGGCGTAAAAGATTAACTTTTATTGCTGATGATGGTCTTACTTCCGATCCTAATAGAGATGATGGCTCTGATCATACTAATGATTCTGAAACTTTGGCAGAGTATTATTCACCCAAACAGTTTGATAAGAATAAAATATATATTATCAATTATAAGACAGTTATTTCTTCATTAGGCAGAACAAAACCTGATGCTAATAAAGACATCATCAAAGCATTTAATGATGGAACTCTATTAATTAACTATATTGGGCATGGAAATCCAAGAGTATGGGCACATGAATCTATAATGAGAAATGAAACAACAATACCAGCGCTTTCTAATAAGAACAAGTATCCTTTTGTAATTGCAGCAACTTGTGATTTTGGTAGATATGACGATCCAACAGAACAAAGTGGAACAGAATTATTTGTAACAAAAGAAAACGCTGGAGCAATTGGAGTTTTTTCTGCCTCTAGATCAGTTTACGCATCTGATAACTATGAAATAAACCGGGAGTTTATTGTCTATCTTTTTACACGAGTTCAGAATACAGAGCTTATGACTTTGGGTGATATTATGTATTTGATTAAACAGGATTTCTACTCCAGTAATGATTCTAAATTTCATCTTTTTAGTGATCCTTCCTTAAAATTGAGTATACCTTATTATTTTTCGGATATTGATAGTATTAACAATTTTGATGCTCGAAACACAATTAATTTAAAGGCACTTCAAAAAGTAAATTTGAAAGGTATTGTTAGATCTAATAATGTTTTTCTTGATAACTATAATGGTAAAATGCAGGTTACAATTTATGATGCTCCAAAAACTATAGATATTTCTGAAGGGATTGGAAGGTTTGTTTTCGAGCAACCTGGAGGAATAATTTATAGTGGAGAGTGTTCTATAAAAAATGGTAAATTTGAGACAAACTTTTTCATTCCTAAAGATATTAGCTATGAAAATAAAAACGGTAAAATAAGTATGTATTTTTATAATCCTGATAAAGATGGTTATGGTTATAATTCAAATATTATTATTAATGGTACAGATACTACAAACATTGTTGATGTCAATGGGCCTGTAATAAATATATATATGAATGATAGAAACTTTAGAAATGGAGATCTTGTTGGAGAAAATCCTCTGGTTATTATTGATCTTTACGATGAAAGTGGAATAAATACTACAGGACTCGGTATTGGCCATAGATTTGAAGCTTATCTTGATAATAGCACAGAAGGGATACCACTCAATAATTATTATAAAGGGAAAATTGACAGCTATACTGAAGGTACTGTTGAATATCAGTTACAAAATTTATCGAATGGGAATCATAAGCTAAAAGTAAAGGTTTATGATATTTTTAATAATGCTTCTACAAATGAGGTTACTTTTAAAGTTTATTCTCAACAGTCATTAAAGCTTATGAATGTGATGAACTATCCTAACCCATTTAGTAAGTCGACCAAGTTTACAATGCAACAAAATCAAGATGAACCAATTGATATCACAATTAAAATATATACTGTTAGTGGAAGATTAATTAAAGTAATAAATGAATATGGAATAACTTCAAAATTTGTTCAAATTGACTGGGATGGTAAAGATGAAGATGGTGATGATATAGCTAATGGTGTTTATTTATATAAAGTGATAACAAAAACTCAAGATGGAAAATTATCTGATGAGGTATTCGGTAAGTTAAGTGTTTTAAAATGACTTGAACAAATTTATAAAAACTATATATTTATTTAACTGCTTATAAGAACAATTTATTATACATGGAGGATTATTTAATGTATTTCAAAACAAAAATAGCAGTGATTCTAGGTTTGGTATCATTTTTCACTCTTGTGGAAACAAATATTGTTTTCTCTCAAGGTGGAGAGTCAGCAGTGCCTTTTATTCTAATTGCTCCAACTTCAAAAAGCTCTGGTATGGGAGAAACAGGAACAGGTTTAGCTGATGATGCCTCTGCTATATTTTATAATCCAGGTGGCCTTGCGTTTCAGGAAGGTAGTGAGGTGAGTTTAACACATACTAATTGGCTCCCTCAGTTTCATCAAAGCGACCTGTTTTATGAATATTTAAACTTCAAACATTATTTGCAGGATATTGGTACGGTTTCTGCGAGTGTTACTTTCCTTAATTTAGGTGAGTTTATAAGAACATCTTCGCAGGGACCCGAAGAAATTGATAGATGGAAAAGTTATGAGTACGCTGTTACTGTTGGTTATGCAACTCGTGTATTAGATGAATTAGGACTTGGTATTAATCTTAGATTGATTCACAGTGCTCTTTCACCAATTGGAACAGAACAAGAACAAGGACAGGGTATTGCAACTACAGTTAGTGGTGATATAGGTCTTTTATATAAACCAAAATCTTTGGTTTTACCTTTTACAGGTATTGATTTAGGTAATATTTTAAGTGTCGGTGTTAACCTTTCTAATCTTGGTCCAAAAGTTACCTATATAGATGCAGATCAAGCTGATCCTTTACCTACAAATCTTAGACTTGGTTTCGGTGTAAAAATTCTTGAAAGTGATTATAATAACCTTACTTATACTTTAGATTTTAGTAGGTTATTAATACGAAGGTATCGTGAAGAAGAAAATAAAAAACCAGATGAATTTTACAAAGCAATTTTCACCGCATGGAGTGATGGTGGTTTAAGAAAAGTAGTAACAACTACCGGAATTGAATATTGGTATGGTAAACCAAAATTAATTGCAATAAGAATGGGTTTTTTATATGAAGATCCTGCTTATGGTAATAGAAAATATCTTACTTTTGGTGCTGGTATAAGGTATGATATTTATGGCTTTGACTTTAGTTATATTTCTCCATTTAATGAAAATAGCCCTCTAGCTAATACTTTGAGATTTTCATTATTGGTTAATTGGATGTAATCATTTAATGTACCTATCAAATTTAATTGATGTGATGGTTAGTTATTATTTTACAACTAACCATCATTTTAATGATAATAAACAAGCACTTTAAATGTTTTTCAAGTTATTGTTATGTTAAGTTATAAAAACTTTTTTTATTCAAAAATAATATTTTTATTGTTTTACATTATTTTTTTTAATTATAATCTTTTATCTCAGAAAATAAATTCAGATTTTAATCAAAATAATTCTTTATCAAGTAGAACAACAGGTACTTTTAAGGTGCTTGCTGTAATGGTTCAGTTTAAATCTGATAGAGATACATTAACAACTGGTGATGGAACTTTTGATTTGTCAAATAAATATCGAGATTCAATTATTGATGCACCTCCTCATGATAAACAATATTTTACAAGTCATTTAAAATTTCTTAAAAATTATTTCTTTAAAGTTTCTGATGGTAAAGTTAATATTGAATTTTTTATTCCAAATAAAGTATATACTTTACCTGATTCAATGCGAAGATACGGTTCTTCAAAAAGTAATGATTATTCAAAATTAGCTGAATTAGCTATTGATACTTGGAAACTTGTAGATAAAGAAAGTCCGGAAATCGACTTTTCACAGTATGATTACTTTTTTATTTTTCATGCAGGAGCTGGTAAAGATGTAGACTTAGCAAGTATTTATGGGGCTGATCCTACTCCTTATGATTTGCCATCTATTACATTTAATTTAAATTCTTTTAAAAAATATTTAAATAATAATTTTGATGGAATTTCAGTTCGTAATGGAAATTTTAAAATAACAAATACTGCTATTTTACCCGAATATGAATATCGGGAAATAAAAAATTATGGAACAACAACTTTAGTTGAATTAAGTATAAATGGTTTGATAGTTTCAAGTTTTGGTAGTTTACTCGGTTTGCCAGATCTTTTTAATACAAAAACTGGTGCTACTGCTATTGGTAGATTTGGTTTGATGGATGGTCAATCTATTTTTAGTTATAATGGTATTTTTCCACCAGAACCATCTGCATGGGAAAAGGTTTTTCTCGGTTGGGTAAATCCTATTACTATCACTTCCGGTAATCAAGTAATTAATATATCAGCTCATAGAACCGATGGTATTCAGGCTAACTCTCAAATATATAAATTCCCAATAAGTAGTAAGGAGTATTTTCTGGTAGAATGTAGATATCGAGATCCTGGAAATAATGGATTAAAACTTAAAGTAGAAAATAGAGGAATTGAAAAAGTTTATAATATTTCCCAAGATACTAATGGGTTCAATCAATTTGGTAATATTTCTTTAATTGATGGCGTGGTTACAGATGTTGAAGATTATGATTGGAGTCTACCCGGCGGTTTCGATTATAAAAAAAATAAATTGTATGGTGGAATCCTTATTTGGCATATAGATGAAAATAAAATTGAAAAAGGATTATTCGATAATTCAATAAATAATGACCCAAGTCATAGGGGAGTAGATTTAGAAGAAGCAGATGGATCACAGGATATTGGAGAAGAATATGGTATGTTACAATCTGGTGCAAATAGTGAAAATGGTACAGCTCTAGATTTCTGGTATAATGATTTAAATTATTATTCAAAAGATAGCCTTGTTAGGCCAGTTTACAAAAATATTTTTTCTAACTATACTAATCCTAATAGTAGAAGCTATTATGGAGCAAATAGCAATATTACAATCTATGATTTTTCTGAACAGGGTCCCAATATGTCATTCAAGGTTAGATTTGGCAATCAAAATGTTACTCCTTTGAATGGGTTCCCTGTAAAACTTAATTTAAATACTAAAGATGTAACTCTTGCAAATTTAAATCTTATAAATTCAAATGATAATATTTTTGTTATAAAAGTTAATGATTCTATCAAGTTTTTAACGACAAATGGTGAGGTTGCTTTTGTAAACAGTCTTTCAAATATAAAATCTTTTGCAATATTAAAAGAATCAAATCAATCTGATAAAATTGTATTAGTTAGAAATGACAATGAGAATTATTTGGAAATTTATTCAATAAAAGATAATTCTTTAATTAGAAATTTTAATTTTAAACTAACTACTTCAAAAAATGATTCTTTTTTTGTATACACTTTACTTTCTGAATCAAATCAAGACTTAAGAATAAATGTATTAAATAAATCAAATGGTGTTTTATATCGGTTTTATTATAAAGATGAAAAATGTAGTTTATTTCAAAGTGATACAATTAATAATTTAAAACCTGTCTCAAGAATAATTGGTTATGAAAATCAGATGAAGATTAATAATTTAGATTATTTATCTTTATCTGATAATTCAATTTTTGCAAATAAAACAGCTTTTATAAAATTAAATCAAGATGAAGAAATAAAAAATATTATTTTAAACAAGAATGATATTCTTTCAAGCTTATATATTACATATTTGCTTCATAATAGACAAGAAAAAAAGTTATTTTTAAAATACATACCAATATACAAATTAAATTCATCGGTAAATAATAATGAAATTTCTTATCCTTCCAATAATTTATTTTCGAATGTTTGTGATGATTGTTGGAATAATGTTTCTGAAATGTCTACTGGTGATATTGATAATGATAATCAATCTGATTTTGTATTTACAATTTATAACAAGTTATATGCTTTCAGTAATAATGGTGTAAGCTTGGATAATTACCCAATAACATTTGGGAGTTCAAATGCAAACATTAAACCGATTATTGCTGATGTAGATGGAGATTCTAAAAACGATATTATAGTTCTAGCTCAAAATGGAAATATTTATGCTTATAATTATAAAGGGAAATTACTTGATGGATATCCTGTTACAATTGGTTTAAAACCAATTATTACCCCAATATTTTTCAAGGTTAGAGATTCTATTGGTTTAGCAGTAGTAGATACTGGTGGTTACTTTTATGCTTTCAAATTAGGTGGTAAATATAATACTAATAAAATAGCCTGGTCTGGTAACAACGCTAATGAAAGAATGAATGGAATACAGTTCCAAAAAAATGAGATTATTGTTTCTAAAAGCAATGAATATTTACCAAAATCGAGGGCATATAATTATCCGAATCCTGTTTATGGAAATTTTACAAAAATTCGTTATTATTTATCTGAAAATTCAAATGTAAAAATTAGGATTTTTGATTTATCGGGTGAAAAAGTGAAGGAATTTGAAGTATATGGTATTGGTGGTATGGATAATGAAGTTGAATGGGATGTAAGCAAGGTTCAAAGTGGCGTTTATATAGCTCAAATTGAAGCTCAATCTGAAAAAAATAAATCTTCTTTAACTATAAAAATAGCTGTTATTAAATAGTATTGAAAGGCTGAAATGAAGTATAAATTTATTTTTATTATTTTTTTATTGACATCTTTTAGTCTGTTATCTCAAGAGTATGAAGATCCTCATGCTTATTTAGATTGGAAGCAAATAGAAACAAAACATTTCTTCATTAATTTTCATCCAGGCACTGAAAATACAGCAAAAGTATTAGCGAAAATTGCTGAAGAAGTGTACCCTGCTATAACATCAATATATAATCATGAACCCGATACAAAAGTTAGTTTAATTATTAAAGATTATGGAGATTATTCAAATGGAGCCTCTTATTAT
>ENA-UOWE01003502-UOWE01003502.1-activated-sludge-metagenome-genome-assembly--contig:-NODE-3502-length-16035-cov-6.571026_pt1 | contig 16035 bp, 10 predicted proteins | sample MGYA00249841_ERZ761562 | MGnify/ENA primary metagenome ERZ761562 (study PRJEB28883, sample SAMN05720200) | activated sludge metagenome | isolation source: Anaerobic digester | place: Japan... | reverse complement strand
TCGCAGTCGTGGGACTTGCGAGCGCTGCGGGCGTGGGGACATTCTACCTCGAGCAGACGAAGTCTGCCGACGTGGGCCAGATTGGCGTTGCAACCCTGTACATGGACAACACGTGGCAGCCCCTGGCTGACGACGTGTATGCCTATGTGAGCTGGGATGCGGCCTCTCTGGGCTACATCAGCACTGACTGGAAGGTAGGGAACTCCGTTTCGGCGACGCTGAACGGCACGAACTCGCTCTTCCTGCAGTATGCCGACTGGACGAACAAGTATCCGAACGGGAAGACCGCGATCGCCGACATTAACTTCAAGGCGCTTGCGGCCGGCTCGTCCCAGCTGACGGTCAAGGTCGACCATGTCCGCTCGCACGGCAGTGCGTCGGAGATCATCGAGCTGACGCCGTCCGCGACGACGAACCCCGGCACGTTCGTGGTGGGTCCCGGCACGCTGACGACGGTCCCGACGACGGTCGTCCCGACGACGGTCGTGCCGACGGGCACCGAGACGGGCCTTCCGACGGTGACCCCGACGGGCACGATCCCGACGGCACCGACGACGGTCGCCCCGACGGGCAACGAGACGACGGTTGCGCCGACGGAGACGGTCCCGACGTTCGTCACGCCGACGGTTCCTGTGGGGAACCCGAAGAAGATCCTGAAGCCCGGTGACACGGTGTTCATCGGGGAGTATGGTCTCGACCTGACGGCTCTCGGGATCACGGACGGCACGACTCTCGGCTGGTTCCAGGCGGGTTCGAACGTTGCGACGAGTTCTCCGGACGACACCCTGATCGTCTCGAGTGCCTCGAACTTCAACGTGGTACCGGGGACCCGTGCGGGGACGTGGTACAACCTGAACAACAACCGTGCGGTCGCGGTGAACATCAAGGACCCGTCTCTGAACATCCGTGTCTGGGACGTCCAGTCGAACAAGGACGTCACGGGCAAGACGGTGACGGCGGGTCGTCTGCTGTCGTTCCGGATCGACTCGAACCTTGACTCGGTGAACTCTCAGCGTGGCACTGCCGCCGCGGTGACGATCAAGGTGAAGGACCAGGCCGGGAACGTGTACAACGCGCTGATCGACGAGACCGGGCAGTTGAACAGCCTTATCGTCCCGGTGACCTCGAGTTCGATGCTGGTCGCCGGCAAGGGTGCGAACGGCGCGATGTGGAACACTGCGAACTCGAACTACAAGACGGGCGAGTACAAGGTGTGGGCCGAGACGAACCTGAACGGGATGAAGGACAACTACAAGGATCCCTCGGGTGCGGACTACACTGGCAAGACGATCACGAGCCAGTACAGCCTGACGATCGGGCAGGACAAGCTGACGATCGAGGCGAACACCGATGTCGCGGTGACGCGGAACAACGACTTCGCGGTTACGGTGACGGGCCGTCCGAACCAGAAGTATTTCCTCTGGCTCGAGGGCACGTCGTCGATGGGCGGCACGAACGACCAGCCTCCGAAGATCAAGGAGGGTCAGACGGGCGTGAGCCTTGGCGACGCGGAAGCGGGTGCGTACAACTTCTCGACGATCGCGGGCCGGACGGTATCGTCTGACGTTCCGCCTGCACCTGCGGGAGGCGTGAACCCGTGGTATGCGGCGGTGACGACGGACGACAACGGCAAGCGTACGATCGGTCTGTCGACGGACGCCCAGACGAAGGACAAGACGTACACGATCCGTGTTCAGTGGACGGACCCGGCGACGGGGAACTTCAAGTATGACACGGTGAAGGTCGAGGTTGTCAAGGGCGCGGTCACGATCACGACGAGCGGGAACCAGTCGTTCTTCCTCGGCGAGGAGATCACGCTGTCCGGTGAGAACACGGACTCCGAGATGATCTACCTGTTCCTGACGGGTCCGAACGTGGCGAGTGCGGGTGCCTCCCTGACGTCTCTGACTCCGGTTGTGAACGGTGACGCGAGCACGTTCACTGCGGAGAACGTGAACGCGGACAACACGTGGGAGTACAAGTGGGACACGGCGAACCTGAACGTTGACGCCGGTTCGTACACGATCTACGCGGTTGCGACTCCGAACAACAAGGACAACCTGCAGTCGGTGAAGTATGCGACGGCGTCGGTGATCATCAAGAAGCCGTTCGTGACCGCGAACGCCTCTGCGGCGGTTGTTGCGAAGGGTGACGAGTTCAAGATCACGGGTGTCGCCGAGGGCAAGCCTTCGAACATGGGGATCTGGCTGTTCGGCACGAACATGTACCTGTCGACGACGACGTCGGTGAAGGACGACAGCACGTTTGAGTACAAGGTGACTCGCGGCACGACGAAGAACCTGGCGACGGGCCAGTACTTCGCGGTTGTTCAGCACCCGATGTACAACGGCGAGTTTGACGTCCAGGAGTTCGACAACGCTGCTGGCGGCAAGGATGTCGTCGACCGTTCCGGGAACTACTTCATCGCGTCCGGCCCCGGCCGTCTGCAGGGCTCTGACGCCGCTGCGGCGCTGGTGAACCTGATCAACGGTCCGAACATCGACGACACGTACACGAAGCTCTCGTTCGTGGTTGAGGAGGCGCGGATCGACATCGCTGCGGTTCCGGACAAGAACGTGGGCGACACGTTCGAGCTGACGGGCACGACGAACCTTGCGCCTGGCGACTCCCTGCTGGTGACGATCCTGTCGAGTTCGTTCGCTCCGACGGACAAGTCTCAGGCGAGCGGTTTCAGCGGTGTCTCGGGTTCGACCAAGGTGGTGAAGGGCGAGCAGGGCAACATGTTCAACTTCACGGTTGACACGTCCCAGTTCAAGCCCGACACGTACCAGGTGACGGTCGAGTCGGTCGACGCCGGTTCGAGTTCGAGCGCGACGTTCAACGTGCTCGAGGGCGGCGCGGTGCCGACGGGCACGACGGTCGCCCCGACGCTGACGACGAACGCGACGGGCACGGTTCCGCCGGCCACGACGGGCGCTGCCACGGCGGCGACGACGAGCGGCAACGGAACGGCCACGGCCACCCCGACGAAGTCGCCCGGGTTCGGTGCGGTCGTCGCGCTGGTCGGTCTCGGTGCCGTCGCGGTGCTCGTGCTCCGCCGGAACTGAGGACACCAACCACTAACTTTTTTTTTTTATTCCGTTCTTTCAAGCTGTGATCAATGTCCGAGCGACTGCAGAAGTCTGGAGACGATGTGAACTGGCATCATCAGGGGGACCGACCTGTTTGGAGGGACGATCTCACCGAAAAAGATGAAATGGGTGTTCTCCCTCTGACGGCTGGTTCATCGGGTTTGAACCGGACTCTCAGCGCGCACAATTTTTTCTCTTCATTTCTGTTCGGGGCACCTATCCCCGTGGTCATGGCCATATGACGAACTCCGTATTATTCATCGCATGAATAATCCTGTGTTCTTTCCTCCCGGGTAATACACCAAAAAATTTCGGCCCGTTGGGGATTCTGAGGGTGTCAAACAGTTAAAAACATAAAGATCTATATGAATGTACGCAAAATAATACTCGTGAATCCGTGTCAAATATTACCTTCGGAAATATAACAACAGTTTTAAAGGGTGAACTTCAAGTTTTAACCAGATGAAGTGCTCCCTCTTTTTTCAGATAGGTATTCTTGCGCTTGCCACCGTGATCGTTGCACCGATCGTTACGGCAGCGCCGGTTCAGATCACCGGCCCGATGGTGATCACTGCCCCGGGAACGTATATCCTTGGACAGGATATCAGCGTGAGTCAGGGGACACCCATCCGGATCCAGAGCTCAAACGTCGTCTTCGATGGAGACGGTCATACGATCAACGGAACCGATACGAGCGGTTCATTCGGAATCCTGGTCTCCGGAAACAACGGTCCCCTGACCGGTGTCACCGTGAAAAACGTGCATGTAAATAATTTTTACGACGGTCTTTACTTCAGGGGCGTGAACGGTGGGCGGATCGAGTCCGTCACTGCCACCGGCAACGTTCGGGCAGGGATTAGCCTTCGAAGTACCAGCGATACGGTGATCACGGGGTGCACGGTGAGTGAGAATGGAGAGGGATTTTATATCTGGTCAGAATGTTCGAGGAACCGGATCGAGTCCTGCACGATGAAGGACAACCTGGAGATGGGGCTCTGGCTCGCATCTACCGGCCGAACCTCAAACGGTATCATCTACGACTCGACCGATAACGTGGTCATCGGGAACACTGCGATCGGAAACGGGAGGATGGGGTTGTATGTGGACTTCTCGGACGGAAACACGTTAAAGAACAACCAGGTCATCTCGAACGATCAGTTCGGCATCTTCCTGGATTACTCTTCGAGAACCCGAATCGAATCGAATACCGTCTCGGGGGGATCCGAACAGGCGATCTATCTCTACGATGCCGACAGCACCCAGCTGATCGGGAATACGGTATCCGGAGCGGCCGACTACGGGATCTGGATCTCGTCCTCCAGCGGGAACGCCATCCGTTCCAACACGATCACCCGGAACGGAAAGGGGGGGCTCGTCCTGAACGGAGAGGAAGGGATACCGGCGAATAACAACACGGTGAGCTCGAACACGATCCGGGACAACGGAAGGCTCGGAATCTATCTCTGCCGTTCGAGCGGGAATACCATCACCAACAATCACTTCTCGAACCCGACGAACACGGGGTTCGGCACCTCCTGTGGATCGAACTCGTGGAACGTGGAACGACAGGCAGGAACATCGATCACGGGCGGATCGATGCTCGGAGGGAATTACTGGGGCCATCCGGCAGGAACTGGTTTCTCGGAGACGAGCCCGGACGCCGACAGGGATGGTATCTGCGACCGCCCGTACACCTTCTCTGGCAACTCCGATCTCTATCCGCTCTCGAATGTCGGTGGTCGGGGATCCCCCGCGCCCACGTCCGCGACAACGATTCCGACGACCGTTACCGGCATTCCAACGATCCCTCTCCCACCCGAGGTAACGCCGTCCAGGAATACCACGATGACCCCGACCGTCACCCCGATTCCGGGAGAGAAGGGGGGATCGATCAGCGCACTTCCCGGTGCGGCGAACCCCCCCCGGGATCTGAACGCTGATGGCCTCTACGAGGACGTGAACGGGAATGGGAGGGTCGACTTCTCGGATGTGGTCCTCCTCTTCAACAATCTGGACCTCGTCAGCACCTCCTATCCCCCCTCAGTATTCGACTTCAACCAGAACCACCGCATCGATTACAGCGATGTGACGGCGCTCTATCAGTCGCTCTGATTCCCCCCCCTTTTTTTGTGAGATCTCTCTTCCTCTTCCGATCTCATATGAACGGATTGTTCACCGGCCCCTCCCTCAACGTCCCATGTTCAGCCGAACAGGGAGCTCCGGAACGCGACGAACCCGGGTCTGCGGGTCCCCGATGAGGTGAAAGTAGAATTGTCTTCCATGCGGCCTGAAGATCCTGGGTGGGTTTGTGTGGTGTGCGGACGGTTTCGTCTCCAACAGCGTCCCGGAGATGGTTCAGGTGCGTATACCACGGATGAGTGAGAGATCTGAACCCGGTATCGAGGTCATGCTTATGAAGCACGAATGCATATGGTATGGACCATGAGGCAGCTCACCGATGAGGAGGGAAGGTTGGGGCTTGCCCTGGCCAGGCAGGCGGTTGAGGCGGCGGTCCGCCGATCTCGACCCGTACACGGAGCGCTCCCGGATGTCTTCTCCGAGCCACGTGGAGTCTTCGTCACCCTGACCCGGGACGGACAGCTGCGGGGATGTATCGGACTGCCGTATCCCGTTACACCTCTCGGAGAGGCGATCATCGAGGCCGGACAGTCCGCTGCACTGCACGATCCGAGGTTTCCCCCCCTCACTCTGGGAGAACTCGATCGGATCCGGGTTGAGCTGACCGTGCTGACGATGCCCACCCCGATCTCCGGTCCGCCTTCAGAGCGGCCGAACGTGGTGGAGGTCGGGCGGCACGGATTGATCGTCCGTGGACTCGGTACCAGCGGTCTTCTCCTGCCACAGGTGGCGATCGAGTACGGTTGGACGGCAACCGAGTTTCTCGGGCATACCTGCCGGAAGGCGGGGCTCCCGCCAGATTGCTGGCGACGCCCTGATATCGAGGTGAGCCTCTTCGAGGGGCAGATTTTTCACGAGTAGGTGGGTGTATGGCGTTCGGGTTTGAGGTGCTGCATAAGGATATCGCCGGCCGGATCGGCCGGCTCAGGGTCGGGTCGAAGACCGTACGGACGCCGGCCCTCCTGCCGGTGATAAATCCGCACCTCCAGATTGTGACCCCCTCAGAGCTCTACCGGATGGGGGTTGAAGCACTGATCACGAACGCGTATATCTTCTACCGGAGTGAACACTATCGTGACCTTGCACTCGAGCGGGGCCTTCATGCCGTCCTCGACTACCCGGGCGTGATCATGACCGACTCGGGTTCGTTCCAGCTCTCGGTCTACGGGGATGTCGAGGTCGGGAATCGGGAGACCCTGCTGTTCCAGCAGCAAATCGGTTCCGAGATCGTCGTTCCACTTGATCTCCCCACCCCTCCGTCCGCGGACCGTGGAAGGGCCGAGAGCGAACTTGCCGTCACGCTGGGGCGGATCGATGAGGCATGTTCGCTTGTTGGAGAGCATTCGGTGCTCGCAGCGCCGGTGCAGGGAGGTATCTTCGAGGATCTCAGGGAGGAGGCTGGTCGAGAGGTGAGCCGGCGGGGCTGTATCGTCGCGCCCATCGGTGCAGTCGTCCCTCTCATGGAGAACTACCGGTATCGTGACCTTGTTCGCGTCGTCCTTGCCGCGAAGCGCGGTCTATCGCCGGGTGCCTGCGTCCATCTCTTTGGCGCCGGACACCCCGCCATGCTGGCGCTCGCCGTGGCGATGGGCTGCGACCTCTTCGATTCGGCGGCCTATGCGCTCTATGCGAAGGAGGGGCGGTACCTCACGGTTCACGGCACGCAGTTCCTCAGCGAGCTCCAGGAACTGCCCTGCTCCTGTTCTGTCTGCCGGTCCCACACCCCGGAGTCGCTCCGTCGTTCCTCCGATCGAGAACGGCTCCTCGCACTCCATAACCTGCAGGTGACCCTCGCCGAGATCGCCCGAATCCGGCAGGCAATCCAGGATGGCACGCTGTGGGAGCTCGTCGACGAGCGGTGCAGGTCCCACCCCCGTCTGCTGGAGGGATACCGCGAGCTCCTCCGTTCCGCCCCGATGCTCGAACCATTCGACCGGAGCACCAAGCGACGGTTCTTCTACCGCGGTGACGAGTCCTGCCTGCGCACGGAGGTGGTCCGGTACCAACGAGATCTTGCACGGTTCGACCTCGTCGGTCGGGTGCTGGTCTCGTTCGACGGCAGGCCCGCACCGGGTTTTGACCGGTGCCTCGCGTTCCGTCCGCCGTTCGGTCCCTATCCGCCCGGTCTTGCCGAGACCTTCCCGATCGGCCAGTGCGAACTCCCGTCGTGGGATGAACCGATGGTCCGGGCCGGTTGCAGGGGCATCGCCGCCCTCGTTCGTTCGAACCCCGGTGTTACCTTCGCAGTGCGGTGCGAAGACCGGTGGTCCGGGATCGTGACGGAAGAGGTCCCCGGGATCGAGGTGCTCGTGGATGTGGATTGAGATCCGTTCCCGTGACGGACTCGCGAGGGCGGGTATCCTGGTTCATGGAGACGAGATCCTCCCGAGCCCGGCGGTCGCGGATGTCACAGGATTATTTCCGTCGCTTCGTGACCGTACACTCGAGAATGTCCCAATTGATGCCTCCGAACCATTCGTCTCCACCTGGTTTGTACCCGGCGGGGAACCCCGTGCAGTGCACCCCGCGTACCCCACCCGCCTCCCCCTGTCGGGCGCCGTCATGGTGGCGAACTGGGGGACGGTTCTTCCCGACCCGTGCGCCCACATCAGGCACCTGGTGAGGGTGATCGGCTCGATCCCGCCCGATGCCCCCCGCTACGCGCCCGCGGTGGGCACGCCCATGAATCTGTCCCTCCTCGCCTGGACCGGTTTCGATCTCTTCGACTATGTTGCCACCGATCTTGCCTCCGTTCAGGGGCGCTTCCTTCTCCCCGAGGCGGTGCTGGGGGCCGATGCCCTCTCGAGCGGTATCTGCACCTGTGACGGGTGTGCAACAGGTGACCTCTGGCGTCACAACCGCATGGCGCTCGATCGGGAAATCGCGCTGGTCCGGCGTTTCATCCATGAAGGTCGGCTGAGAGAGCTCGTTGAATCCCGCTGCAGGTCCGATGCCGCGCTCGTCGGGGCAGTTCGTCTTCTCGACCGGCAGTTCGTCTTCGTGGAGCGATGGACGCCGGTCACGGGCCCGACACCCATGAGGGCGAACTCGGCAGAATCTCTCTTCCGGCCCGAGGTCAGGAGGTTTGCCACTCGAGTGCTCGAACGTTATCACCCCCGGCGGACGGACACGATCGTACTTCTCCCGTGCTCCGCGCGCAAGCCCTATTCCCTCTCCCGAAGCCACCGACTCTACAGATCGTCGGTGCGGGGACGCGCACACGAACTGATCGTCACGTCCCCGCTCGGCATCGTCCCGCGAGAACTCGAACTCTGTTACCCGGCCGGTCACTACGATGTTCCGGTGACCGGCTACTGGGACGCGGAGGAGGTCTCCGTCATTGCCACCACCCTCCGTGACTACCTCCTCCGTCACCGTTTCGGGCGGGTGATCGCCCACCTCGAGGGGGGTGCTCTCTGCGTGGCACGTATCGCCGCCGAGCAGGCCGGTTGCAGTCTGGAAGAGACCGTACGGGACGGGCGCCCGACCTCGGACCAGTCTCTTTCGGCACTCGATGCCGCCCTCGACGGGAATCGCCGCGAGGTCGAGGACCCGCTTCGGGGTCTTGCCCTCTACCAGTTCGGCTGCGAACCTCCTCGTTATGGACTCCGGGTGAGGGGACGCTATCCAGGGCTCCAGTACCTGCGGGACGGTATGCCCGTCTTCGGGATCGACGCCGGGGCGGGCCTGCTCCGCCCCACGTTCGAGGGCTGGAAACTGCTCGATGAAGGATACCGCGTCAGGATCGATGCCTTCGTCCCGCAGGGCGATATCCTCGCTCCCGGGGTGCTTGATGCCGATCCCCGCATACGCCCGGGCGACGAGGTGCTTGTCGTCGGCCCGCTGGCCCTTGCCACCGGACGGGCCCTCATGTCGGCCGACGAGATGCTTGCGTCGACCCGCGGCGTTGCGGTCAGGAAGCGTAAGGTAATGAAACTGAAGCACGAATAATACGAAGAACCCCACGGGGTCGGAGGCAGTCGAGTGTATACAGTGGTGAAGGTCGGACGGCTGGCCGATCGAGTGCACGAACTCGTCGTCAGGGCACCTCACGTGGCCCGGAACGCACGGGCCGGGCAGTTCCTCATCCTGCGCGTCGATCAGGATGGCGAGCGGATCCCCCTCACGATCTCGCGGGTGGACAGGGATCTTGTCCGCGTCATTTTCATGACCGTCGGGGCGACGACGTACCGGCTCGCCGAGGTGAGGGAAGGTGAGATGATCCAGGACGTCATCGGCCCGCTCGGGCAGCCCAGCGAGATACCACGGGGTGCCACCTGCGTCGTTGTCGGCGGTGGCGTGGGGATCGCCTCCTGTCCGATCATCGCCAGGGCCCTCAAGGACGCCGGTAACCGAGTGATCGGGATCATCGGGGCACGGAATGCCGACCTGCTCATCCTCCAGGACGAGATGCGTGAGGTCTGCGACGACCTGCACATCACGACCGATGACGGTTCCCTCGGACGTCACGGGTACGCGGCGGACGTCCTGAAGGACCTCATCGAGGAGGAGCGGGTGGATTACGTCTGGGTGATCGGCCCGGCGATCATGATGAAGGTCACGAGCGAGGTGACGAGGAGCAAGGGGATACGAACCTATGTCAGCCTGAACCCGATCATGGTCGACGGTACCGGTATGTGCGGATCATGCCGGGTGGTCGTGAACGGCGAAACCAGGTTCGCCTGCGTTGACGGTCCCGAGTTCGATGCCCACGTGGTGGACTTCGATCGGCTCATGCAGCGCCAGAGGTTCTACCTCGAGGAGGAGCGGGTGGCCCTTGAACACCATCATGCCCGCCGGTGCGGCTGCCAGCCGGGAGGGCATCATGGCTGAACGCTCCCCGGGTGAACGTATCCTCGACTTTCAGGAGGTCGATACGGGCCTGACCGCCGACGAGGCCCGTGCGGAGGCGGAGCGGTGCATCCAGTGTAAAAAACCGGCCTGTGTCACCGGTTGCCCTGTCGGGGTCGATATCCCCCGTTTTGTCTCCGCCATTGCGGAGGGCCGGTTCGAGGATGCCCGTTCGACGATCCTCGAAGCAAACCTGCTTCCCTCGATCTGCGGACGCGTCTGCCCGCAGGAGTCGCAGTGCGAGGGTGCCTGCATACTCGGAAGGAAAGAGCGTGCGATCAACATCGGGGCACTCGAACGGTTTGCCGCCGATCTCGAGGTGGGTGAGGCGAAGGAGCCTGTCCCCCGAACACGGACCTCCGGCAGGCGCGTCGCAGTGGTCGGATCCGGGCCCGCCGGCCTCACCGCTGCGGCCGAACTGGCACGCCGCGGCCATTCGGTCGTCCTCTTCGAGTCGTTGCACGAACCGGGGGGCGTCCTTGTCTATGGGATCCCGGCGTTTCGTTTACCCCGGGCCGTGGTGCACAGGGAGATTGAACGCGTGCTTTCACTCGGGGTGGAGCTCCATACCAACATGCTCGTGGGTCGTTCGCTCTCTGTCGCAGAGCTCCTCGCATTCGATGCGGTCTTCATTGCGACCGGTGCCGGTCTCCCCGCCTTCATGGGTATCCCGGGGGAAGAGACGAACGGGGTCTACTCGGCGAACGAGTTCCTGACCCGCGTCAATCTGATGCACGCCGACCGGTTCCCGGAGACCGGAACGCCGATCCGCCGCGGCAGTCGCGTCGTCGTCACGGGAGGCGGAAACGTCGCGATGGATGCGGCACGGGTTGCACGCCGTCTGGGGGCACGGGTCTCGCTCGTCTATCGCCGCCGGGAGGAGGACCTCCCGGCCCGGCGGGATGAAGTACGGCATGCGCGCGAGGAGGGGATCGAGTTCATCACCTGTGCTGTACCGGTGCGTATCCTCGGCGAGCCCTCGGTGACCGCTGCGGAATGCGTCCGGCTGGAGATGTGCGATCCCGACGAGAGCGGTCGACCCACCCCGCGAGTGCTCGAGGGTTCCTCCTTCGTCATCGATGCGGATACCGTGATCCAGGCGATCGGGACCAGCCCGAATCCACTCCTCGTCGGGTTGCTCCACGGGGCGGAGGTCGGCCGGAAGGGGAACCTGGTGACGGACGACGCGGGGCGCACCTCGATCCCCCGCGTGTATGCGGGGGGGGACATCACGACGGGGTCTGCAACCGTCATCCTCGCGATGGGTGCAGGCAAGCGTGCCGCGGCGGCGATCGATGCCGATCTCATGCGTACCCCGGTCCCGTGAAACCCCGCGCACTCTATTTTTCCCGGCATTTCCGGGTCGATCCTTTTGGTTTCTGATCGAAAGAATTCGACAGATTTAACCCTGCACGGGAGAACAGTACCTAGTTTATGGAAAAAAATGCTCTGCTGCTGGCCCTGGTAGCGGTGCTTGTCGGTGGGCTCCTGTTCGCCGGGTGCTGCACGACGAGCACCCCCGGCACGAATAGCACCACCACTCCCACACCTGCCACGACGGTCGTCGAGACCGCGACCCCCGTCACGAACGAGACCGCAACTCCCATCGTCATCGAGACGACCGTCGAGGTTACGCCCGCTCCGGTGAACACGACAACGACGACGAACGTCACCGCGAACGTCACCACGAACGCAACCGCAACGGCGACCGTCACCGTGACCCGGACCTCCTACATGGAGCAGGACTCCGGCTCCTCGAGCGGCCCCGTCACGGTTCCGACAACCCAGCCCACGACGGTCGTGCCCACCACACAGCCGTCCGTGACGCTGACGATCCCGACGGCACCCACCACCGTTGCCCCGACCCAGTCCGGCCAGCCGACGACGGTCGTCACAACGGTCAAACCGACATCCTCTCCGACCATCAATCCGACGACGGTGGTCACGACGCGTCCGACGACGGTGGTCACGACGACGAAACCGACGACGGTGGTCACGACGACGAAACCGACGACGGTGGTCACGACGCGTCCGACGACAGTGGTCACGACGCGTCCAACGACAGTGGTCACGACGCGTCCAACAACAGTGGTCACGACGACGAAACCGACGTCCGTCCCGACCACGATCAGGACCTTCGTGCCGACGCCATTCCCGACCACCGCAAGACCGACCACGCAGACACCGCCGCCCACCCCCTTCCCGGTGACGGTGACGACGGTCCCCCAGCCCTCGATGGGCTTCTGACCGGAATACTTTTTTAAAAAAAGCGAGATCCTAGGCGGATCCGGCGTCAGAACGGACTAGCCCGTCTGGTTTTCAGGCCGCTCGATCACGATCCCCGTATTGTCCACGGTGGTCTCTATCGCGATCTCAAGTCCGAGGGGCGCGATCGCCTCCTCGACCTCCTGTCGCGTCCTCGAGGTGATCACAGCGATCGAAGGCCCCACCGAGGACATGCCGACGAACTCGAAACCCGCCTCGCGGAGCCGGCTCATGTAGGTGTAGATCGAGAAGGTGTGATGTTCGATCTCGGCCCGTTTCGAACCCCGGAACTCGATCTCCCAGATGATCTCTCCGATCCTCGTGAGGTCCCCCCGCTCGAGTGCCGGGATCAGGTCCATCAGGATCATGTAGGCCTTGAGTTCCCGATCCTGGTAGTCCAGGCATCTGGCACGGTTCATCAGGAGGTCGAACTCCTTGGTGCCTGCGGACGAGATGTCGGATGCCGGGATGATCACAAAGACCCGTCGGTTCTCGGCGAACGCGTGGTGGTAGACGAGGGTCAACCTGTCGCCCATCACAGCCATTCCGCCGTATGTGCTGGCGGCGGGCCCGACGCCGGTCTCGAACCCAAAGGCGATCTCTCCGTCCTGTGTCTCCTCCACGTAGTTGTGTCCCAGCAGCAGACGGAGCTCGGTCCTGGTGAAGGGCGAGCCGACGGCGGCATTCAGCCCGTGGGCGAGGGCGATCAGCATCGTACTCGTGGATCCGAGACCGACATGAGGATATGAGTGGGAACTGGTTCTGACGGAGAATCCCCCCGTGTAACCGCTTGCCTGACGGAAGATCTCGAGAAAGTGACGGATGATCGGGAGCCGTTCGGAAGTGATCTCGTCCGGGCCGTCGATGCACCGGACATCTGCGGAAAGCGGCATGGCGATCGCAAACCCGATCCCCCCTCCTCCCGGCCGCTCGGGTGCGAAGCGGTTCATATCCAGGACGGTCAGGTGGATTCGCGACGGCGCCCGGACCCGGATGGTCTCCCGGGTGGGCTGAAGCGGGCGCGATGGCCTGATGCCGAGCGTCTGTATTCGCTCGCCCGGTCTGAAGGGAGAGAAGTTGTACTCCACGAGGTCGAGGTCTCCGCCCCGGATCTTCATGATCGGCATCCCCAATTCACCGTCCCCACGTACGATCGAAGAACGGGTTCTTTCCGCTGGTGGCCACAGGAATTCCGCATGCCACCGTGCATCCCGGGAGCCATCCGAGGGCGCGTGCCCCCACACCGGCGGTATACATGACCCGGTTGTCCAGGTTCAGAAGGGATGCGGTCTTGACCGCCGAACCGATCGCGACTCCCAGGTCGATCATCTTGATCGCACAGTTCGGGGACCCGTACGGTGTCGACCCTGCCTTCCGGCCGTCCACGGCCCTGGACATGGATACGCAGTCGGGGTACCCGCATCCACCGCAGTCCGCGCCCGCCGGTTCATGTCCCCGGACACCGATCAACAGGCAGGCTTCGGACCCTGCGATGTTGCCGGCATCACGTTCGAAGAACCCGTCCTCCTCCCTCCTCGCCGCCCTGCGTACGGCCTCTGCGAGTTCCTGTAGTTCCTCCCCGGAGGCGATCCGTATGACCAGGGAGTCCGCTCCCCTCGCCTTCGGCGCCGTGCGGGCCGCGAGGGCCATCAGGTCGCAGGCCATCCGGGCAGCCCGTGACGTATCGTTCATGAGCAGGTAGTATCGCCTCTCCTGAAGATAAAACCGGAAGGGACGAGTCCGCAGGAAGTGGGGTGTTCAGGACTGCTGCCGGAGCAGCTGCCCGAGCCGCGGCACGAAATCCTTCTTCCGGCTCATCACGTCCCTGAGGAGCAGGGGTTCTCCGTCCAGGTTGAGTCGCCCGAGCCAGGCTTCATCGTTCGCCGCAAAGAAGGCCAGTGATGCATTTTCGAAGACCGAGGTGTACAGAACGACGGCGAGGTCGGCCCGCTGACTCGCCCGGTAGAGGCCGAGCTCCCGTCGGATCTCGCCACCGTGCTCCTCGGGGAAGGCGAAGGATGGAACCATCACCTGGGAGATGACGACACTCCGGCCGAACAGCTCGTAGGACTTGCTATCGCGCCTGAGCTGTTCGCCGATCGGCAGCTCGTCGACCGACATCCCCTTCTCGATCAGGGTCGTCCCCAACGCGACCGGATCCCGGTCGATCAGCCCGGCAAGGTACTCCACCGCCCGGTGGTCGAGCGACGTGGTTGTCGACATCCGGAGCACGAGTGTGTCCGAGAGGATGCCGCAGAGCAACAGGCCGGCGGTCGCGGGCGACGGGTCCCTTCCCGCCTCCATGAAACGTGTCGTGATGATCGTGCATGTAGAGCCGACCGGGTCGTTGAGAAACCGGATGGGTTTGAGGGTCGAGATGACGCCCAGCCGGTGGTGGTCGATGATCTCCAGGATGTCCGCGTTCTCGATCCCGTCCACCGCCTGCCCCGGTTCGTTGTGGTCGAGCAGTATCACTGCCTTCTGCACATCCTGCATCAGTGACGTGCGCGACAGGAGCCCGAGGAACCTGCCCTCCTCGTCGACCACGCAGGCCGTCCTGAACTTTGATGTCGAGACCAGGTGCTTCGCCCGCTCGAGCGTGTCTTCCAGGGTGACCGTGGGGACGTCCGTCTCCATGATCATACCGGCTGGAGCGGAGAGGTGGAGCCGCTTTCCCACGCTGAAGGCGTCCAGATCGGTCGCGAGGATCGTGACTCCCTGTGCCCTGGCCGCGTTCAGTACCCGGTCCCCCACCGGTGCCCCGTCGGCGACGATCATCGCGGCGATCCCTGCTGAGATCAGGGTGAGCTGCGCGGGCTCGTTGTCCCCGACGATCGCCACGTCATGCGCAGTCAGGCGCGAGAGCGTCACGTGCAGGGCATCGATCGCGGTATAGACCCGCCCCTCAAGGTGGTCGTGGGCCCCCACCAGTACGGTCGCGTACAGGATACGCGCCAGGTCTTCGAGCCTGATGGGTGGTACGGCCAGCGGCTCCTCCCGCTGCCCGGTCACATACGCCCGGGCGAGGCCGTACTCGGAGACGAGTCCGGCCAGGCGGCCCGATGCATCCACGATCGGGATGTTCCTCATGTCGTACTGGTCCATCAGGGCCGCGACGTCGACGGTGGGGACATCGGTGCGGGCCGACCGGGTGTCGATGTACGGGATATCTCCGATCCCGGGTTCGACGGACTCGATGTAGATCGGGGGCTCGGTCCCGAACTCGGCAAGCGCCCATTGCGTCTCAGCATTGCACTCACCGCACCGGGCGGGAATGTAGACCCCCGGCTCGTCCATGTTCAGGAGCTCGGCATACCCGATCACGCTGCAGATCGAATCGGTATCGGGCTGTCGGTGCCCGATCACGTATACGCTGTTCAATCCCGCCATATCGACTGGTGGTATGTATGCCCTCCGTGTTCTTATGCATGGGGGTATGCCGGCGTGGCGCGTTGGCAGTAAAGAAGGCTCTTTATGGTCCTGGTGTGCCTTTATAAATAGACGCGATCATGAAGGAGATCGTCATCAAAGGGGCGCGCGAGCACAATCTCAAGGACGTCCACCTCTCCCTGCCCCGCGACCGCCTGATCGTCTTCACCGGCCTCTCCGGCTCCGGGAAGTCCACCCTGGCGTTCGATACCCTCTACGCCGAGGGACAGCGCCGCTACGTCGAGTCCCTCTCGACCTA
>ENA-UOWE01003501-UOWE01003501.1-activated-sludge-metagenome-genome-assembly--contig:-NODE-3501-length-16043-cov-4.413623_pt1 | contig 16043 bp, 15 predicted proteins | sample MGYA00249841_ERZ761562 | MGnify/ENA primary metagenome ERZ761562 (study PRJEB28883, sample SAMN05720200) | activated sludge metagenome | isolation source: Anaerobic digester | place: Japan... | reverse complement strand
AATTAGGGGATAGTACTTCTTATATAAACGGCTTAAGTGCGTAAAATTGCAATCATGGATCAGCAATTAAACGATAATGAAGTAAAGGCTCTTATTAGTCTCTTAGACGATTCTGATAAGGAGGTTTATATTCATATAGAAGAGCGTTTGGTAAGCTTGGGAAGGGAAGTGATTCCTTTGTTAGAGGATGCTTGGTCGCATGCTTTTGATGCATTATTACAGCGTAGAATCGAGCATATCGTTCACAAAATTCAGTTCGATACTTTGCTTGAAGATATCAAGCTCTGGATTCATACCGGAAATCAAGATTTGCTTGCCGGTGCTATTTTAGTTGCAAAATACCAATATCCCGATCTGGATGTTGAAAAGTTAGAACAACAGGTTGCGGGAATAAAAAAAGAGATTTGGCTTGAATTAAATGAAAACCTAACGGCTCTTGAAATCGTTAATATTTTCAATCATATCTTCTTTACAAATCATAATTTCAGCGGGAACACTGCCAATTACCATGCTCCGCAGAATTCTTTTGTGAATATTGTATTGGAAAGTAAGAAGGGAAATCCTTTAGCTTTAAGCATCGTTTATATGTCGATTGCTCAATCGTTGGGATTACCTATATATGGAGTTAATTTACCTGAGCATTTTGTGTTGGCTTATTTAGGAAACGACGACAATGACTTAGTAGATATGTCGAGAGTGCTTTTTTATATTAATGCATTCAGTAAAGGGTCTGTATTCGGGAAATCGGATATTGATCAGTTTATAAAGAGATTAAATCTCGAGCCTCAATCGAGTTATTATTTGCCTTGCTCGAATAGAGATATGATTTTGCGAATGATTAGAAATCTTTCTTTTTCTTATCAGAAATTAGGTGATACCGATAAAGTAGATGAGCTGGCGCAGATGATTGCGTTATTTAATGCCCACGTATAACGCGCATTACTGTCGAAAAAATAATTTTAATATCAGTAATTACTCCTTGCTCAGCTATGTATTTCATATTGAGCTTTAGTTTAGCAGGCATAATTTCATCGATATAAGTACGCTCCGGATTTTCACTTGATGCTAAAAGGTTATTCTCGTCTGCATACTCAATAGAAGCGTAGTCGGTAATTCCGGGTTTGGCATTTAGTACCATCCTTTGGTCGGAATTATACAGGTCGACGTATTTTCTTACCTCGGGACGAGGACCTACTAAACTCATTGTTCCATTCACAACATTGATTAATTGCGGTAACTCATCGAGTTTATACTTCCTTAAAAAGTATCCTACCGATGTAACGCGAGGATCACGTCCGCCGACCGTTAATAATCCCATTTTATCAGCCCCGATTTGCATAGTTCTGAATTTATAAATAAAGAAATCGGCACCATTTAAGCCTACGCGCTGTTGCAGGAAGAATATCGGTCCTTTGCTATTTAGTTTTATCAAAACAGCAATTACCAATAAAATCGGACTCACCAGAATCAATAAAGGCAAAGCAATTACTAAGTCGAAGAGTCGCTTAATCATGCTTACTTGGCATTAATGATTTCTTCTACTGAACTGATTACGGCATTTAAAACGCGATCAACCATCTCGTCAGTAAGATTATAGAATACAGGAAGAGATATTTCGCGACTATAGTTATTAAAAGTAACAGGATAGTTTGAAATATTATATCCTCTGTTTTTATAGAATGAAAGCATCGGAAGAGGAATGAAATGCACATTCACGCTTACATCAAAATCAAAAATCTTTTGAATAATTTGATCTCTTTGTTCTTCGCTTATTCCTTTAATTCTAAGAGGGAATAAATGATATGAAGTGATTGCATTTTGAGAGGCTAGAGGAGGTATTTCAGCCCATGAATATGTGCTTAACTTAGCAGCGTATTTATCACAAATTGCTTTACGAACTACCAACGTATCGTTATCGTATCGCGTCAATTCAACTAAACCGATTGCCGCCATAATATCAGTCATGTTGCATTTGAAACCAGCTTCAATAATATCATAACGCCAATTACCTTTTTGCATTTTGGCTAAGGCATCTTTATTCTGTCCGTGAAGTGTATAAATACAGAGGTACTTGTAGATATCATCGTTGTTAAATGGCTCAGGGAAGTTTAGTGCTATTGCACCACCTTCAGCAGTTGTTAAGTTCTTTACTGCGTGAAACGAGAATACTGTTACATCGGCTAATATTCCTGTTCTTCTTCCTTTATAAAATCCACCTAAAGAATGAGCGGCATCCGACAAAATCATGATACGTCCCAATTTCTTTTGCTCTTCCGATTCAGCATTGAATAATGATTTTATTGATGCCTCGTTTACTAAAGCATTGATGGCGTCGTAATCACAAGGATAACCTGCAAAATCAACAGGCATAATCACTTTTGTATTCTTAGTAATTGCCTTGCGAATAGCATCTACATTAATGTTAAAATCATCGGCATTCGTATCAACCAAAACCGGAGTCGCTCCACAATGAACCACAACATTTGCAGTAGCAGAGTAAGTATAAGCAGGTAGTATAACTTCATCTCCTTCTTTTACTCCAAACCAACGAAGCATAATTTCCAATCCCGCGGTAGCAGAATTTAGGCATAGGGTAGAGGCATTTCCGTTATAAGCAGAAAGGTTCTTCTCAAATTGCTTTGTTCTTGGTCCTGTAGTTATCCAACCCGATTTTAGCGTAGCAACTACTTCGTTAATGATTTCATCATCGATACGGGGTGGAGCAAATGGTATAAGTGACATTTTAAATGGTATTTAGGTCAAAATTACAATAATCATTCGGAAGCTTTGCTGTTAACCGCCATCAAACTAAAAAAGAAGGCGAAAAACAATACTCCACGTTGTGTTTCTAATGTAGCTTCGGTTAAAGCGTTTAGTCCACAAATGATCATAAATATGGGGAAGATTAAATCGGGATAACTTCTAAATTGAATTACCGGGATCAGATGTACTAATAATATCAGTATGAGCCCTATAAGTCCTATCGATAACCAAATTTGAAGATATTCATTATGTGTGTTCAACTGCTTTTCGTAGCCGTATTTAAAGTCGTGGCTTTTATAGGTATTCACCAACTCATCTTTAATATCTCCGGTGCCGGTTCCTAAAAGCCAATTATCTTTCAATACTTCGAAAGATTCTTTCCAGATTTCCATTCTTCCCGTTGTGCTGTTATATTCAACTTTGCCTTCTTGGGTGGGAGTTGCGATAGCATTTTCAACTTGAGTATAACGATTGTTTAATTTCGTTAAAAGGAGATGGGTAGGAATTGCCATCAAAATCACTGTCGCCGATACGGCAATCCCCGATGATTTTAATTGGAATGATTTAAACATCATTAACACAAACAATATCGAAGTAATTACAATAGAAGCTTGGGCAGTTCGAGCAGATAAAAGGATGCTCATAAGCACCATAAAATAGAGAACAATAGCAGATATCGATTGAGTTCTTATTGCTTTTGCGGAAATAATTAAATAGAGAAGAACGATGATGGCTAAATTGATGTACATCGTTAAATAAGTAGGATGCATTAATACCGAACATAAGTCAGTATAAAAGAATACGTGTACATTATTGGTAGCAGAGAACGATTTAAATGCATTAATGAGCAGATAAATGGATGCAATTATACATCCTCCTACAAAAGATTTGAGCACATTAATTCGATCCGACTTTGTAATTTGACTCGTACCTATGGCGAAAGGCAATAACAATAACGTAAGCTTTATTTGAAGGTCGAGGCCCGCATATTTTAAATTGTCGGTCCATATTAGTCCGATAACATGCAATAGGTACAAAGCTGGCAATATCTGTAGCAAACGATTCTTCTTAAATAATGAAATCATTGCCTTACGTTGTTCAGGAACTACTAAACGAACTAAAGCAATAACAATCCAACAGGCAATAGATACATTCAGCAGTACAGGCAAAGCCAATGCAGAAAGCATCAAGAGTGCTACGATTACTTTAGAACTATTTAAGGATTCTTTCATTCTTATTTTCTTTTTTGCATTTCCGCTTCCATGGCATCAATCCAATTGCGAGCAATATTTTCACGCATAAAATATTTTTGCGCATAGGCTTTACCGTTAGAACCCATGGATTTACACTCTTCAGGATGTTGTTCCATATAGATAGCAGCTTCAGCTAATGCTGTGGCATCTTCAGGCTCTGTAAATAGTCCGCATTTCCCTTGATTGATAAATAACTCACGAGCTTCGCCATCAACAGCTAATAAAAGCGGTTTTTCAAGAGCTAAATTCTCGAATATTTTAGAGGGAATAGCTCCTAAAAACAAGTCCATTTTCTTTAAAGGAATAACGGCGGCATTAACAGCAGATACTATTGAAGGAACTTCAGGACGAGTTACTAAATCGAGAAAATGCACTCGTTGGATATTTTCGTTTTTTACTCGAGTAATTAATCGCTCTTTCTCGGGACCATCTCCCAATAATAAAAACTTTACTTTGCTTGAAGCGGGAAGCAGTTTAGCGGCATCCAATATAACATCGAGGCCTTGAGCTATTCCGATAATTCCGGCGTAGAGTAAGAGGAAATCATCATCAGAAAATCCCATTTCTTTTCTTTTTCCGGGATTGAACTTTGTTGCGAAGATTGATTTATCGACTCCATTTGGCAACCAATGAACAGTTTTACTCGGGAAACGTGAATGAATATCTTTTACGATTCCTTGGGTTTGTCCGGTGACCATATACGAGGAACGATATAGCCATTCCTCCAACTTTGTTGCGAGATTTAAAAAGAACTTATTGGTGATTACACCTAATTTCTCTGCCGACTCAGGCCATAAGTCACTAACATTAAATACAAACTTTGCGTTCTTTCTTTTGCTGATCCACCAACCGCTGATTCCTAAGAAAAGGGGAGGTGATTCGCACATTAATACATCAAATTTACCCGGAATTTTAGCAGAAGCAAATACGGAAGAAAAAGTAAAAGAGAAGTAATTTAATAATCGCGAGATGATAGATCTATTTTTACTCACATAAATCCACGAGCGAAATACATCAATGCCTTCAAAATGATCTTTCAAAAACCATTTTCCTTTATAATCCTTATGAATCTCCATCGCAGGATAATTGGGCATAGCACATAATACTACAACTTCATGACCTGAGGCTTTTAGTTCTCTGGCTAATCCGCTGAGACGATTTTGCGGTGCTCCCGTTTCAGGAGGATAATATTGTGAAAGGATCAGTATTCTCACGATGATCTGTGTAATTCATTAACGATTTTTTCGGATGCTTTTCCGCCGCCGTATAAGTTCACGGAGAAGTCCGATTTTTTATTGCGCATTTCTTCAAACGATGAAAGAATTTTATTGTAGTCGGCTCCGGCTAATTTATTAAATCCGCCTTGCACCAATTCAACCCATTCTGTTTCATCACGAAGTGTAATGCAATGCTTAGCGAAGAAGAACGCTTCTTTTTGTAATCCGCCACTATCTGTCATCACCAAAGAACAATGCTTCAACATTTCAATCATGTCGAAGTACCCCACGGGATCGATTACAGTAAATGGTAAGTTAATTCCTGCATCTTTCACAATTTTTTGTGTCCTGGGATGCAAAGGCAATACTACGGGAACTACGTTATGGATTTCAGATAATGAATCAATGATTGATTTTAACCTTGAAAGATCATCAGTATTTTCGGCGCGATGTAAAGTACATAGAACAAAATCGCGAAGCTTTAATTTCTCAATAATGGTTGACTTTGATGCTGATGTTTGAGCATAATACATAGCGGCATCTTGCATCACATCACCCGATAAAATCAATTTATTTTCTGCAAAGGGATATCCTTCTTTCGTCAAATTATCAATAGCAGTTTGAGTAGGGCAGAAGAGCAAGTCAGAAATACGATCTGTTAGAATACGATTTATTTCTTCGGGCATTTTCATATTGAATGAGCGTAGTCCTGCTTCTACATGCGCAACAGGAATATGCATCTTAGCAGCAGCAAGAGCTCCTGCAAGCGTTGAATTAGTGTCGCCGTAAACAAGTACTCGATCAGGCTTTTGATCTCTGTAAATCGCCTCTAATCCTTCAAGCATTTGTCCGGTCATAGCTCCATGACCAAGTCCGTGAATACCTAAATTAAAAGTCGGTTTCGGAATTTCCATTTCATCAAAAAAAACATCCGACATATTCGCATCATGATGTTGTCCGGTATGAACAATTAATTCTTCAATATCGCTTACTTTCGATAAGGCGCGACTCACCACAGCTGCTTTCACAAACTGGGGACGAGCTCCTACGATGGTGATTATTTTCATCTTTCTTATTTTCAATTATTAATCACCTGATACACTTCTATACAAATCGAATAGTTTCTCTCTTTCCATTTGCCAATTATATTCATTGGTAGCTAATTTAATATTGTTCGCTTTCATGTGCGATAATTTTTCCTCATCTCCGGCTAATAGATCAACCATTTTGGCAATAGCGATTGAGTCTGAAGGATCAACATAAAGCGAAGCTTCTCCAAAAAATGACTTCCAATAATCAAAGTCACTCATAATCATCGGTAAACCGCAAGCCATATATTCAAACGGTTTTGTTGCTAATGTAGTAAGATGATTTGGCTTAGGAAGAAAAGTTATTATTCCTAGATCAGCAGCTTTGATATAAGAGAATATTTTATCTGCTTCTACTGTTCCAAGATATTTTACATTCGACCATCCTTCAAGGCTTTCGCATTTCCTTTTGAAATCATCTGATTCGAAAGGGCCTAGAATCCATAGTTCAGCATTTTTTGTATAACGAAAAGCTTCAATAAGTTCCAATGTACCTCTAATTTCACTAGTCCCGCCAACATAAATCACAGCCTTTTTAGTCTTTTCAATATTTAGATCCGGAATGTCATTATAAAATGGCAAAATAGGGAAGTTTCGCAAAGTCACCGGATTTAATTTCGGGAATAATTCGGAGATATCGGGACGAGCTGTAATTATGCCGCTAAAGAATGGTAAAGTAATTCTCTCGACCAACTTAATAATACTTGAGAGCAATTTCTTTGAAAAATTGTTCGTCATGTATGGTCGTGAAAGAATTGCTGCTGCATTGTTTTCATGCACATCCATGATAACTTTTTTCCCTGATAATCGAAGTAATAATCCCATCCACACTAATTCGGGATCATGCAAATGATATATTTCGGCATTCACTTTACGAGCTTCAGTAAAAGCTTGAACTATTGATGTCAAAAAGAAGCGTTTAATCCTTAGAGTATGCCCTTTGAACCCAATTATTTTAATCCCGTCTCTTACTGTTGAATTCGCGTTTGCACACAGAAGGGTCACATCATATCCTGCCTCAGCAAGTGACTTACATTCTTTAAAGAAGATACGATTATCGTTTGGACGATGAACCGTGGTTACATGACAAACTTTAGCTTTCATTTATTGCTTTATTATAAAATGAAATGAATTTATCACGATTAGCTTTTTTCGTTCCGTGCAAGGCAATAATCTCTTTGTTTTTATTGATTATTTCATCCGATAATAATTGAATCGCTTCACCAATGACATCCTTACTCATATCATTCACGATGATACCATTTTCACGATCGTTAATCCATTCTTTATTGGCCGGTAAGTTTGATACAATAGGAAAACATCCTGCAGCCATAGCTTCTAAGAGTGATATTGATGTAGCGTCGCTTTCAGGTATAGAAATGTAAATAGAAGATTTAGCGTAGAGCTCTGAATTTTCATCCTTATTTACCCAGCCAACGAATTCAACATTACCTTTGCACGACAATTTACTAACACGATTCTTAAGAGCTGTTTCTTCCGAACCGGTTGCAGCTATTATCAATTTCCAGTTTTTACCATCATTATTAGACTGATAAAACTTATCGAAAATTGTTACAATAGAATCAATTCGATAGAGTGGTGTTAATTGGCGATTACTGTAAACAATTTTCTCTTTAGGAAGATCCTTAACTTCAATATCAATACCGAAGTTAGCAATTAGAATTTCCGGTTTGGCTGGTGCACTATATTCCCACATAACTTCTGCCATGCTAGAAGAATCAGAAGTGAAATACTTGACATTTTTCAATATGTACTTCAACATGGCTTTGTATAAAAATCCTTTTTGGGGCGTTAGAAGGATATCACTTCCCCAAGCGGTAACTATAATGGGATAATTGTTTTTACATGCTTTAATAGCATAAAATGCACATGAATTAGCTTGATGAACATGTACAACGGTTGGATTAAAGTCATTAATTAAACTCTTTAATCGGCTTATACCTGCAATAATTTGAAGCGGATTCTTGAGTGAAAAGTTAAAAGCTTCTTGTCTAAATTTTAATCCTTCTTTTGGCTTATCGGTAATAACTAATATATCATCAAAATAATCTTGAATTAAATCAAGATATTTAAATGTATGCACAACACTTGTACCAATCAATACTAATCTTTTCATGATCTGCTTTTTATTAGTATTTTTTTTGCGACCAATTAAGGTAATTCGATTTCAATTTTTCGTCTTGATCGAGGAATGGTTGATCTAACTCCTTTGTCGACTTAAGAACTTTCGCCGGTTGTCCGCCGATAACAGAAAAATCAGGGTACTCTCCATCCAAATATGAAAAGGCTGAAACGATACATCCTTTCCCGATTTTTGTCCCTGGCATAATAACCACATGTGGTCCTATAAATGTATAAGCACCGATTAAAACCGGACCTCTTTTATATCCTACTTTATCACTTTCAGGAACGTTGATATATTGATCACCATACAATCGAATAGAAATATGACTAGAGTGGGTTAGGATACTTACGTAACTTGTAATTTGACAACCTTCTTCAATCTTTAATGAGTTGCTTGCATCCAAAAAGTTGTATTGACCAATGTAAACATGATCTTGAATCTGTAATTTTTCAGATTGAATAATTGTGGTAGAACTTCCGATTCTGGTGTTTTTACAAAACACACCATCGTGATTTTTATATCCGCCAACCATTACAGGTCGTATAAATCGTGATAGAAATCTAAATATTTTGTCTTTCATATTATCTACCTTTTTTACGATTGTAACTTCTTCCTTCTTTAAATCGATTAATATTATCGGTTAAATTTTCGATAATATTGGATCTCCAATGACGAGGGTGACTTAAAAAGTAAATCACCGGAATGTCATTTTGAATAGCTTCGAATGGAGAACTTGGACGATAAAAATTCGGATAAATGGTATCTGATCCGATATAGTTATAATTCTTAATTAGCAATTCGTCGTAACACTCGAATTCAATACCAAGAGAGTTAAGTAAATTCGTTGTAATAAACGCGTTATTGGGCATATTAATTACACGGTTTACAAAATCACCATGGGCAGCGACCGACTTAATTTTTATTTTACTTTTCTCTTCAAAATAACTGCAATTTGTTTTGAAATTATTGGCAATTGTATCGAAGTGGGAGGGAACATCAGACGATTTTTTAATTCCGTATTGTTTGCAAAACTCCGATAACTCCTCAAAATGGTAACCTACTTCAAAGCCTGCTTCATCTATTTCCTTAATTAACTTAGCATCAAAGGTGCTCAAACGAAAATAATAGCTGGTTAATACTTGATGTTTTTTTTCGATTTCAAAAAATAGTCTTGCTGTCTTAATATCAGTGTCGATATCGTGGCGATGAATGAAATATCTATCGGAAGTGCTTAATGACGAAGTTTTTAATAGATGATAAAATTCACGAATAGTAATATGTTTATAACCTGCTTCTTTTGCTGAAACAATCAGTTTTTCATATTCATCCATTCGCGAAGGAAGAAGAAAATCAGAGTATATTCTATTTAATAGCTGCATCTAAATTACTTTTTCCAGTTTACTTTATTTGGCTGAAATCCTAGTCTTTTCTTAAAAAGTAATAAGCCTTCTGATGCCCCTAACATAGTGTCATACATGACATAAGACGGCTTTGCCTCAGAGAGCATCATGGCGTCTATTGCTTTCAAAACCAACAAATACATAATACCATCTTTCAAATATTCATTGTGACCCATCAAACGATTTAAAGTCATTAATTCACCGCTTTGGACTGTCCACAAATAAGCTACCAATTTGTTATCTGAAAATATACCGTAGTAACGGTTTTGCTCATTCTTAGGATATTTCAGAATAGGTTTTAAATAGGTGGCTGATAATTGCTTTCCTTGACGCTCATTTGATGATTTATGAATAGCATCAATTTCCAGAGCATAAGTATCGGGATCTATCGATTTAAATTGATACCCTTTTCCTTCGCATCTGCGCGAATAATAGGCTGCTGAATTTTTGCCGGAAACAGTAGCTACATATTGCTCGAAATTTTTGAATTCATTGAGCTTTATTAATGCAACGCCTAATGTTTTATTCTTTACAAGAAATACTTTAGGATGTGGTTTAGTATAATATTTATACATACGCAAACCTTCTTCCGTGCTGATATCCATTTGAATATTAGCTTTCGGAAGTGATTTTATCGTTTTTATTAGTCCTAAAATACGTCGCATTTTTTGTTAAGCTATTTCTGTTTTTGGTACTGCCGATAATTGGTAATACCATATCAATGCATAAATCATAATACCACAACCGGCAATTGTAAGTAATTTAAATCCCAGCATATAACTACCATAAATTCCTCCTATGATAATGGCACTAAAGCGTAATATGATCTCAATTATTGTAATCATCATCGCCTTGCGCTGCTTATTTCGAATTAAAGCAAAGCATGAAACCGGACTAACAATAAAATTTAAAAATAACCAAGGGGCCATCACACCGGCAATTTCTCCGGCTCCTGCCCATTTCTCACCAAAAAAGACGCGAAATATAGGAGTAGCAAAGAACCATAGTAATGTAAAAAAAGGCAATCCTAATAGTAATAACTGAAGGTATATTTTTTTTACATGACTTCTTAAATCTATTCCTTGATGACTCATTTCAGTAAACTTAGGATATATTACTTGATAAATTGATGAGCCAATAAATCCTATAGGAGCTTTCAAAATCCTAAATCCTTGTCCGTAAAACGAAACAATATTAGCAGTAAAGTAATAATTCAGCACGAAAGTAATTCCTTGATCTTGAAACGTATCAACTAATGCATGCGGAGCATTAAATAGGGGATAGTTTTTATGTCGTATAAAGGTCTCTTTCATATTTGCTATTCGATGAAAAGGCCTTAATAGTACATTCGGTATTTTTCTTAAAAGAACGATGAATCCTGTAAATTGACCTAATACATTACCAATTATTAATCCTGCAGGTTTCAATCCGGCCATTCCCAATCCAATTCCCCCAATTGCTGTTGCCAGCACCGAAGATATTCGTGCCGCAAGATTTAGTTTAAACGATTGACGACGAAGAGATAGAAAATTCAATGATTGCATAAGCCCTGCAAATACAACATATACCGGAATCAGAAAATACCATGAATTGAAATTGCCTGAATTTCCCGATTTAAATCTCCAAAATAGTAGAATCAATAAACTAAGAATAGCAATCACAAATGAGCTGTAAAAGCAAATACTTATAATGTCTAATGCTTCTTCTTCTTCTTTTGGTGCAACTATGGCATACTCAAAACGAAGAGTAGCCACTACTGAAATAATAGCGGCTACTGAGTAAAATATCTGAAATACAGCAAATTCTCCGGGCGAATAAATTCGCGTTAAAATAGGAGTGCTTAGAATGTTTATTATTTGAGAAATTGCAGTCCCCGTTACGAGTGTAGTAACATTCTTGACAAATACCGATTTTTGTTTAAAAATTTTAAGCATTTATCTAAGTTATTAGGCGACACAATTCCTGCTAATTACTTCGCATAATTTACCGCACGCGTCTCTCTGATTACCGTAACTTTTACTTGTCCCGGGTAAGTCATTTCAGTTTGAATACGGTTAGCGATATCGAACGATAATTGTTCTGTAGCCTTATCATCGAGTTTCTCGCTTTCTACAATTACACGTAATTCACGTCCCGCTTGAATAGCAAATGCTTTCTCAACTCCTTTGTACGATTGAGCTAATCCTTCCATTTCTTTCAGACGCTTCATGTATTGTTCTACAATCTCGCGACGTGCTCCTGGGCGCGCTCCGCTGATAGCATCACATACCTGAATGATAGGAGAGATCATACTTGTCATCTCGATCTCGTCGTGGTGAGCTCCGATAGCATTGATTACTTCAGGATTTTCTTTCGCGCGTTCAGCCATTTTCATACCGGCAATTGCGTGAGGAAGTTCTGTATCTTCTTCAGCAACTTTTCCGATATCGTGTAATAATCCTGCACGTTTAGCTAATTTCACATTCAAGCCTAATTCAGCAGCCATTAATGCACAAAGGTTAGCTACTTCTCTCGAGTGTTGGAGTAAGTTTTGTCCGTAAGATGAACGGTATTTCATACGACCAACCATTCTGATTAATTCAGGCGCAAGTCCGTGAATACCTAAATCGATAGCTGTTCTTTTTCCTGTTTCAATAATCTCTTCGTCAAGTTGACGACGTACTTTCGCAACAACTTCTTCGATACGTGCCGGGTGAATACGTCCGTCGCTCACCAATTGGTGCAAAGCTAAACGAGCTAACTCTCTTCTTACCGGATCAAATCCTGAAAGGATAATTGCTTCCGGAGTATCATCAACGATGATTTCAATTCCTGTCGCTGCTTCTAATGCTCTGATATTTCTTCCTTCACGTCCGATTACACGTCCTTTTACTTCGTCATTATCGATATGGAATACTGTTACTGCATTCTCTATTGCATGCTCAGTAGCCACACGTTGAATCGTTTGAATAACGATACGTTTAGCTTCTTTATTAGCCGTTAATTTCGCTTCGTCAATTGAATCCTTAATAAACGACATTGCCTCCGTTTTAGCTTCAGCTTTTAATGCTTCTACTAATTGTGCTTTAGCTTCATCAGCCGATAATCCTGCGATTTTTTCTAAAGCATGAACTTGCTTCTGATGAGCTTTTTCAAGGTCTTCTTTGCGACGATCAACAACTTCTAATTGAGAAGTTAAATTTGCTTGTATTGTTTCTACTTCAGATTGCTTGCGCTTAGAGGCTTCTAATTGTTGATTTAATGTAGTTTCTTTTTGTTTTACTCGGTTTTCGGCAGCTTGAATATGCTTGTCTTTTTCAGTGATATGCTTTTCATGCTCTGTTTTCATTTGAAAGAAGCGTTCTTTTGCTTCCATCGTTTTGTCTTTCAAAAAGAGTTCGCCTTTCGCTTGAGCTTCTTTTATAATTGCTTGTGCTTTTTCTTCAGCTGCAGCTACTGTTGTTTCAGTATTTTTTCGTGTGAGAAGGTATGCAAGTACAGCGCCTATCGCTAATCCTATCAGCCCCGCTATAATAATCGTGATATCCATAATTAATTAAAACTAGTTATTGTTGTTATATATTGATAAACGAACCGGTTTCGGTTCGCGTTTGTGCTTAATATAAAGAACCCGCATCCACTCTGTGAGAATTAAAACCCTATAGACAGGGTCGGAGTACACCCCGCTGTTTTGCGCTATTCTCTCGAAGAGAACCTGCCCTCTGCAGCGCGAAATGCCTCCTAATGGTTGTAATGTTGATTTTAATCTGCGACCAGAATGGAATGCGGGTTTCTTATTCCCGAACTCGGGTGATGATCAAAGAACGAATTATTGATTATCAGGTCCGAATGCTTTTACCAATTCCGAAAGGGCTTCTAATTCTTTTTGAATATCAGCTTCTCTGGCTTCCATATTTTTTCCTGCACCCAATAGCTCAGCCGATTGTTGCAAGGCACACATAGCTAATAAGTCTTGAGGGTCTTTAACGTTGTAGGCCGTTTCATAAGTCTTCATTCTTTCGTTGACTAATTGTGCGGCTTTTTGTAAAATGAACTCTTGTTCAGGACTTACCTTTAAAGGATAGGTCTTGTTAGCTATCTGGACTTTTATGGAGATGGTTTCGCTCACCTGTTAATCTTTGTTCAACAGCGCTAAACAACGATCGATTTCGCGGATATAGCTGTTGATTTGTAATTTAAGCTGTCGTTGGTCCTGGTCACCGGCCCCCGACAAAGCCTGCGCTAATTTAACTGTTTTCAACTGTTCTCTTAGCGTTTCTGCCTCATTCATTGCAGATAGTTTTTCAACCTCCAACTGTTGATGAAGCATTTTTAATTGCGCATTCTCTTTTTCCATGACCCGATAATGGGCAAGCACCTTCTTTACTTGCTGTTGCAAGTCTTTGATATGCTGTACATTTTCGATTGTAACCATGTGATTTTGAAGCGCGAAGCAAATGTACCTTAATCTTTTAATTCAACCAAACGTTTCGCTCGTATTTCTTACCATTTCTGTTATTCGGATTCCTTATTGTACTTTTAGGCCATGGAATTATTCCGAAAGTTTTTATGCATTTTATTATTCGGTGGCCTCATTTTATTGGCCGAATCGACTGCATTTGCCCAATATCGTTCGGATGTTTTCTCTTCTCCGCTTCAAATTCCGCTCAAATTAGCCGGAAATTTCTGCGAAATACGGTCAAATCATTTCCATTCCGGACTCGATTTTAAAACCAATGGTGCCGAAGGTCAACCGGTTTTTACTGCTTGCGAAGGGTGGATTTCTCGAATAAAAGTCAGCACCTCAGGATTCGGACGGGTGGTTTATATTAACCATCCTCAAGGATATACAACCGTTTATGCTCATTTAAGCAGCTTTTGTGATCCGGTTGCAGCATTGGTCGATTCAATTCAGCGTGCTAATCAATCGTATGAAATGGAGTTTTTCCCCGATTCATCTCGTTTCCCGGTGATAAAACATCAATTAATCGGAATAAGTGGTAATTCGGGAGGCAGTCAAGCACCTCATTTACATTTTGAAATTCGAGATAGGTATTCGGAAGAGCCATTAAATCCCATGGGATTCGGTTTACCCATTGCCGATACAATTGCTCCAAACATTTCGAAAATTGCTTGGTATGTTGAGCGAAATGGCAATTTTATTCAGGTAGGATCAAACGCTATTTCTATCTATAACAAAACAGAATCCGATACATTTCATGTTTGTGAAGATGTTTATTATGCCGCTTTTTCGGGAATAGATACCGATAGTTCTTCTTCCTTAGGAATATATTCGATAGCATTTATTGCTGATAAGGATACCATTTACAAAGTGAAATTCGACCGATTCAATTTTAGTGAATCAAAATTGGTGAACGCATATATAGATTACAAAGAATTGAAATTGCGGAAAACCGAAATGCAAAGATGTTTTAAAACGGAAGGGAATACATTCTCAGTATTTAAGAAAATCAAAAATAGGGGAGTTCAAATCCTTGATTATATTCCGGTTGATTGCAGGCTGGTTGTTACCGATTTCTATGGCAATTCTTCATCATATAATTGGGTTTTTCAAGCAGATAGTATAGCAGATAGTTTATTGCGCGATTTTCAATCCGTTTTAATGCCACCAAAATATAATGTTACTGTTTTAAATGGAGGAGAGGTGATTTCTGATCGACTGAAAGTGAATATTCCTCCTAGTGCTATCTATGAAAATGCTCAAGTAGATGCAGCTGTTACTATAAAGAAAAATATTCTTTCAGTTTCAATCGGTTCGCCCTTGATCGCATTGCAAAAACCTGTTTCGGTTTCTTTAAAACTTAAACCATCACCTAAATTTAGCTATTGGTTTTCGGAGGTGAATTCAGAAGGAAAACCTAACGGTAACGCCTTCCCTTTAAAGTATTTTAAAGACCATTTGGAAGGGAGTTTACGTGCTTTTGGGAATTATCGATTAATGATAGATAGTATGCCACCTAAAATCGTTTCTGTGGTAAAAACTACTGATTCAGTGAAAAAATTGAATCCCGTTTTTGCGGTTAAAATAACCGACGATTTATCGGGAATCAAAAAAGCTGATGCATTTATCAACGGAATTTGGCAGCCATGCGAATGGGATGCGAAGCATGATGCATTGTTGATTCCAATGTGGATTGATTGCTCCGGACCGGTTAATGTTGATATTACAGCAGTAG
>ENA-UOWE01003498-UOWE01003498.1-activated-sludge-metagenome-genome-assembly--contig:-NODE-3498-length-16054-cov-4.787799_pt1 | contig 16054 bp, 13 predicted proteins | sample MGYA00249841_ERZ761562 | MGnify/ENA primary metagenome ERZ761562 (study PRJEB28883, sample SAMN05720200) | activated sludge metagenome | isolation source: Anaerobic digester | place: Japan... | reverse complement strand
TTTACTACGTTGCTTGGTAGTTGGGTCCGGAATACAGAATCAGCAATGAGCTTGATGTTAATCCAGCTTGCGTCATCAGGATTTTTCAGGAAGTTGTATAAGTTCTCTTCATCAAAGAGTCCGGTGGCTCTTCTTTCAAATTCTCTTGATATTACCAGTTTCTCAATTTCTGAGGGCGTTAGTCCAATGGCATAGTAGCTGCCAACCAACGCTCCCGCCGAAGTGCCGGTGATGTAATCAATAGGAATATTATTTTCTTCGAGTGCTTTTAAAACCCCGATATGTGCTAATCCTCGAGCGCCGCCTCCGCTAAGTACTAATCCGACTTTCTGACTATAAGCTTTCGACCCGAGTACAAAAGAAAGCAGAATAAAAATATACAGGCGTTTAGTCACGAATGATTGGGTTTTTGCAAATTTAGTGATTGTTGGCAAGAGAGGATCAGAGTATAGCGATTAGGTCATTGATATACTTGAAGCTATCTTTCATTCTAGATCCATACCACGAGAAATATTCACCATCGACCATCACCACTTTACTTGTCGGATACATGGCTTGAATATTGTTCAAATCCTCTTTTTTAAATGGATATGGTTCCGTTGAGAGGAATATATAATCGGGAATTTGTTCGAAGTCGGTAGGAGGAATGATAGGGTAACGTTGCTGTCCTTTGCTTATTGGTTGTAATCCTGTTTCGGCAAGCATGTCGTAAATGAAAGTGTCGTCGCCAACCGTCATCCAAGGATCCTTCCAAATGTAATAACAAACTCTTTTGCCTTTTAAGTGTGAAGGACGAGTTGCATGCAAGTGTAATCGCTCATTCTGAATATGGTCGATTAGCTTTTTCCCTTCGGCTTTTTTATTGGTAATATTGCTAATGGCATCAATCATTTCCAATGCATTCTTCACATTGGTAACATCGCTTATCCAAACGGGAAATTCTTGCATCAATTCTTCAAGAATTTCTTTGTTGTTTTCTTCTTTGTTTGCAATGATTAAGTCGGGCATTAAGGCTCTGACTTTTTCGATATCGATATTCTTGGTTCCGCCAACTTTAGTCTTACTGCAGAACCAAAGTTCAGGATGAACGCAAAATTTGGTAATGCCCACCACTTTTTCCTCCAAGCCTAAATGAAATAATAATTCCGTTTGAGAGGGAACCAGCGATATGATTCTCTCGGGTGAGGCAGGCAGTTGGATAAAACGATTCAGCTGGTCGAACATAATACTGCAAAACTAATTGAAATAGCGGTATGGACGAAAACGAAAAAGCCCCTCCGGGATTGTTCCGAAGGGGCTTTTTAGTTGAGATTATTATTTCGACATCACTTCCGCAATATCAAAGCGGGTAATGATGTAGTTTTTATCGCGTTTGAAATCTTTTACAAGTACGGCTTCCGAATCGCCGCTTACCATTTTTGAGATAGTGTCGATAGGGGTTGTTATGTCGACAAAAGGAATTGCTTCTTGCATGATTGTTTCAACCGGTTGATTCTTTGATTCCGGAGAATTCATGATGCTGTTAAACACTAATTTCTCGCTAACTGAGCCTACGATACGATTATCGCTGGTAACAGGAATCTGAGAGAAGTTGTTTTCGCTTATAATCTTCATTGCATGACCAATAGTATCGTTTTTGTCAACAGTAGTCAGGTCAACATTTTGCTTCACTAAGTCTTCTGCCGTCAACCCTTTTTTATCGATATAACCCATGTTACGCATCCACTCATCGTTAAAGATTTTGCCGATATAGCGCGTACCGTGATCATGGAAGATGACAACAACAACGTCGTCTTTTTTCAATTTATCTTTCATCTGTATCAAGCCAGCGATAGCTGATCCTGCTGAGTATCCAACCCAAATTCCTTCTTGACGACAAAGCTCACGAGTGTAAACTGCTGCATCGCGATCAGTAACTTTTTCGAAATGATCGATTACAGAGAAATCGTAGTTTTCGGGAATGAAATCTTCACCGATACCTTCTGTTACATAAGGATAGATTTCGTTTTTGTCGAGGATGCCAGTCTCGTGGTATTTTTTCAATACAGATCCGTAAGTGTCGATTGCCCAAACTTTAATATTCGGATTTTTCTCTTTCAAAAACTTACCTGTTCCTGTAACTGTTCCACCTGTTCCTGCACCAACTACTAAGTGAGTGATTTTACCTTCTGTTTGTTCCCAAATTTCGGGACCTGTTTGTTCGTAGTGAGCCTGGCGATTAGAAAGGTTATCGTATTGATTAGGATAAAAAGAGTTCGGAAGTTCTTTAGCTAGACGAGCAGCTACTGAATAGTATGAACGAGGATCTTCAGGTTCTACGTTAGTAGGACAAACAATAACATCGGCTCCAAATGCACGTAATGCATCAACTTTTTCTTTCGATTGTTTATCTGTTGTAGCGAAAACGCATTTGTATCCTTTAACAATACCGGCAATTGCCAATCCCATTCCTGTATTTCCGGAAGTACCTTCGATGATTGTACCGCCCGGCTTCAATTTGCCGGATTTCTCGGCATCTTCAATCATCTTAAGAGCCATACGATCTTTGATTGAGTTACCCGGATTAAAGGTCTCTACTTTTGCCAAAACCATAGCAGGCACATCGGCAGTTACTTTGTTTAATTTTACCAGAGGGGTATTACCAATGGCTTCAAGGATATTATTGCAGATTTTCATTCGAATCGAAATTTTCGGTAGTTATTGATTTTGAGGGTGCAAAGTTAGTGATTTGCCTGTTATTGTCATAAAATCGTTCGTAGTCCTTGTCAATGAGGTTGTTCTGAGCGATTTTCTCTCTAAAGTAGCGATGCTGTTATTTGCGGAAATTGGGTTTTAATTAAGTTGAGCGCGTTATTGATTCGCTCATCTCCTAAGCCTTGTACAATTCCGTAATTGATGCGGTGAGCTGTTAGCTCAATTTTATAAAGATCCATTAACATTTTGCGATCGTCGAGAGAAGGATGCTCGCGCAAAGGATCGTCGGACCAAGGTAAGTCGATATCGGTAAGGAGTGTATAATCGTATTTTCTTTGAAGGTATAAATCGGTTATTTCTTTACTGCATCTGCCGTATTTTACATCACTCCAAATTTTAATAACCAAAGTAGTAGTATCACAAAGTAGGATCTTAGCATCTTGATAAGCGTCTTCTGCATCACACTGCAATTGAGCCAATATTGAAAGATCCTGTTCGGTGTATTTTCCTTCGCGAGCCGTTAAATATTTACGTGCCATTTCCTCTGTAAATGCGCAGTCGAGAATTTTTGCTAAAGCTTTAGTAAGATCTGATTTGCCCGTGCTTTCAGGGCCAACTATTGCTATACGAATCATGCTTGATTAATCACTAATTGTTTTTTCCAAGTGCGATATCCCGAAATTGCAAGTAATAAATAAATGAAAAACAATATCGCATATAGAGGTAAGTCTTTATAGATGTAAATTCCTACGTAGAGTACATTAACTGCAATCCATATAATCCAGTTTTCAATTTTCTTTCGAGCTATTAAATACTGAGCTAGGAAAGAAGCAGAAGTAGCTGCTGAGTCAATCCACGGTATTGAAGCGGTTGTATTGTTTCTCAAAAGATAGCCGAGAATAACGGCGAAAAGGACGGTAATAAGCGAATAGTTTAATACTTCTGAAGTTCTAAGAGTACCGATAATCTCATCATCTTGATTTTGTTTTTGCCTCCATTTGTTCCATCCGAAAAGTAAAATGGGAATGTAAACTAATTGTTGGAGGGTATCGGCAAACAAATGCTGCTCATAAAAAAGTACACTCGAGACCCCAACGTTTATTAGTCCGGTGGGAAAGCATAAGATGTTTTCCCTCAAGGTAAGGTAAACGCCTATTATGCCGAATGCAAATCCGATGAGCTCCAATGTATTCACACTGCAAAGATCATATTAAAATCGATCCCTCAATCTTATATTAGTATTATCCAATTTACATTTTACTAATAATTGATGTGTCAACATTAAAATATGTTGTTGATAATCAGTGTAAAAAGATATTAGGAATGTCATAGAATTGTACTTTTCTAAGTAAGCAGTTGTATTTGTTGAATTGCGGGTTAAATTTGTTCTAAATAATCACCTAAAAATGCGCGACGAAATATTCAACCGGATCATAGAATCTTTACAAGTAAAGTATTATAAATCAGCTTTACGTGAGATTGTTAAGCCTAGCGAATTGAATGCATCCATAGAGCCTCGCAACATTTTGGTGCAAGTTAACAGTGGATATTGTTATGGTGAGCGTGAGTTTGAGCGTATCAATCCCGGTCAATTTTATTTCATGCCGGTAGGTAGTCCTATTTATTTCCGCCATGGCAAAAGTGATCACTATGATGTTTTCGGCAGAGATGGATTTACTTCACCTGAATTAAGAGAACAATACGTTAAAACTCGATTACCGAAAGAAGGTCCTGATGAAACAAAGGATATTTTTTCTATTGTAGGTTTTGATGTTCATATATATGGAGCTATTCCTTTCTTTTCTATTCTCGAGTTGCCATGCTTCATCATGCCGATTGATGAGGAGATGAATTATTTGATGAACACGATGGTGTTTGAAGAGCATGATAACGGCATCGGGCGCGAACGTTTATTAAAGAGTTTTACGGAGGAAATGGTAGTGCATATTTGTCGTTTTATTCACGGGAAACCGGAATATGAAAAGAGTTTTGAAAAGATTGCTTATTTGCTCGACAAACGATTAGTAAATATTATTCAATATATTCATTCAAATTTAAACGAAGATTTGTCGAATAACCGAATTGCAGAAAAGGCGTACGTTTCGAAAGATTATGTAGGTCAATTCTTCAAGACACTAACAAATACTAATCTTCAAGATTATATAGAAAATCAACGTCTCGAAAAGGCTCATACATTACTTCGTACAACAAAAGATAATGTTCAAGAAATTGCGCATTCGGTTGGATTCAAAGATCCTGCCTATTTCAGTCGACGTTTTAAGTTAAAGTATAATGTTAATGCAAATCAAGTTCGAAAAGACAATAGTATAGCAATCTAAATAATCATGCTCCGGTTACTTTGTTTCTTGCTTCTGCAATTTCGCGGATGAGATCAGGATTTTTTTCAAAGTGATTTCCAACTACAACAACATCGGCACCTGCTTCATAAACTTGAAGTGCTGCTTCTTTCGTTCGCACACCCCCTCCAACAATCAACGGAATATTAATTTCTCGTTTAATAGCACGAATAACTTCGGTTGGTACAGGGTGATTTGCTCCGGAGCCGGCTTCAGTAAATATCAATTTTAATCCTAGTTGTTCTCCAGCTAGTGCAGTATATGCTGCAATTTCCGGTTTGTCGACAGGAATTGGCGCGGTACCGCTTACATATTGAACAGTGGTCATATTTCCTCCATCAATCAATAGATATCCGGTAGGGATAATTTCCAATTCCGATGCTTTCAATCGTTGAGCAGCCATTACATGTTGACCAATTAATAAATCGGGATTTCTTCCTGATATCAGGGATAATAACAAGATTGCATCGGCATGTTCGTCAATTTGCTGATGGTTGCCTGGGAAAATAACAACAGGAATATCGCTTCTCCTTTTAATGCCTGCAATAGTACGTTCGAGGTCGCCCGAAGTAATTAAGCTTCCGCCCACAAAGAAAAAATCGACTTTAGCTTCATTGCTGTTAGCGCAAATCTTGTCGAGATGGCGCTCGCCTGCTTTGTCGGGGTCAATTAAAACAGCAAGCAATCGCCTGTCGTTATATCGTGCTTCCTGAATCTGCTGATAAATCATTAGTCAAATTAATGAAAAGTTATGTTATAATGCAATAGTATAAACCAAGAGGGCATCTTCCAAATAGAAGAAGTGATAACGGTGCTTCTCAGGCATTTCATTTTTTAAGTATTCGGCTTCGCCATGGCCTTTTTGCTTGTCGCCCTCCGGTTTATGAACCAATAAATGCGATTTAAAGATGATGCCTCCTCCGCCATACGATTTGAATAAAGCCTCCTTTACCCCCCAAATGAGGTAAAGATCATGTAAGTCTGCCTGATCATTCAATCGTGCATTTTCATGATCATTGATGAATTTCGAAGCTATTTTGCGAATTCTATCTGAGGGGATCTCAATATCTAATCCCGGGGGTAACGATTCATGATAAATCATTCCCACAAAATTACCTCCATGCGAAACTGAGATGTATCCGGGGATATCCCCTAAAAAAGGCTTTCCGGTATCGGTATATTGGATTTTACAATGTTTTTGGGCGATTATATCGGCTAAAAGTCCTGTAACCAGCTTTTGCTTCCTTCTTTCGACCAGTTTTATAGAAGAAATAGGTTCTGAATGAGCAAAATTATGACCGCTTGAAAACTTTTCAAGGTCTTCTTCTGTTTCTGTGACATGCCAAACCAATAGTCGGCATCCGTTTCCGGTAAATTGATCGAGTAGAAGTGGCATAGTCGGCTAAGATTGGCAAAAATAACATTGTATTAGTTATAAGTATTATTTAAATTCGCACAAAATTTAACAAAATGAATCAGACTCAAACAGAACAGTACGTTAAGTATAAAGTAAAAGACATCGGATTGGCAGAGTGGGGCCGAAAAGAGATCAAACTTGCAGAAGATGAAATGCCGGGATTAATGGCGTTAAGAGCAGAGTTTGGTGCTCAAAAGCCATTAAAAGGAGCTCGTATCGCAGGATGTCTTCACATGACTATTCAAACTGCTGTTTTGATCGAAACTTTGGTTGAGTTAGGAGCAGAAGTTACTTGGTCATCTTGTAATATCTTTTCTACTCAAGATCACGCTGCTGCGGCTATCGCTGCTGCGGGAATCTCTGTTTATGCTTGGAAAGGCATGAATGCAGAAGAATTTGACTGGTGTATAGAGCAAACTTTATGGTTTGGAGAAGGTCGTCAACCTTTAAATATGATCCTAGATGACGGTGGTGATTTAACTAACATGGTTTTTGATAAATACCCTGAGTTAGTAGCGGGTATCCGTGGATTATCTGAAGAAACAACAACAGGGGTTCACCGTTTACATGAGCGAATGAACAACGGTACTTTACCAATTCCTGCAATTAATATCAACGACTCGGTTACTAAGTCGAAATTCGATAACAAGTATGGTTGCCGTGAATCATTAGTTGATGCGATTCGTCGTGCAACAGATTTAATGATGGCTGGTAAAGTTGCAGTTGTTGCTGGATTTGGTGACGTAGGAAAGGGATCTGCTGATTCTTTACGTGATTCTAAAGTTCGTGTAATCGTTACTGAAATCGACCCAATTTGTGCTTTGCAAGCAGCAATGGAAGGATACGAAGTAAAGAAAATGGCTGATGCTGTGAAAGAAGCAGATATCGTTGTAACTGCAACTGGTAACTTCAATATCATCGGAGAAAAACATTTCCGCAGTATGAAACATAATGCAGTTGTTTGTAACATCGGACACTTCGACAATGAAATCGATATGGCTTGGTTAAACAGCAATTATGGTAAAACTAAAGATACAATCAAACCTCAAGTTGATAAATATACAATCGACGGAAAAGATGTAATCATTCTAGCAGAAGGTCGTTTAGTGAATTTAGGTTGTGCAATGGGTCACCCATCATTCGTAATGTCGAATTCATTCACGAACCAAACTTTAGCTCAATTAGAATTATGGGCAAACCATAAAAACTATGAGAATAAAGTTTACACTTTACCTAAGCATTTAGATGAGAAAGTTGCTCGTTTACACCTTGCTAAAGTTGGTGTTGAAATCGATACTCTTACTGAAGAACAAGCAAAATACATCGGAGTAAAAGTTAGTGGTCCTTTCAAAAGCGACATGTACCGTTACTAAGAAGTATTTAAAAATAGAAAAACCCTGTGGCATATTAGCTGCAGGGTTTTTTTGTTTTTATTCCGAAATAACTTGGTGAGTTTTTATTCTTTAAACCTGCGCAAAAAAAGCACAAATAAAAATTTTGTCCAAATATGGACTTTGCGAGAAAAATCTTTCTCTCCCAACGCTAAATTTTAATTATAAATATGCAACCTGTTATTCACCAAATAATCTGCTTTATACTGTTGCAGAGCACGTGTAGCCGGTCCATTAACAATCGAACCGTCGTACAAGCTAAATCGACTGCCGCAAACTGAATCAACTGCAATGATATTGTTGTTTTCTACTTCAACCACCGCTCCTGAGGTGCTAGGGTCAAATGAACATGTTCTTTCTATGGCTACAAACTCAGTAGTCGATTTTCTGAAAATAATGATCCCCTTCACCCCGGCATTATAGTACACCCACCCGTTTACCGCATTTAAAGGGAAATAGGATGGGAGATTTAAGTCAATGTATTCATTTACAGCTATATTGGGGATAGCGTCATCGTTTTTTTTGCATGCATACAATACACTAAATACCAATAAAATAAGGCAAATTTTCGTTTTCATCATAACAAAGATAAAGTTCTGTTTGCATATTTCACTTTCATTTACTTATATTTGACTTTACAATTAGAAAAATCTACCGCATGAAAAAGATAACTTTATTAGTTTGCTTCGTACTTTCATCAATGATTTCAGGATTCGCACAAGATGGGGGGAAGATTATTTCCCGTCATGGAGGCGAAGTTATCGGTGACGATACACGAATGAAATTTGAATTTGTATCGAAGGGAAGTGATTTAATGTTTTACCCGGTAGCTGCCGATGGTTCAATGTTAAAAACAGTTCCTGTTAGTGCAGATATTACTGTTACGCAAATTTTGATGTCAGAAACCGAATCTTATTCCGGTATTCAATACGAAAACGGTTGTTTTACCGTTCATCGTACAAGTGATGTACCTGCATTCATTATTTCAGTTAAAACTAGCTACCTTGACAAAGAAGTATATGTAAAGTATAAGATACCCGGGGCTATTGGAAAATAATTTATTTAGATAAATAAAGAGCCTCGATATTCTCGAGGCTTTTTTTATTTTTAACCGGATTATTATCAAATAGAATGAGAAATTGGAGATGGTTGTTATTGCCTTTGCTATTATTAATAGCAATTCCTGATAGTAGTTCTTTTGCTCAATCAGGCGGAAAGTCTAAACAAGAAAAACGTGCGGAGAAGAAGAAGGAGGAGCAAAAGAAAAAGGCAAAAAAAGCAGAGGAGGAAGGCAAGAAGCGCCATCGAAAGATTCAAACAAAGAATGTAAAAAAGAGAATGAAACGTAACGATAAACGTTATCAGCATATCGATTCATACGATCGGCGTCCGGGGTTCATCAAAAAACTATTTCCTCGTAAACGCCCCTCAGCGAATTAATAAATAAAAATCCCGGTACTTAGTTAGTCCGGGATTTTTTATTGTATATCAATTTTTAATTCTTAGTCGGCAAATGTTCTCATGTCAACCGGAACTACACTAGTAACTCCAGGTTCTGCCATCGTTATACCATACATGATATCGGTAGCAGCCATCGTTTTCTTATTATGTGTAATGATGATGAACTGCGATTCACTACTAAACTTCTTAATGATGTTGTTGAATTTGTCGATATTGTTATCATCTAACGGAGCATCAACCTCATCGAAGATACAGAATGGAGCAGGTTTTAATAAGTATATTCCGAAGAGTAGGGCAGTAGCAGTAAGCGTTTTTTCTCCTCCTGACAACTGATGAATACTCAATGGTTTTTTCCCTTTCGGTTGAGCAATGATATTGATATCAGATTCGAGTGGATTAGCAGCATCAGAAATTACTAAGTCGCAATTATCATCATCGGTAAACAACGAACGAAACACTCTGATGAAGTTTGTTCGTACTTGCGTGAATGCTTCCATGAAAACTGTTTGTGCAGTACTGTCGATTTCGCTGATTGCTAGTAACAACGCATCTTTCGCATTCTGCAAATCGGTTTTTTCTTTAACGATAAAATCGTAGCGTTCTTTAATCTCTTTGTATTGTTCTAATGCCATCGGATTTATTGGTCCGAATTCAGTTACGCGTTTACGTAATTGTTCGGCCTTCGGACGCATTTCCTCTTCATTAAATTCCGGGTCAGGTTCTTGTTCGGCAAGGTCGTTAATATCAATGCTGAACTCGATACTTAAACGTTCCTTCAACGAGTTCATTTGAAGTTTCAGTTCATTTAATTCATCATGCACCGATTGCAATGAAGCATCTGTTTGCTCTTTATTTCTTCTGAATTCACCCAGCTTTTTCTCTTCGGCATCAATGCTGATTTTTGCTGTGTTGTATTCTTTCTCTGATACTTTAAATTGATTTTCTAAATCGATACGTTCTTCGATTAACTTCTTCAACTCATCACTCGAAGAAGCCATACCCGACATTAACAACTCAGTTTGTTCTTTTACAGAAGTGAGTTCAAGAGCATAGTTCTCTTTATTCTTCTGTAACGTTGCTGTTTGGTTATTTCTATATCCTAAGTCGCGAACAATATTCTGTATTCTGTTTTGCTGTTGAAGCAATAAGATATTCTGTTGGTTGAAAGATTGCGATTTTTCTCCCGATTCTTTTTGCAACTGAACCGAATGTTCTTGTTGAACATTCAACTGTTGAATTAAATTCTCTAATCGTTGATTTAAAATTTCAGGTGATAAATCCGGATTAGCTTTCTCTTCTTCAATTAAACGTTGAATGGATCCGAGTTCTTCTTCTAAACGCGCAGTGTTATTTTTCGCTTGTTCAAGCGTGTTGCGCATGAAGTCGCGGTTACTCTGTAAGGAATTAACTTGTCCGCTGAATTTCATGAACTCTGTCTCCTGACGTGAAATCAACGACTGAGTTTCGGAAATACTTTTCTTAATCTCTTGTAATTCCTTTTCAGCTTCAGCCAAAGTAGCTTTTAATCCTTCAATCGTATGTTCTTGCTCTTTAATTTCTTCGGCAAGCTTTTCAAGATTTCTGAATTTACCTGTACGCTTACCATCGAACTTTCCAATTGATCCGCCGCCGATAGCATATTTCTGACGAAGAAAATTTCCGTTTTTCGAAAGAACGACTAAAGATTGCTGATCATTGATACGGAATTTTTCAAAGCTGTTATTGTCATCTAAAATATAAACATGCGACAATAACATTTTGAATAATGCATCATATTTTGAGTCGCCTTCAATAGCCGATAAGGCAGCGGTGCAACCATTAATAGCTCCTGCATTAACAGGGCTGAATGATTTTAAATTTTCGAGGATGAAAAAATGAGCACGACCTTTAGCAGATTCGTTAAGCACTTGAAGTGCAGCCCAAGCTTCCTCATTCGTTTCAACAACAAAGTGATTTAAGTAAGGTTCGAGGTAATTCTCGATTGCCACTTTATATTCATCATTACAAACAATGATTTCAGAAAGTAATGGTGCTTGTTTAAAACGATCGTCGTTCTTTTTTAGATAACGAATCGATTCAGGATAACCCTCCATTTGCTCTAGCAAATTCTTGGTTAATTGATATTCGTTGTGCTTTGCATCTAATTTTCTTGATTCAGCTTGCACAACTTGATTGGTCTCACGGATACGACTATCCGAAACTCGAGATTGCTCCTCTAATTCAAGGCGAAGTTGTTTTAGTTTTTTAAGATCTTCGTCGGCGTGATCTTTTTGAGGTAATAGCGCTGTAAGTTGTTCTTCAAGTCCCGAAAGCTTATTGCTATTCTCCTCTTGATTTAACTGTAACCGTTTTAATTCTTCCTGCACTGAATTGAAACGAGTTTGGCGAACTGCTTGCTTCGTTTCAAATTCGTTTATCATTGAACGCTGTTGATAGATCTTTTGATTAAGATCTTTAATCGCAACCAGCGACTCTTCATAAGCCTTTTTGCTCTCTTCAGCTTCTTTGCGGAAGTTAGCAACATCCTCTTCTAATTTTTTGAGATGTTCTTCCTCACGAATTTTTTCTTCGTTTAACTGACTGATGTTTTCAGTAACTTCAACTAAAGTTTTTTCATCTTGTTCAGTTTGCTGTTCAAGTTGTTTTTGTTTTTCAATTAAAAAATTGAAACGTTCATTCTTGTTTTTCTCTTCGTTTTCGAAACGTGTGATTTCAAGAATTTTATCGTTCAATGATTTCTGAACTGATTGCAATTGCAACTCCTTTTCAGTGCTGCTTTGCTTGATAGTTTGGAGGCTTAATTCCAGCTCTTCAAGTTTCGACTGCAACTCCGTTTTCGAAGCAAATTGTTCTTGTTCGCGCTGTTGTAAAGAAGTCAAAGAAGAACGATGATGGCGAATAGAATATAATGCAAGTTGCGTACTCAACGTTTTATATTCTTCGCGCAAGCGATAATAACGATCAGTCTTTTTAGCTTGTGATTCAAGTTGTTTTAAGCTCTTCTCGATTTCAAAAAGTAAATCGTTAACACGATTTAAATCGGCATCGGTTTCTTCGAGTTTCTGAAAAGTTTGTTTCTTTCTTATTTTATATTTTGAAATTCCCGCAGCCTCTTCGAGCAAAGTTTTAATAGTGTTATTTCTATCCTTCAGGATATCATCTACCATATTCAACTCGATGATAGCATATGAATCGGGGCCGATACCGGTGTCGAGGAACAAATCATTGATATCCTTCAAACGACAAGTAACACCATTCAACTGATATTCACTTTCGCCTGAGCGATATAAACGACGAGTTATACTAACAGAAGAATACTCTGTTGGAAGGATACCTTTATTGTTTTCAAAAGTTAAGCTTACCTCAGCAAGGTTAGCAGCTTTTCTTGTTTTAGTTCCATTGAAAATGATATTCTCCATTTTTTCAGAACGGAGCATTCTGGTTTTTTGTTCACCAAGAACCCAACGCATAGCGTCGACCACATTCGATTTACCTGAACCATTAGGTCCAACGATCGCGGTAACGCCTTCGTCGAAGTGAATCAAAACTTTATCTCCAAAACTTTTGAAGCCTTTAATCTCAAGTGATTTTAGTCTCATTCAATTAATGCAATTAAGCAAAGTCCGCTCCAATGAAGCGTTAAACTTTATATAGGATATTACTGGATTATTAAGCCGGATGAACCTTACCTGAAAACTTATAGAGCTTCCGGTTCGGGAAACCGATTGCAAATGTAAAAAATGGAAGTCGTTAAAGCTATTTCAACCCGACTAATAAGCGAATTAAATAGGGGGATATGAAAAAAACGAGGGGATTCAAAAGCGGGAACTTAAGCCAAATCGCGGCTTTGGAATATTACTCACTGAAAAACAGTCATTTAGCAAATAAATGCTTTAGCAGACAACATTTCAGGCGATGTAATTGTCAATTCAGTAAGCAAAAACTCGGTTTCGGGATGCTCTACCCGAAAAAAAGGCATACTACAGCAAATTGTTAAAAAAATAAGGTTATTAACAATTCGGCCAATGTGAAGCCACCGATTATCGACCAAAACGACCCATTTTATTCTGATAAGAGCGTTGAAAAGCAAAGAGTTAGAACAAAATTTTTCGACTGAAAAGTGAATCAAATAAACGTTTAAACAACGACCCTCGAATTGCCAAGGCAAGCTCTCTGAGGCCAAAACCATAAAAAATGAATGGCTCGATTTGGGAAATTGTTTCATTTGTTTCTACTTTTACCCGCAACCATGATTAACTAAACATTAACACCCAGCTGACAATAAATTAACCCTATGATAAGGAACGTCTACTTAACCCTTGCGTTTTTACTTGCTGCGTGCGTCGGAGTGCTTGCTCAATCCGGTGGCATCAGAGGTAAAATCCTAGACAAGGCAACCAAGGAACCGATCCCATTCGCTACTGTAATAGCAGAAATGAATGGAACTCAAATTTCAGGTGGCCAGTCAGATTTCGATGGAGAGTATACTATCAAGCCGTTAACGGCAGGTAAGTATACCTTGAAAATCAAGTATACCGGCTATAAAGAGCTGGTAATTAACGATGTAGTTGTGTCTATCGACAAGACTACGTTCCAGGATCTTGTGATTTCAAAGCAAGTATTCGAATTTGAAAAGGCAGTCGAAGTAGTTAGCTACAAGGCTCCTTTATTTGAAAAGGACAATGTTCAGCAAGGTGCTACATTGACCCGTGAAGACATCCAAGCTGCACCAACCCGCGACGTTAAGTCGGTGGCTGCTCAAGCTGCTTCAGTTTTCCAAAAAGACGAAGGTGATGATCTTAACGTTCGTGGATCACGTTCTGACGGAACTGACTACTATGTAGACGGTATCCGTATCCGTGGTTCTCAGAAACTTCCTCAATCAGGTATTGAGCAGGTTACTGCCATCGTTGGTGGTACTCCGGCACAATACGGTGATGCAACGGGAGGGGTTATTGCGATCACAACTCGTGGTCCATCAAAAGAATTTAACGGAGGAGTTGAGGTGGTAACATCTGAACTATTCGATAAATATGGATACAATCTAGTATCAGCAGACTTCTCTGGTCCACTTCTTAAGAAGAAGTTGGAAAATGGTGGGGATCGTGCAGTATTAGGTTTCTTCCTTTCAGGTGAATATCAATCTGAAAAAGACCCTGATCCTTCAGGAATCGGAATGTACAAATTGAAAGATGATGTATATAGTGCTTATAGCCAAACTCCGATCCAGTTGTATCAAACATCACCAACAAGCTTTGGTTCTTATAATGCAGGACAATTCTTTACTAACGATGACTTTGAAAAGTCAAAGACAAAAAGTAATGTAAAGCAAACAGGATACCGTTTTACTGCGAAGTTTGATTATCAACCATTTGAGTTTACTACTTTCACTTTAGGTGGTAGTTATAACAACAACGACAGAAGAAGCTTTGCATTAAACCGTGCTGCTTACAACTTCGAAGAGAATCCGCAAATTATCGATATCGATTACCGTGTTTTCGGACGTTTAACTCAACGTATTGCTTCTACTTACAAGTCTGAAAAAGACAATTCATCTGTATTTAAGAATGTTTATTTCTCGGTACAAGCTGAATATTCTAAGAACAAGCAAATCAACCAAGATCCTAACCATAAAGACAACTACTGGAATTATGGATATGTAGGTAAATTCGACGGACACCGTGCTCCTAAATTCACCAACTTCTTAGATGCTGATAGCAACAATATCTCTCAACTGACTCAGTATGACTTCGATTATTCATATGAAGCAGCGGGAATGAATCCTTTAGCTGAAGCATATACTAACGCAGCATTCGGAACAATTGCAGATGCATACCATAACAACGGATTATTATTATCAAGTTTAAATCCTGTAAGAAGTGCCGGTGGTATTCGTAACGGTGACGGAGCAAACAGCGTAATGGCTATTTGGGAAGGTATCGGTAACTTAAGAAATACATACCAAAACTTCGATAACGATCAATTCCGCGTAACATTAAGCGGTAACGCTGACGTTAAGAAACACTCATTATTAGTTGGTTTCGAATTCGAACAACGTGTAGACCGTGGATATAGCTTGGCACCTCGTTCATTATGGACATTAGGACGTCAATATGCTAACTTCAACTTAACAGACATTGATCCTACATTAGGCGATACAACTTATACTATCGGAACTGGAGGAGATACAACTCTAACAACAATCAACTTCGGATCATCTTATGCAGCGACTTATGATGAAAACGGAAACGTTGTAAATGGTTTCTATGAAAACATACGTTCTCAATTAGGTTTAGCAAACAACGCTTATGTTGATTTCGATGCATTATCACCTGATCAATTAAACATCAATATGTTTAATGCAGATGAATTAAATGCTAACGGATTAGTAAGCTACTATGGATTTGATTACACAGGTGAGAAATACACAGGTAATCCAACTTTCAAAGATTACTTCACTAAGAAAAATGGTGGAAACTATACACGTGAAATTGGTGCATTCCGTCCTACTTATATGGCAGGATACATTCAAGATCGTTTCACAATTGATAACTTAAGTTTCAATATCGGTTTACGTGTTGACCGTTTCGATGCAAATCAAAAAGCATTAAAAGACAAATACTTATTGTTAGATTCATATACTGTTGATGAGTATCCTGTATCGATTGCAGGTCGCCCTGATAATATTGGTGGAGACTTCGTTCCTTACTTAGCTTCAGCAAGTGATTTATCAA